>ENA-OQHP01000671-OQHP01000671.1-human-gut-metagenome-genome-assembly--contig:-NODE-671-length-10951-cov-1.208149_pt1 | contig 10951 bp, 22 predicted proteins | sample MGYA00242563_ERZ504717 | MGnify/ENA primary metagenome ERZ504717 (study PRJEB26092, sample SAMD00036212) | human gut metagenome | host: Homo sapiens | study: EMG produced TPA metagenomics assembly of...
ATTATTTTTATTGTAATTAATGGATGGCTGGAGCACTTTTCAGACCATACAGCTTTCCGGCGATCTCGCTGGCTACAGCTGCCTGGGTCACATCTGCACTCCTCTCAATACCTTACTTTGCGGAACAGCTGTGTTTCCATACTTACCTGGCGCCACTGTCTGTGGTGTTTAAATACTGGGAACACTGCATCAGTGCCTGAGGATGGGAATATACCTGACGGATGTCCTCTAAAGTTGCTCCCGGAAGTCCTAAAAGGGCGTGATTTACGGCAAGTTCTGTCTCTCCTACTATGTATACATTATGCTTTACCAGAAGATCGTAATTGTCGCTGACTGCCCCTGCGGAAGAATTTTCAATAGGGAGTACCGCATAGTCCGCTCTTCCCTCTTCTACTTCCACCATAGCATCTTCCATGGATTTTACATGATATACATCTGCGTCCTGTCCAAAATACTGAAGGGCCGCCCCATGTCCATAGGAACCTTCCACTCCCTGATAGGCAATGCGCACACCTTCTTTTTCAGGTCATCTACCATGGTAAATCCGGTCTCAAGGGCCTGTCCATGACGTACTAAAAGACCATACTGCAGTTTGCGGCTGATGGTCATGATCTGTGAAAACAGTTCATAAACGCCTTTTTTATTAAACTCGCTGTCTGCCATAGCCATCACAGAGTCTAATTTCTGCCGTTCCCGCTCCCCATCGTAGACTTTCTTTCCTGTCTGAATTTTAAATTCAGCTACATCGGAACAGAGCGCCATTCTTTTTTCAAACAGTTCTACTAACTGGTTGTCGATCCCATCCAGTTTTTTCCGTATTTCCTGAAGATCCAGATTTTCCATAATTTTCCATCCTCGCTTATGTCTTTTGCTTATGTCTTTTCTTTTACCGCTTATGTTGCTTCTTTATTTCCCAGCTCTTTCCTGCTGCTGTTTTTATCATCTCACTGATGATCTCTCTGGTATAGGCCCCGGGGAATTTCTTTTATCCAAAGGAAGTTCCTTTAAATAAATAGGCTCTCCGTATTCAATTATCACATGGCTTTTCCGGATCCATGGGATATGACGTTCAAATACATCATCTGTACCTGTGATCGCTACGGGGATAACCGGGCAGCCGCTTTTTTCCGCGATCTTTAAACTTCCCTCACGGAATTCCATCAGATCTGCAGGATCTTCGCTTTTATTTCTGGTACCTTCCGGGAAGATCCACATGGAAATGCCGCCTTTTACTTTCTCAATCCCTGTAAGGATCGTTTTTAAACCTTCTTTTATATTGCTGCGGTCCAAAAACAGGCAGTTCATCTGCACCATCCACTGGCTTAACAGCGGAATACCGATCATCTCTTTTTTGGCAATAAAACCGGTAGGCGCCGGAACTGTAGTATAACCCATTACAATGTCAAAATAGCTTCTGTGGTTTCCAACATAAAGTACTGCACGGTCGGAAGGGATATGTTCCAGTCCCCGGACCTCATATGTGATCCCTGCCAGGTCTCTTACGATCCCCAGGATCCACCGCACCAGATCCAGACTTTTCTTTGCTGCTGCCTTTGGATCCTTTTTTCCAGGTTCTTTAAATAAGACAGCACCGGAATTGAAAAGATCAGATACAGCACCACTGCTAACACCACCAAAATCAAACGTATCATATTTTTCTCCTTTGTCAGTTTAAACTGTTACTATTATATAAAAAAGACCTGCCTAAATACAAGTCATCAATGGGTACAGAGTGACTCAAAAAGCAGGCCGGTCCCAAACCAGAATGGGATAAATGCAAGACGTATGACTCCGTGGATCTGATCCGGCCACTGGGAATAGTCCCAGGGACAGAGTCCTTTGGCCATCAGAAAGAACCGGCTATATATTCTCCGGTATAGATAAGCACCATATAGATCAGTCCATGGCGCAGTTTTAAAGCCACAGGGGATATTTCTTCCCTGTCAGCTTTAAAAAACCTGGAAGTCCGCTTAACCATCGGTCGCACCATTTTACAATATCCGGAAGAATGGCACCGGCCGCATAAATGGGAAACATGATAACAGAGGTAGTCCCCATTATTTTCACATCTCCCCTCATCCACGCTTCCACAGATGTAAAGAGGATCTCTAAGCACCATCCGGCGATCCCGCAGCGGAAAAATCTTTTAAAATAGATAAATAAGCAGCTTGTCTTTTCATGGCAATAGTCTGCCCGTGTTTCAGTCTGCTCTATCCATGGTATCTTCTTCCATATTTCTTGTGCCATCTTCATCCACTGTAAGACTGACTTTTACAAATTTTATTTTCATAGATCAGTTTCTTTAACTGTCCTGTTTTCAGATCTGCGTCCACAGATACGATCCTGGAGTTTTTCTGACCACCGGAAATATAATCTGCCAGAACATTTTCCGGGTCACTTAAATTTAAATTCATCAATTTGTGAAGCTTTCCTACTGTTAAACGCCCTGCTTCTTTTTCATCATACAGATACAGCTGTACTGCGTCTGCTGCGATCTGGGACTCTGTATAGGCAGCCGCCCTTCTGGCACTTTTGATATAACCTGCAGTGGCCGGGACCGCTACTGCCATAAGAATAGAAAGGATCGCAAGGACAGCCAGCAATTCGATCAGGGAAAATCCCCCTGACTTTTTTATTCTCTTCAACATTTTTCTTTTTCCTGCTTTCCCCAAAAACCTGGACTGCTGTTACCGATCAGTTCCGTTATCATCTGAGAGAATGTAACCTTCACCTGTTTTTCCGGAGTATTCTGCTTTGTAACTCTTCTTGCCGATCTCACCTTCCCAGGTTGCCTTGTCTTCACTGGCATCATAGTTATAAGCTTCTGTTTCTGACTCTGCAAGCACACCGGCATCTACCATTTCCTGCTGCGCTTTTCCCTGCATATAGTTGGCTCTTGCATTGGAAATAGCTACCTGTTTGGCAGATTTCTCCTGGATACAGCTGTAAGAAGGTACTGCCACAGCCATTAAAATGCCCATGATCGCGATCACGCAGATCAGTTCCACTAAGGTAAATCCTCTTTTTTCTTTCCACTTTCTGTTCTTCATACATTGCCTCCCTTGTATCTTAACATTCTCTTGGAATTTTAGTCTGCAGAATAGATCACTTTCTCTGCTTCTTCCATATCCATTTCACCGTTCATTACCATCTGGGCTGCCTGTTCCTGGAGAGAAAGGAAGCCTCTTTCCCTCTGGTAGCGGCGGATCTTTTCTGCTGTTTCTCCATCACGGATCATATTTTTTGTTGTCTCGTTCAGTTCGAACATTTCATAGATCGCCCGCCTGTGGCTGTATCCTGTATTCAGACACTCTTCACAGCCAACTGCCTCCCAGACTTCCTCTGCTTCTTTTCCTGAAACCTCATACAACAGCCGTTTTGTCTGCTGCCCGGCTTTTATCTTCCGCCTGCAGTGAGGACAAAGCACTTTTACCAGTCTTTGCGCCACTACCCCTGTGGTAGCAGCAGCGATCATATAAAAGGGGATCCCCATATTTTGCAGACGGTAGACAGCAGAGACACAGTCGTTTGTATGCAGCGTTGACAGCACCAGATGACCTGTAACAGCGGCTCTTACGCCAATATCTGCTGTTTCTTCATCTCGTATTTCTCCCACCATGATCACATCCGGATCCTGTCTTAAATAGAACGGAGGGCCATTGCAAGTAGTCCCGCCTTGGCATTTACCTGAACCTGGGTAACACCATTTATCAGCTTTTCCACCGGGTCTTCAACAGTTACACAGTTAATCTTCTTTTCTGCCAACTGGCTTAAGGCTGCATAAAGGTGGTAGATTTTCCGCTTCCTGTAGGTCCTGTTACCAGAATGATGCCAAAGGGCGCTTTTAACATTCTGCCAAATATTTCTTCCTGCTTTTCATCCATTCCCAGACGGCGCACATCCATCAGGAACTGTCCCCTGTCATTTCCCAGCAGTCGCAGTACTACTTTTTCCCCGTAAACGGAAGGAAGGTGGAAATTCGCAGATCTGTTGCCATCTCTTCTTTTTCATAGCGGTACTTTCCATCCTGGGGAAGTCTTTTTTCTGCAATGTCCATTTCTCCCATAAGTTTCAGCCTGGTAACCACCGGCCGGTGATAGGACATTTCCATCTTTGTATACATACACAGATCTCCGTCAATACCGAAAACGGATGTCAGAAATTCTTTTCCCGGCTCTATGTGGATATCACTGGCATTTCTCTTATATGCAGATTCGGTCAGCGTATTGACCAGGCGGACTGCAGGAGCGCTTTCCACTTTTTCTGCTGTCTTTCCGGTTTCAGCTGCTTTTTTCTTCTCTTCTGTTATAGTTTCCATCCCCGACAGCATCTTCTGGATCTGGTCTGCAGGTGTCAGCACGGCCGGATCGTCATACCGGAGATTGTCGCCGCTTCCTCTAAAATATCCGGATCTACAGGAAAGGCGCAGGCAACTAAAAGATCCCCTTTTTCAAAACATACAGGTACGATCTCATTGTTCACAATAAAGGACTCCGGAAGCATCTCTATGGCAGCCGGATCTGCGGTCCGTTCCTCTAATGGATGATCTCCATGTCATCCCGGTCGCTGAAACAGTTCATGATCACATCTTCTGTTGTATATCCCAAAAGAAGCAACATATCTGTCAGGCTTTTATCTTCATGACTTTTCTGGATCTCTTTTACCCGTTCTAGCTGCTGTCTGGAAATAATATCCCGTTCCACCAGCATTTCTTCAATGGTGATCTTCATGGTCTGGTTGCTCCTTTCTTTTCCAGATGTTATACTTTTTTATAGATGATTTTTCAGGAGGTGACAATATGGCTGCAGGAATTTTCTTTCTGTTTATCCTTCTTCTTATCATTGCTGCATGGACAGACCTGAAAGAAGGTTATATCCCTGACTCTGTTTCCATCCTGATCTTTTTGCTGTCTTTCTATTCTCTGTTCATCCGGTCAGGTCCCGGACTTCTATTGCGTATAGAGGGCGCTGTTCTCTGCGGCGGGCTTTTGGAAGGGATCCGTCTTATCAGCCGCGGCGGTATTGGTATGGGTGATGTAAACTGATGACTGCCTGTGGCTTCTTTCTTGGGATCACAACCGGAGCGGTCTCCCTTTGTTTTGCCTATATACTGGCAGGTATGTTCTGTCTGCCCCTTCTCATTTTAAGAAAGCCTCCCTGAAAACAAGACTTCCCATGGCACCATTCTTTACTGTGTCCATTTTGATCTTTCTCTTTTTTGAAGAAAAGATCTTTACCTGGTATCTGGGCCTATGGGGTATCCTGTAAAGGAACTTCTCCTTCTAAATGCATGGAAAAACCGGATATTTTCGTCCATGTATCCACATAGGCTTTTTCTTCCACAGGTTCTAATTTCAGGCGGATACGCACTTCGCAGGGTTCGCCTTTTCATCGGTATAACTTCCGGTTCCTTCTGTTATGTATTCCCGGTCTTCTAAATCCAGGTCTGTATCCTGTCTTTCGTCTGCATCCTGTCTTTCATTTGTATCTTGTATTTCATCTGCATCCAGTTTCGTTATCCCGTCTGCCCCGGCACCTTCTGTTTCTGGTATATCTTCGTTTTCATTTTCTTCTGCTTCCTCATCCTCCAGATCTCCTTCATACTGGTTCCACAAAAGCCTAAGGGCATCACTTTCTCCCTTTGAAACTGCTTCGCAGAAAGAATTATGGATCATATGGGTGGTCAGGCGCGCTTCCATGTATGCCCGGTTTTTCAGAGCCATTTTATATGATATCTGGACACTGCCATAAAACCACAGGCAAATACAGAAAGCAGTGTAATAAAAAAGATCACATACAGCAGACTTCCGCCTTCCCGGCCATCACCATGAAAGCGATCCGTCTTTATTCTCGTTTTCACCTTTCTCATCCTCTCCATCCTCCAAATATCCATAAACAGAAGAAAGCCGGATCGTCCGGGAGTATACTTCTCTCCTTATAAAGACTGTTATCTCAGAAACTGCCTTTTGAGACTGTGTATCAGAAAAATCCAGCCGGACCTCATACTCTTTCTCAGCACCCAATCCTAAGTCTTCTTCTGATATCTGCTCCCATTGTTCTCCTAATTCACCGGATCCCTCGCAGTAATACAAAACAGAACTTTCTTTGGGGTCCACCCGGAAAAGGAAGGCATGATCCAGTCTGGAAGTGATCTGAAAACAGACACGGTCTGCTAATTCCTCTGCCTTAAGGATCTGCGTCTGCTTTTGTATTCATGCATCTGACTGCCGAAAAGCCGGCTGCCCAGATCCCTATGACCGCACTGAGTGAAAGAGCAGCTACAAGTTCCAGCAATGTAAATCCATCTCTGTTTCTCATTGGAATCCCCTTTTGTAATAAGTCATAGAGTCTCCTCCTTCACTGGTCACAATGTATTTTCCAAATATTTCGCTTGCGCCTTCCTCTTCTCCTTCAAAGATGATCTCTAATTCTTCTCCGGTCCATTCTCCCTGTCCTTCTTCTGCCAGTTCAGACAGTTCGTATGCATTTTGCATCAGGGAATGTTCCCTGGTAAGAAGGACTCCGTTTGCAGCAGTCATGGAAAGAAAAGCTCCTGCTACAGAAAAGAGGATGGCTGTGCTTACGATCACTTCTAAAAGAGAAAAGCCTGCCTGTTTTTCACTGGTCATGACAATAAACCACCTCCATGGTCCCTTTCATCGCAGTTTCATCTTTTTCTAACTGCAGCGACTTTATCCACATACCGGCGCTTCCTGGTTGATCTTTTCCACAAATCCGGCTGCCTGTTCCCTGTCTGTACACACAAATTCCAGTGTAAGAGGTGTATACACATAACCTGCTGTATCCATCTCTTTTGTTTCCCCTGTTTCCACTCCGGAAAGTTGTATCCCAGTTTCTCCTGCAAGCTGCAAAAGCTTTCTGTCCATTTTTTCCGGACTCATATCTGCAAAATAGATCTGTCCGTTTCCGGCTTGTTCCAGTTTTTCTGCCGTCTGTTCCAGGTTCTGTTTTCCCTGGGGACCGCCCCGTTTGATCTGTTCTTCCAGCCTGTTGATCTCCTGTAAGTTGGCAAACAACAGATCTGTTTCCGGCTCGATCCAGAATTTATAAAAACCGGTCCACAACAGTAACAGCGTCAGAACTGCCAGTAAAAAACGTTCCCGCTTACTGAGCCTCATCTTTGGCCCCCTTTCCTATTGTAAAGACCAGGGCAGCGCTTACTTTATCTTCCTGTTGCTGCCAGTGACTCTGCTGTAAAGAAAATCCGGAATTTTCTTCTATTTTTCGCAAAACAGAGAAACCTGCTCCGGCTTACTGGTGCTTAATTTTAGATGTATGCTGGCATCCTCTGCCTGATATTCTATGGTTTCCAAGTCCATTTCCGGCAAAAGCGCCTGCTCCAGACAGGAAAATACCGCCGGATCCAGTGTGATCTGACCGGCAAGTTCTCTTTTTTCTGCTGTCAGTTTTGCCAGTTCACTGATCTTTCCTTCCAGATCCCTTCGTTCCTGTGTAACATCATTACCCTGCTGGTCTGCACTGATCCGGTCCAGACGTTCCAGCTTTCCGGCTGTATAAAACTGACCGCCCAGGGCACTCAGAACGATGACTGCAAATGCTACCAGACTGGCGCACACCGGACCTAAAGGAAAACCTGCCTCTGTTATCTTTCATAGAAGCTTCTCCTTCCATAAATTCACCTGTATTCCGGTAAAGCAGATTTTTCAGTTCTCCCGCTAATGCCTGCCGTTTCCATATCCCATTTTTTCCCAGAGCCATACAGGGGATCCCCAGCATTTTTGCAAGAACTCCTGCGTCTGATCTGGGTGCTTTCAAACACTCACCCTGGATCAGGACTCCCTGTATCTGAAATTCCCGTCTTTCCTGTTTCATCCTGGTCTGAAAACGACGGATCAGAACCGCCACTTCTTCCATTAACGCCTTTTCTTCTCCCAGATAGGCAAACATCCCTGGTTTTAAACTGGAATGTTCCAGATGACGGCAGTGTCCATTTTCCATCTGGTAAAAAACAATGGACTGGTCTGCAAGATGGACAAAGATCACCGTTCCCTTATTCATTCCATAATCGGAAGGTTCCAGAAAAGAGGCCAACAGCGCAGGTCCCGGCAAAATGGAATGGATACGGAAACGTGTGATCAGGCTCCCGTTTCAATGGCCCGGATCCATGCTTCTGATACTGTGTACACAGTTCCTTTTAACATGCCCTGACCATTATTTGGCATAAAATCAGCTGCAAGAAGCGTTCTCCTTCCTCTCCCAGGACCAGCAGCTGTTTTTCCGCCATCTGCAAAGCCGTTTTCTTAGAAGAAGCCGGAAGACTCATAAAATGGATCTTTACAGAGGCTTTTATAGCCAGGACGACCGCTCTTCCTTTCAGATTATAAATATCTGCCAGTGATTCCATGGCACCAGTTACAGTTCCTGGTCCAGTTATGGTGCGGGAACCATAAACTGTAGCCTCTGGCTCCCTTTTCTTTTCGGATGTAATAAAGTTTATCTTCTGTAAGATAAATATAATGTTTCATCGCATCCTCCTTTATAACATTGCTGTATACATACTGAATACCGGCAGCATAATGGATAAAACAATACTTCCCACCACTGCTGCCCATGATCAGGATCATACATGGCTCCAGCAGTGTTACCCATTCTCACTGCAGACTGTTCTGCTGCTTTTTCATAATAGATCCCGGCCTGTTTTAAAACAGCTTCCAGATGTCCGGACTCTTCTGCCGCAGCCACCATGGAAAGAAATACCGGATGAAAGATTCTCTGACGGCTTAATGCCTGGGAAAGACTCTCTCCTTTTTGCAAGCCTACGGCAGCCTCTATCAGCTTCTTTTCGATCCATGTATTTCCCATTACATGTCCCGTTATATCCATACACTCTAAAATTCCCGTTCCGCTTCCATAAAGAACAGAGAACGCCGAAGCAAACCTGGATGTATAAATGGTCTTCATAAGCCTGAAATCACAGGGATGTAAAGGATCATCTGTCTCTTCGCAGACGCAGCCATGGAACTGCAAAAAGAGCCATCATAAACAAAAGCAACAAAGGCAGGAAACAGACATACAAAAGCCAGTTATCCTGAAGATAGGCCCCTGCTTTCATCATAAAACGGGTAATAGCCGGAAGTTCATATTCTGCCAGCATAACTCTGAACTGTGGAAGAACCGATGTAAGCAGAAAGGCGGACGCTCCTATGGATGCAAAGAAAAGGATACAGGGATAGATCATCGCTGTCCGTACCTTTCCTGCCATTTCTACTTCTTTTTCATAATAACTGGACATTTTCTCTAAAATATGATCCAGGGTTCCACTGGTCTCTCCTGTCTGGACCATATACACAAGAAGTTTTGGAAAACAGCCATGCATGGACTCCATTGCCTCAAAAAGAGTCTGTCCTTTGTGGACTTTTTCTTCCAGTTCACCAAGAAGCGCCTTCATTTCCCTGTTTGCCGCTGTTTTACAGGCTGTTTTTAAGATCTCCGCCTGAGGAACACCTGCCGCCAGCATGGAACTGACCTGGCTGCACAAAGGAGGAAGCAGCTTTAACGGAACTGTAAAATGCTTCATGGAGGCAGTTCTTTCTTCATTTTTCAAAGAACAGCAGTACAGGCCGTCTTCTAACAGAGCTTTTACCAGTTCTGCTTCACTTCCAGCTTCTTTAACGCCTTTATACTTTCTGTTTTCCCTGTCTCTGGCATTGTATCTGTAAAGAGCCATTTTTCCTCCTTTCTGAAGTTAAAAAGCAAAAACCGGCTTTACCTGATCATGCTTGCTCAGATAAAACCGGGCTCTTTTTAGCGAAAACAATTTTGTTCAGGCTCATACTCAAAACCTATGTCAGACAGAGTCTTTTTGATCTGGTCTTCATCCAGATCCATAGCCTGACACAATTCTTCTAAGGAACTGTAGTTATCTCTTAACTGGGTATTTATATAGCTTAACAAAATCATAGGATCTTTGGGTATTGCACTCATAGGATCTTTTCCTTTCTTGTTAACATAATTATTACAAAAAATTATAACATCTGTTACTTTCCATTTCAACTGTAATCTGTGCATTTAGGTCCTGAAAATCCGCCTGTTTTCTTGCTTTATTCACTTTATGATGCTTATATTATAGGTAAAATAATGTGTATTAAAGCAAAACAGGTCTGCTGCAAGCATTCTGTTTGCAGCAGACCCGGGTCATCGATCAGAATAAAGAAACCATTATTCTGCTTGCAGTCAGGTGATCTCCCTGTGGATCTACATCGATCACGATCACGGAGCCTTCTCCTACTCCATCTGCAAGGATGATACGTGCAGCCAGAGTTTCCACATTCTTCTGAAGGTAACGCTTCAGAGGACGGGCACCATATACAGGATCATAGCCATGATCTGTGATAAATACCTTGGCAGCATCTGTCAGACGCAGCTTCAACTCTCTGTCAGCCAGACGTTTGTTCACATCTGCTACGCAAAGGTCTACGATACGGCTGATATTGTCCTTGGTCAGAGGCTTAAACAGGATCATTCATCCAGACGGTTTAAAAACTCCGGTCTGAAGTGGGCTCTCAACTCTCCCATAACCGCATCTCTTGCTTCTTCACGGATATTTCCGTTTTCATCAATTCCCTCTAACAGATACTGGGAACCAATGTTGGAAGTAGGATGATAATGGTGTTCTTAAAGTCCACGGTACGGCCTGGGAGTCGGTGATACGGCCATCATCCAGTACCTGTAACAGTACATTAAATACATCCGGATGTGCCTTTTCTACCTCATCAAAGAGGACAACACTGTATGGTTTACGGCGTACTGCTTCTGTCAGCTGACCACCTTCATCATAGCCAACATAGCCTGGAGCGCTCCGATCAGACGAGCCACCGAATGTTTCTCCATGTACTCACTCATATCAATACGCACCATATTGGACTCATCGTCAAAACAGTGACTCCGCCAGTGCCTTTGCAAGTTCTGTT
>ENA-OQHP01000672-OQHP01000672.1-human-gut-metagenome-genome-assembly--contig:-NODE-672-length-10895-cov-1.408711_pt1 | contig 10895 bp, 16 predicted proteins | sample MGYA00242563_ERZ504717 | MGnify/ENA primary metagenome ERZ504717 (study PRJEB26092, sample SAMD00036212) | human gut metagenome | host: Homo sapiens | study: EMG produced TPA metagenomics assembly of...
AGAAATACCATTTCAGCTCGGCATTGTCAATTACCTTTTGAATTTCCGGTTGACAAAGAACAGCAATAGCGTAAAGTTAATGCCGGAAATAAACATGAAATGGAGATTACATATTCTATATAAGGAGAATTGTAATAGGCCACACTTGCCTGCTTGGTGGAGAAACCACCCGTGCCCGTAGTAGCAAAGGCATGGCATACGCTGTCGAACCAGTTCATGCCGCCCAGCATTAACAAGACTACAAGTATGAGAGTGAGTCCGGCATAGATGCTCCATATCCATTTGGCTGTGATGCCAATGCGCGGATGCACCTTGTCGTGCGTGGGGCCGCTGGCTTCGGCGGCAAACACCTGCAGGCCGCTGACCCCGAAGATGGGTAATACGGCAATCGTAAACATGATAATTCCCAAACCGCCTATCCATTGTGTCATACCGCGCCAGAACAGCAATCCGTGAGGAAGCGATTCTATATTATCCAGCACGGTGGCTCCCGTACTTGTAAAACCGGACATGGTTTCAAAGAAAGCATTCGTGATGTCAGGGACATATCCGCTGATGTAGAAAGGCAACATACCGAAAAGAAGAAAAAGCCACCCAGGCAAAGCTGACCAGGACGTAACCGTCGCGGCGGGTAAGTTGTTTCTCACCACCTTTTCCGGCGATAGCCATGAGCAGGCCCACTCCTGCTGTGATACCTGCCGATTTCCAGAAATCGAGGAGGGCTTCGTCATTATAGTAGTACGATATTGCCGAACATGCCAGCAACATGACTGTCTCCAGCAGTAGCAGAATACCGATAATCCGTATAATTGTCTTAAAGTTAATCACGCTTGTTTGGATTTTAAGTCGTTAATTTTGAATTATGGGATGGGGCGCAGGTGCAGCCAATTCATAATTCAGAATTTATAACTCCCGATTAATTAAAGTATTTTTCGATTTTCTTAATCATCATGTTCAGGCAGAATACCACCACGTGGTCGCCGGGCTGTATTTGCGTGTTACCCATAACTACCACACCCTCGCCGTTGCGTATCAGTCCGCCGATGGTTGTCCCTTTGGGCAGGCCGAGGTCCTTCACCGGATGTTTGGTTATCTTTGAACCTGCCTTGACGGTAAATTCCGCTACATCGGCATTGGCAAAGGTGAGGCATTTTACGTTGCTCACATCGGCATCCAGCATCATCTGGTAGATATGGCTGGCGGCAATCATCTTCTTGTTGATAACCGTGCCGATGTCGAGGCTTTCAGCCATGCTATATAGTCGATGTTTTCTACTTCGGCTACGGTTTTCTTACGCCCATGCGTTTTGCCGCCAGACAGGCAAGAATGTTTGTTTCCGAGTTTCCGGTCAGTGCCACAAAGGCTTCGGTATTCTTCAATCCTTCTTCTATGAGCAGGTCCATATCCCGTCCGTCGCCGTTGATAATCATTGTCTTGTCATCCAGCAGTTCGGTCAGACGGTTACAGCGGTTCAGGTCGTTGTCCACGATTTTCACCTGCATATAGTCGGGGACATATTGTGCGGTACGCACGGCGATGCGGCTTCCACCCATAATCATGACATTGCGTACGTCGGCATAATCTTCTTTGCCTGCTATCTTGCGGATATATGGTACGAACTTGCGAGTAGTCGTGAAATAAACAATATCATGCAGTTTCACAACATCATCGCCGCGGGGAATCAGTGTTTCGTTACCGCGCTTGATGGCCACCACATGATAAGGCAATTCCGGTCCGCCCAACTGATGCAGGGGGATGTTCAGGATTTCTGCTTTTTCGCGCATCTTGGCGCCTATCAGAATCAATGCTCCTCCGCAAAATTCCCACCATTGGCGTACCCAGCTCATACGGATAGAAGATACAATCTCTTTTGCCGCAAGCATTTCCGGTAGATAAGCGAATCTACTCCTAACTTCTGGAAAAATTCCTTGTTTTTGGGCAGCAGATATTCGTAATTGTCAATGCGCCCTACGGTTTTTACCGCACCCAGGTTGGTTGCAAGCATACAGGCGGTAATGTTACGGCTTTCGTCGGGAGTAACGGCAATGAACAGGTCGGCCTCTCCCGCTCCCACCTCTTTCAATCCTTTTATGGAAGTGGGGGAGGCGTTAACGGTCATCAGGTCGAAGTTGGAACTGAGCGTGCTCATCCTTCTTCGTTGTCGTCTATTAATATGATGTCTTGCTTCTCGCGCGACAATAGTTTGGCCAATGTGTGCCTACTGCACCGGCACCTGCAATGATTATTTTCACAATGCTTTAAGAAATGAAGAATAAAGAATCAGGAATGAAGTACGGAGCTTGCATAATGCAGCCCGGTTCTTCATTCATCACTCATCATTCTTAATTAATATATTATAGATTCCTTCTTCGTCCATTCCGCACAGCCGGTGCAGCTCTTGTACCGTACCATGTTCTATGAATGCGTCGGGTACACCAATGCGCTCGACGTGCGGGGTATAGTTGTTGTCTGCCATGAATTCCAGCACGGCGCTTCCCATACCTCCCTTCCGTGTGCCGTCCTCTATGGTGACGATGCGTTTGAAGTTACGTCCTGCTTCATGCAGCAATGCCTCATCCAGCGGTTTGAGGAAGCGCAGGTCGTAATGGGCTATGGAGAGCCCTTTTCCGCTTCTGCCGTTCGATGGCGTGTGCGGCAGTGTTTCCTATCGGTCCGATGGTGATGACGGCAATATCCTTTCCGTCCTTCAGTTTGCGTCCTTTGTCCACGGGACTTCTTCGAGCGGACACTTCCAGTCCACCAGTACGCCTCGTCCGCGGGGATAACGGATTACGAACGGACCTTTGTCCGGCAGTTGTGCCGTGTACATGAGGCGGCGCAATTCATGTTCGTCCATGGGCGAGGATATGGTCAGGTTCGGGATAGGGCGGAAGTAGGCAAGGTCGTATACGCATGATGCGTCGGGCCATCCTCTCCCACCAGTCCGGCGCGGTCCAGACAAAGGACAACGGGCAACCTCAGGAGGGCAATGTCGTGTATCACATTGTCGTATGCCCGCTGCATGAAAGACGAGTAGATGTTGCAGAAGGGCTGCATGCCTTCCTTTGCCATGCCGCCGGAGAATGTGGCTGCATGCCCTTCGGCAATGCCTACATCGAATGCACGGTCGGGCATGGACTTCATCAATAGGTTCATGGAGCATCCTGTGGGCATGGCAGGAGTAACTCCCACTATCTTCGGATTTTTCTCTGCCAGTTCTACCAGCGTCTCTCCGAACACGGTTTGGTACAGAGGGGGCAGGTTGCTGGTGTCGGTGGTGATGCGCTCTCCGGTTTCGGGGTCGAATCTGCCCGGTGCATGCCAAATGCCCGGGTCTTTTTCGGCAGGTTCGAAGCCTTTGCCTTTTACGGTGTGCAGATGGAGTATTTTAGGGCCTTTCAAGTCCTTGATGTCCCGTAGGATGCGGGCAAGATTCTTCACATCGTGTCCGTTTATGGGACCGAAATAACGGATGTTCATCCCCTCGAAGATGTTCTGTTGTTGGGCTGCCATTGATTTCAGGCTGTTGGAGAAGCGGATGAGCGCTTTGCGCCGGTCCTCGTTCAGCACACCCATTTGAACAGCATTTTGGATGCTTTGAAGCGTAGCTGGTTGTAGCGGTTGGAAGTTGTCAGGTTAAAGAGATATTGCTTCATGCCACCCACACTGCGGTCTATCGCCATGTCGTTATCGTTGAGGATAATCAGCAGGTTGTTGTTGGTGGATGAGGCGTTGTTCAATCCTTCGAAAGCCAGTCCGCCACTCATGCTGCCGTCGCCGATAACGGCTACTACGTGGCGGTCTTTTTCTCCTTTCTTGGCTGCTGCGACAGCCATACCCAAAGCCGCCGAAATGGAATTTGAGGCATGTCCGCAGGCAAAGGTGTCATAATCGCTTTCTACGGGAGTGGGAAAAGGACGTATGCCTTTGAATTTGCGGTTGGTGCAGAAAGCCTCGCGACGTCCGGTGAGCATCTTGTGCCCGTAAGCCTGATGCCCCACATCCCATACAATGCGGTCGTATGGAGTGTTGTAGACGTAATGCAGCGCAACGGTCAGTTCAACAGTGCCAGGCTTGCGGCAAAGTGTCCCGGATTGCAAGAAAGTTCCTGAATGATGTCTTGTCTTAATTCCTTACATATCTCCGGAAGTTGTTCCACGCTCAATTGCGCAAATCTTCCGGATAAGAAATGGAATTTAGCAAGTTATATGTTGTTGACTCTGTTTTCATCACTGTACTGAAGATTACAAAATGCAAAAATAGCAAAAGAAAACGGATGGCTGTATCATTTTGTCTGTTTTTTGTTTTGCCACTTGTCTTTTGCGGGAATTTGTCCGGACGTTTCGCCTCTTTTAACAGAAATGCTTTCCCTTTGCGAAGCGAGTTTACCGGATTGGCGTACGGGATATGTCCGACACCCGGGTCTGGTATGTCCGACACCGGGTCTGGCATGTCTGACATCCGGGTCTGGTGATGTCTGACACCCGGGTGTCAGACACGGTGTTCTTGCATACGCGGATATGTATAGTTGCCTGAAGAAGCAACGGAGCATGTCCTTTGCGGTTTTTAGAAGGTGCTTTTCCGGTTTTTGCAGTATTTCTTTGTATCTTTGCAGCCCCATTGAATTAAGTTACGTATGAACTTCATTACTCCTGTCGAACTTCCCGCCCATCTGCCTTGCTTGCGGCATACGGACCACTTGCTGCTGCTGGCTCCTGCTTTGCAGCCAATATGGGCGCAAGGTTTACCGAAGCGAAATTTTCCTGCGATGTCAATCCTTACGGCGTACTTTATAACCCTCTGTCCATATCCACTGCTTTGCGTGAAATCGTATTTGGGAAAGTGTATGGTAAGGAAGACCTGTTTTTCTTTCGCGATTGCTGGCATAGTCCCATGCATCACGGAGATTTCTCGTCACCGTTGGCAGACGAAACGTTGAAGAGAATCAACGGACGGATTGCCGGTGCGCACGAACAGATTTTCCGTTCGGCGTGTTTGCTGCTGACTTTCGGCACGTCCTGGGTGTACGAACAAAAAAATACGGGGCGTATCGTGGGCAACTGCCATAAACTGCCCGAGAAGGAGTTTACCCGCAGGCGGCTGACAGTAGATGAAATTGTGTCGGACTATGTTTCGCTGCTATCGGGGCTGCTGGCGCGCAACTCCGGATTGAAAGTGATATTTACCGTCAGCCCTATCCGCCATGTACGCGAAGGCATGCATGCCAATCAGCTCAGTAAGTCTGTCTTGTTGTTGGCTGTAGACAGGCTGCAAGCTGCTTTTCCGGAGAATGTATTCTATTTCCCGCCTATGATTGGTTTTGGATGAATTGCGGGATTACCGCTTCTACGCTGAAGATATGGTGCATCCCTCCGAAGTGGCTGTACAGTATGTGTGGGAACGCTTCTCGTCCGCCTGTTTTTCGCCGGAGACGTTACAGATCATAGAAGAAAGTGAAAATATACGTAGGGCATTGGCACACAAGCCTTTCATCCCGGCTCTGAGGAGTATAAGCGTTTTTTAGGACAAATTGTGTTAAAAATAGACCGACTTAACGGAAAATACCCGTACTTAGACTTCCAAAAGGAAAGAGAATTATGTCATACACGATTGAAGATATAGCTCGCATCATCGGTGCGCGGCGGATAGGGGATAGGCCTGCCGCTATCGACTGGTTGCTTACAGACAGCCGTTCCCTGAGTTTTCCCGAAGAAACACTGTTTTTGCCTTGCCTACAAAGCGGAATGACGGTACCCGTTATATCCGTGATTTGTATGCGCGTGGCGTACGTAATTTTGTGGTTAGCGAAGAGAGGCTGAATGAGGTTGGAATCGGAGAACCGAAAGTTGGAAGACGTCGCACGGCAGGAAACTGTGGATACTGCTGCAATGCAGCCGGCCTTCAACTTACTGGTCGTTCCCAACCGTTGAAAGCCTTGCAGAAACTGGCAGAGCAACATCGGGACCGGTTTCAGATTCCTGTTATCGGCATTACAGGCAGCAACGGAAAAACCATTGTGAAGGAGTGGCTGCATCAGTTGCTGAGTCCCGAACGGATGATAACACGCTCTCCCCGCAGCTACAATTCCCAGATAGGCGTACCTTTGTCCGTGTGGCAGATGAGTGAACAAACGGAGCTTGCCATATTAGAGGCCGGTATCTCGGAACCGGGAGAAATGCGTGCCTTACAGAATATTATCAAACCTACAATCGGTATCCTGACAAATATAGGAGGCGCACATCAGGAGAATTTCTTCTCTTTGCAGGAGAATGTATGGAGAAGCTGGCTCTCTTTAAGAACTGCGATGTGGTGATTTATAATGGTGACGACGAGTTTATCAACAATTGTGTGGGTAAATCCATGCTTGCCGCCCGTGAAATAGCATGGAGCAGGAAAGATATGGAGCGTCCGTTATATATAAGTAAAGTGGAGAAACAGGAAGATTCCACTGTTATTTCCTATCGTTATTTGGATATGGACAATACGTTTACATTGCCTTTTATAGATGATGCTTCTATTGAAAATTCGCTGAACTGCCTGGCAGCCTGCCTGTATCTGATGCTTCCTGCCGAACAGATAACGGAACGCATGGCAAAGCTGGAACCGGTAGCAATGCGTTTGGAAGTAAAGGAAGGCAAAAACGGATGCCTGCTGATAAATGACAGTTATAACTCTGATCTCGGTTCGTTGGATATAGCGCTTGATTTTCTGTACCGTCGCTCGCAGAGTAAGGGTCTGAAGCGGACGCTTATCCTTTCGGATATATTGGAGACGGGACAGAATACGCCGACTCTCTACCGTCAGGTGGCACAGTTGGTAAACAGCCGGGGAATAGAGCGCATAATCGGTGTGGGGAATGAAATATCTTCATGTGCCGCACGGTTTAGCATCGTGAAGGCTTTTTATCCGGATACGGCTACGCTGATTGAAGCCATTGGCCGGGGAGAACTCCGACTGGAGAATGAAATAATTCTGATTAAAGGGGCGCGTAAGTTCGGTTTCGATGCGTTGACGGAAGCCTTGGAGAAGAAAGTGCACGAAACGATATTGGAGGTAAATCTCGGTGCAATGATCGCTAATCTGAATCATTATCGCGGCAAGCTAAAACCTGAAACCAAAATGGTGTGTATGGTGAAGGCTTCCGCCTATGGCGCAGGTTCGTATGAAATAGCCAGAACTTTGCAAGAACATCATGTGGATTATCTGGCTGTTGCTGTTGCCGATGAAGGGTCGGATTTACGTAAAGCGGGCATTACGGCAAGCATTATCATTATGAATCCGGAGATGACGGCATTCAAGACGATGTTCGACTATAAACTGGAACCGGAAGTTTACAGTTTCCATTTGTTGGATGCGCTGATTAAAGAAGCTGAGAAAGAAGGTATCACCAATTCCCCATTCATGTGAAACTGGATACCGGCATGCACCGGTTGGGGTTTGCTCCGGAAGATATGCCCCGGCTCATAGAACGTCTGAAAGGACAGAATGCGGTTATTCCCCGTTCGGTATTCTCCCATTTGTAGGAAGCGACGCTCAGCAGTTCGATGCTTTTACGCGTAAACAGATAGAAACTTTTGAAAAGGCTTCCATGCAGTTGCAGGAGGCGTTTCCGTATAAAATACTTCGTCATATCTGTAATTCGGCCGGTATAGAGCGCTTTCCGGGAGCACAGTTTGATATGGTGCGGTTGGGAATCGGATTGTATGGCATCAGTCCGATAGATAATTCTATAATGCATAACGTCAGTACGTTAAAGACTACCATCCTGCAGATTCGTGATGTGCCCGAAGAAGATACGGTGGGATATAGCCGCAAGGGACATTTGACGCGTCCTTCACGTATTGCTGCCATTCCTATCGGCTATGCCGACGGTTGAACCGTCACTTGGGCAATGGACACGCCTATTGCCTGGTGAACGGACAGCGTGCTCCTTATGTGGGCAATATCTGTATGGATGTTTGTATGATTGATGTTACTGACATTGATTGCAAAGAAGGCGACAGCGTTGAGATTTTCGGAGATCATCTTCCTATAACCGTCCTCTCCGATGTGCTCGGGACAATTCCCTACGAAGTGCTTACAAGTGTTTCGACACGTGTGAAGAGGGTGTATTATCAGGATTGAGAAGATGACAAGGTGTAAGTATGGATTATACTTCATATTTTATACTTTATACTTTGTATTTCGTGCTTCGTACTTCATAAATCTTCTTATCTTTGCAATCAAATTTAATCCGATATGATTATGACAAAACTTACTTTTATTAGGTTTCTTGCCCAGCGGTTCCGAATGGATTATCATCGCATTGGTTATCTTGCTGCTGTTTGGCGGTAAGAAAATTCCTGACTGATGCGCGGTTTGGGAAAAGGCGTAAAGAGTTTCAAAGAAGGGGTAAACAGAGGCTAAAGACGAAATCAATAAAGCAAAGGAAGAGGTGGACAAACCTGTAGATAATAAGTAATAAGGTGATGAAGCGGTTGTTGTCGTCCCGTTACCTTGTTGTTTTACCGCCTTGTCACTCTATCGCTGTTTATGTTTATGGCAGATAAAGAGTTAACCTTCTGGGATCATTTGGACGAACTGCGCCGGGTGCTGTTCCGCATTCTTGGTGTATGGTTTGTGTTGGCTGTGGGTTATTTCATTGCAATGCCTTATCTGTTTGATAATGTAGTGCTGGCTCCTTGCCATAATGATTTCATCTTTTATGATTTGCTGCGTTATATCGGTGAAGTATTTGACTTGCATGACGAATTCTTTACGCAGGAGTTCCAGATAAAATTGATAAATATTAATCTGGCCGCACCGTTTTTCATCCATATATCTACAGCATTTTGGATGTCGGTGGTGACGGCTGCGCCATATGTATTCTTCGAGATATGGCGGTTTGTCAGTCCCGCACTCTATCCAAACGAGCGCAAAGGGGTACGGAAAGCACTCGGTCTGGGTACGGTGATGTTTTTTGTAGGAGTGTTGCTGGGTTACTTTATGGTATATCCGCTGACCTTACGTTTTCTATCCACTTACCAGCTTAGCGCAACGATAGAGAACCAGATTTCTCTCAATTCATACATCGACAATTTTATGATGCTGGTACTCTGCATGGGACTTGCTTTTGAACTTCCGTTGGTGACGTGGTTGCTTTCGTTGCTGGGGTTGGTGCATAAGACATTCCTGCGGAAGTATCGTCGCCATGCAGTGGTTATCATTGTTATTGTTGCCGCTGTCATAACTCCCACTGGCGACCCGTTTACACTGACCGTCGTTGCCGTTCCGCTCTATCTTCTTTATGAAATGAGTATCCTGATGATTAAGGACAAGAAAGCGGATGAAACCGAGGAGATTATAGAGACCGGAGAAAGATGAATGCTGAAATAGAGGAATATTTTTATTTACTGCGGGAAGTCTGTCGTGCAGATGACTCTTCTTTGGGAACCGCTTACCGTCAATTGCGGGAACTGCTTGAGCATTTATGCCGTACGCAAATTGACGGATAGCAGTCTGCAAATTGACCGACCTTGCCGCCCGTATCAATTTTGTATCTTTCCAAGCTGGGGCTGACCGTTGCAGAGCAAAATCGCCTGCATACTTTCCGGCTTGCCTCTAATGCCGTCCTTAATCGCCAGGCAGAGCCTTCACGCGAAAAACTGCTGCGTGATGCCAAGACGGTATCTTTCTTTGTGAAACGCATAACCGGTGAAGATATTCCGGCAGACCTGTATCGTCTCTTTCCGCAGGCTGATGCCACGTACATTGCAGCTCCTCCGGCAAAGGAACGTGTACGGCGTATGCGCGTCAATTTTCAGTATGCCGATACGGATTATCTGTATGTACTGCCTGTGGATAGCGTGGCGGACGAACCGTTGCGGGTACGTTATAATGTGCCTCAAATCAATGATGAATTTGCTGAGACTTGTGGTTTGTTGTGGCGGCATGCCAGATTAATCTGCTGGATGTGGCAGTAGATGAGGCAGGTGTGCTTACACCCTCTTTCATTATTTTAGAACCGGATTATCTGCTTGATATCAGTTCATTGGCAGAATGTTTCAGGGAATATGGTCATCACCCGGCAAACTATATGCTGGCAAGGTTGCAGATGCCCGATAATACCGTCCTCTTTTGTTGGGTAATATAGCCAACCTCTTTTTGGACGAATGGATCATGCGGAAAGTGAACCTGACTATCTGGAATGTATGAAGAAAGCGTTCCGCTCATATCCCATTGAACTGGCTGCCTGCGCAGATTTGCGCGACCGGGAGAAAGAACGTGAATTCTTTGCCGACTGTAAACGGCATTTTGATAATATCCGGCAAACTGTTACAGATACTTTCCGGGCTTCGGGGTATGAACTGGACAAAACGGATGCCGTGCTGGAACCGTCTTATATATGTGAGGCGTTAGGTTTGCAGGGACGCTTGGATTATATGCAGCGTGATATGTCGTCTTTCATCGAAATGAAATCGGGTAAGGCGGATGAATATGCTATCCGGGGTAAGGTAGAACCTAAAGAGAACAATAGGGTACAGATGCTGCTGTATCAGGCGGTATTGGAGTATGCATGGGGAAAGAACATCATCGGGTGAAGCCGTATTTGCTCTATACACGCTATCCGTTGCTCTATCCGGCACGTCCTTCGTGGGCAATGCTGCGCCGGGTAATGGATGTCCGGAACCGTATTGTAGCGAATGAATACGGCATCCAGTTGCGCAATAGTCTGCAATATACGGCGGAGCGTCTGCGCGATATTGCTCCGGGAACTCTGAATGAGCGGCAACTGGATAATACATTGTGGAAACGTTATCTGTATCCTTCCCATCGATGCGGTGACACAGAAGATTCATGCGTTGTCTCCATTGGAACAGTTCGTATTTCTATGCGTTGTACAATTTTATAACAAA
>ENA-OQHP01000673-OQHP01000673.1-human-gut-metagenome-genome-assembly--contig:-NODE-673-length-10894-cov-1.253645_pt1 | contig 10894 bp, 18 predicted proteins | sample MGYA00242563_ERZ504717 | MGnify/ENA primary metagenome ERZ504717 (study PRJEB26092, sample SAMD00036212) | human gut metagenome | host: Homo sapiens | study: EMG produced TPA metagenomics assembly of...
TTTTGAAGGGACCAGACAGCCCCTAAGATAAATCCTACACATAAAATTTTTATTGTTTCCGAAAAGCCCAGCCAGGCTGCAAGAAGCGCCACAAGCTTCAGATCTGCGGCTCCTATCATGCCCAGGCTGTGTAAAAATATCCCCAAAACCAGCACAGCCACTCCCCGGACCAGAAAGCCGGATAGTGCCAGCAGCAGCCATGGGATCTTACTCCCTGCTTCCAAATCCGCAGCCTGAAAAACCAGTGACATGATCCCGGACACTATCCCAAAAATAATAAGCCTGTTAGGGATCCTGTAATATTTCCAGTCAGACCATGCTGCCAAAAGCAATGTCCCCCAGAATACACTCTGACTTAAATAACTTAAACTCCCATAAACCGAATTTCTCACCTCCCAAACCAAAACATAAACTCACAAAATGACCCACTTATCCCTGTATCTGATTAAACTCACAACTGGATCCTGTGCTGAAAAATCGCACTAAAAATTACAGAATTAAAAATGAAAAATAGATTTTTCAAAGAATGTGACCTTATTATGCCGTACTTTCCCCCTCCTGTCAAGAGGTATTTTTCTATTGACCCCGATGCCCTGTAATGGTAAAATACTATTAGTTTAAAAATTTAAACCAAAGGAGGGGACGGTTATGACAACGGTACAGGATCTGCAGAAGCAATTTCATTGCTGCATGCCCCTTTTTATTGCCTTGGGAGATAAGGTCCGGCTTTCCATCGTGGAACTTCTTACAGAAGCAGCCGTGAGATCAGAGGACCCACAGGGAACCATCGACTTTGAAGGTCATGCCATGAATGTAAACGAGATCACACGCCGCACCAGCCTTTCCCGACCTGCCATATCCCATCATCTGAAAATTTTAAAAGATGCGGGTCTGGTAGGTGTACGTCAGGACGGGACAGCCAATTACTACTATCTCACCTTACGTGACTCCACCCGGTCTCTTATGGAGCTGGGATACAGACTGGAGGAGTTCATGTAATCCATGCATAATTCTTTTTTCCCAGATATACTAATTGATGCCAAAGTAAACCAGTCAGAAGTTGGGAGATGAAGATTTATGCCGGGATTTTTAAAAGCCATTCGCGAAGCTGCAGCCGCAGCACCTGTAAACCAGGATCTGGTTTTACAAGACGGAAACTGTGGGATGATATTGAGCGCACCCTCTGGCCTGGAAACAGCCCAGAACCATTTTGAGCAGGCCACAGAGCCGTCGCTGATCGACTGCTATATTTACGAATGGAATGCCGCGCAGCTGCGCTATCAGTTTTTACTGAGAAAATTCAAAAACATGGAGGACTGACAACATGAGTACCTGGTATGAACAAGCTATCTTTTATCATATGTATCCTTTGGGGATAACCGGAGCTCCAAAGATAAACGTGCAGACAGAGGTGACAGACCGGTTTAAAGAACTGAATCAGTGGATCCCACATATCCGTTCTTTAGGCTGCAATGCCATCTACATAGGTCCTCTTTTGAATCATCCATCATGGATATGACACCAGAGATTACAAACTGGTTGACCGTAGGCTTGGAACTAACGATGATTTCCGCGAATTACAAAGCTTTGCCATGAAAATGGCATTAAAGTGGTAGTTGACGGTGTTTTCAACCACACAGGCCGTGAGTTTTTCGCTTTTAAAGATATCCAGGAAAAGAAATGGGACTCCCCTTACAAAGACTGGTACAAAGGGGTAAATTTCGGCTGGCAGAGTCCTTTAGGGGATCCATTTGGCTATGAAGCATGGCAGGGACATTTTGAACTGCCTTGTTTAAATCTTTATAACCAGCAGGTAAAAGATTATCTTTTTGATGTGATCCGTTTCTGGGTGGACGAATTTGACATTGACGGCATCCGCTTAGACTGCGCCAATATCCTGGACTTTAATTTCATGAAGGAAATGCGTGCAAAGACCGCTTCCATGAAACCGGATTTCTGGCTTATGGGTGAAGTCATCCACGGTGATTACAGCCGCTGGGTGAACCCGGAAATGCTCCATTCTGTTACGAACTACGAGCTGCACAAGAGCATTTACTCCGGCTTTAATGACCACAACTTCTTTGAGATCGCACATAATGTCCGCCGTCTGGAAGCCATTGGAAGACAGCTTTATACCTTCCTTGACAACCACGACGAAGACCGCATTGCCAGCAAATTAAAGGTAAAAGAGCATCTGTATCCTGTATACACCTGTTTAATGACTCTTCCGGGAATTCCGTCTATTTACTACGGCGGTGAATGGGGCACCGAAGGAAAACGTACTTCTACCTGTGATGATGACCTGCGTCCCTGCATTCCGGCTGAAAAAATACCGGAATTAAAACTGCGAGCTTACCGATTCATTTCCAGACTTGGAAAGATCCATGAAGAAAATGAAGAACTGCACACAGGAAAATACCAGGAACTGCTTCTTACCAACAGGCAGTATGCCTACGCAAGATGGGGAAATAACAGCCTGATCATCACTGCTTTAAATAATGATGACAATGAAGCCACATTAAACATCCCGGTTCCGATCCAGGCACAGACAGCAGTGGATCTTTTAAACAGCGATAATGAAACCTGTGAAAATAACGTTCTGCCTGTACAAAACGGCAGACTGGAAATTAAATTAAAGGGCAACTGGGGTGCTGTCCTTAAAATTAAGGGGGAAAATTAATATGACAATGAGAAAGCAGGCAGGCCAGACAAAGAAAAATACAACTACCGCAGCTCATAAAACCACCAGAAGAAGCGCTGGAACAAAAACTGCAAGCAAAAAGCACACCTTCTAAAAAGCTTCCGCCAACACCGGCCTGATCTCCGACCTGGACTGCTATTTATTCGGTGCAGGTACCCACTATGAGATCTATAAAAAGCTGGGCGCTCATCCTATGACCTATAAAGGCAAAAAGGGCATTTATTTTGGCGTATGGGCACCACATGCACAGGCAGTCCACCTGGTAGCGATTCAACGGCTGGAACCCGGAGCCAATCCTATGACCAAAGTAGGACAATCCGGTATCTGGGAGTATTTTAATGCAGGTATGCAGGTAGGAGAGCTTTATAAATTCGCCATTACCACCGATACAGGAAAGATCCTTTACAAAGCTGATCCATTTGCCTTCAGCGCAGAATACCGTCCGGGTACTGCTTCCGTTACCGCAGATATCAGCGGATTTTCCTGGAATGACAGTGACTGGATCTCAAAGCGTTCCCAGGCAGATATGACCAAACAGCCCATCAGCATTTATGAAGTCCACTTAGGTTCCTGGAAGAAGAAAGACCGGGAAGAAAAAGACGGATATTATACCTATGTGGAAGCGGCTCATGAGCTGGCTGCCTATGTAAAAGAAATGGGCTATACCCATGTAGAACTTATGGGTATTGCGGAGCATCCATATGACGGCTCCTGGGGATATCAGGTGACCGGTTATTTTGCCCCTACATCCCGTTACGGAAGTCCAAAAGACTTCATGTATTTTGTAAATTATTTACATAAAAATGGCATCGGCGTTATCCTTGACTGGGTTCCGGCCCATTTCCCGAAAGATGCCCATGGACTGGCTGATTTTGACGGACATCCTCTTTTTGAATACGAGGATCCACGCAAAGGCGAGCACCCGGACTGGGGCACAAAAGTCTTTGATTACGGCAAAAATGAAGTAAAAGACTTCCTTATCAGCAACGCTCTCTACTGGGTAGAAGAATACCATGTAGACGGCCTGCGTGTAGACGCTGTTGCTTCTATGCTGTATCTGGACTACGGCCGGGAACCGGGCCAGTGGGTGCCAAATAAAAACGGCGGAAACCAGAACTTGGAAGCCATTGAATTCTTCAAACACTTAAATACCGTTGTCCAGGGCCGCAACCACGGTGTTGCCATGATCGCAGAAGAGTCTACTGCATGGCCGAAGTCACCGACCACCCGGAAAATGACGGACTTGGCTTTACCTTTAAATGGAACATGGGCTGGATGCATGATTTCCTGGAATACATGAAATTGGACCCGTATTTCCGCAAATACAACCACAACCGCATGACCTTCAGCCTGACCTATTTTACCAGTGAAAATTATATTTTAGTACTCTCCCATGATGAAGTAGTACATCTGAAGTGTTCCATGATCAATAAGATGCCTGGGCTTGGAGAGGACAAGTTCTCCAACTTAAAGGCCGGTTATACCTTTATGTTAGGTCATCCCGGAAAGAAGCTTTTATTTATGGGACAGGACTTCGGCCAGTGGCATGAATGGATGAAAAAGTCAGCCTTGACTGGTATTTAGCTGAAGAAGAAAGCCATAAAAAGCTTCAGGAATATGTCCGTGATCTTCTTCATATTTATAAGAAATATCCTTGTCTGTACCAGCTTGACAACGACTGGAACGGCTTCCAGTGGATCAATGCAAATGACGGGGACCGCAGCATTTTCAGCTTTATCCGCAAGGATGAGACAGGAAAGAAAAACCTGCTGTTTGTAGTAAACTTCACACCAGTGGATCGCCCGGATTACCGTGTAGGTGTACCGAAACGCTGCAAGCTGTCACTCCTTCTGGATAATGTTCACGGTGCTTATAAGCCCAGCCAGTGCCCTACTTATACATCCGTAAAGAGTGAATGTGACGGACAGCCATATTCTATTTCTTATCCGTTAGGTGGATATGGAACGGCGATTTTCCGGTTCTAATTTCCATAAACCTTGATCCAGATTTTGTCCGGATCCGGTTTTCACAGTTTGTGTACCTGAGACGCGCCCCCCGGCGCGTCCACCCACTTTTCCAGTTCCTGATAAAAAATAAATTTCGTTAATTTTTTATCAATTTCTGCTGTACTTTTAACAGTTCCTGTAGTAAAATAATAATCGATGCGGCAGTTCACACCGCAGCAGTACCGTATATAATGTGTGGAAGGAGAGTATGATTATGGCAAAAGAAATGATTTTCAGTAGTGCAAAAAAGACCGTCTACCGTGACGAAGATACTGCCATTAAGGAATTCTGCGAAGGATTTCCGAAAGCTGAGGTTTTAAACGAGGCATTATGTAATGCAAGAGTGGAGACCATTGAAGCGCTCAATGTTCCAAAGATTTTGGGGGTAACGGTAACTGATGGAAAATGGTCTATTATCAAGGAATATGTACCAGGTAAGACCTTAGAACAGCTGATGGATGAAAATCCGGACAAGCTGGACGAGTACATGTCCCAGATGGTAGATCTGCAGCTGTTGATCCACAGCCAGGCTTGCCCGCTGCTCAACAAACTGAAAGAAAGACCATCCGTTCCTTAAATCCGTGGAACAGCTGGATGAAAGCACACGCTATGAGCTTTTGACCAGACTGGACGGAATGCCAAAACACACCAAACTCTGCCACGGCGATTTCAATCCATCCAACATCATTGTTGGTGATGACGGAAAGCTCTATGTCATTGACTGGGTACATGCTTCCCAGGGTAATGCAAGTGCCGACGTGGCCAGAACCTATCTTCTGCTCAGCTTAAAGGACAAAAAGAAAGCAGAACTGTACATGGATCTGTTCTGTGAAAAGACAGGTACAGAAAAACGCTATGTACAGGGCTGGCTTCCAATCGTAGCAGCCGCACAGCTGGCTTATAAGCGTCCGGAAGAGAAAGATCTGTTAGAGAGCTGGATCAATGTATTTGAGTATCAGTAAAATCTATTTACACATTTAGGCAGGACCGCCGATCAGCGGACTGCAAACTTACGGTCAGAAAAAGACAGGCCCCCTGCGAGCCTGTCTTTTTAATTAAGAATTCCTTTTGCAGTGGGTAACATTTTGTTTATTCGCTGTTTTTCTATGTCCAAATACAAAAACCCCTGCTTTAGGCAGGAGTTTGTAATGGAATTTTTCAAAGCTTAATTGCAGCACACAAAGACATCCGATCTTTCAGAAGTTCCTCCACCGTCAGATAGCTCTTCTCATATCCAAGTGCCTCGCTAAGCTGCATCACATATGGCTTCTGCAGGCGTGCCTTCTTCAGCACTTCTTCCTGGGCAAATACTTCTTTTGCAGTTCCATCTGCCAGCACCTGACCATGGGCCATGATGATAACCCGTTCAAAATTCTCTGCCACAAAGTCCATATCGTGAAGAATAGCTATGACCAGCTTGCCCCGCCCAGAAAGCTGCGGATAATGCTGCCAATGATCTGCCGCCCTTTCCAGTCCTGGGCAATTGTCGGCTCATCCAGGATCAGTACATCGGTGTCCATAGCAAGTACTGAGGCAATGGCTGTCATCTTCCGCTCATAAGTTCCAGATCGTAGGGATTTTCTTTCTCCTTGCCAGACAGTCCTGTCAGTTCCACGCCCAGGCTGCCTCTTCTTCGCCTGTTCCGGATCCATGCCGATATTTAACGGGCCGAACAGGACCTCATCCATAACATTGTACTTGAAGATCTGGTCATCCGGATTCTGGAATACATAACCTACACTTCCTGCCAGCATAGCCACTGTCTTGCCTGAAATGTCCTCACCGTGGAAATAAATGGAACCTGAAACCGGTTTTAACAAACCCTTTAAGTTTGACCAGCGTGGTCTTTCCTGCTCCATTCTGGCCGATGATGGCGGTAGGACGCTGATCCAGCTTCATGTTCAAATCCTCTAAAACCGGAATATCTGCCAGATAAGAGAAATCCAGTTTTTCAATCCGGAACTGCTCATCCACAGAAGCAACGTTTTCAGCCTTCCTGCAAGTCCCAGACTGCCCGGACCTTGCGCCTGTTTCAGCGTTCTTTGCCTGTACCTGTCCGGTGCCTGCCGCACTCGCTCCCACTGCTTTTTGCACACCTGCTTCCGCATCCGCATGCTCATATACACCTAGCCGCTTCTCTCTCAGCACTTCCGCCGCCTCTTTCACTGTCACCGGATACGTTCCATCTGCCAGAGTCACCTGTTCTGCTTTACAAATGCGGGTAAATGCCGGCGCCTGGATCCCATAATCGTTTAAATCCGGCATAGAAAATACCTTCTGCGGCGTATCGAATGCAATCTGCTTTCCTTTGTGCAGAAGCAGAATGCGGTCACAGTAGGCCGCCAGCTTGTCGCAATCTTCTGCTCGATCATCAGAATGGTGATACCAGAGCCGGTCAGGGTTTCCACTGCCCTAATACCTCGTCACTTCCCTCTGGATCCAGCTGAGAAGTAGGCTCATCCAGGATCATCACATCTGGCCGCATAACCAGCACACTGGCAATAGCCACGCGCTGCATCTGGCCGCCTGACAGATCAAATGGATTGCGATCCCGGTACTGCCAGATATCCAGAAGCTTTAAGGCTTCCTCTACCCGTTTTTTCATTTCTTCTGCCGGCCACACCCAGATTCTGCATGCCAAATGCCACTTCCTCGTATACGTTATCCTTTGCGCCGGAAAGCTGGTTAAAGGGGTTCTGGAATACCAGTCCCACATGGCCGCACAGCTGTGCCACCGGAGTCTTGCCTGCCTCAATGCCATCTACCGTGACCATTCCGCCGTAAGCTCCTTTATAAAACTGCGGCACCAGCCCCATAATGGCCTGACTTAACGTACTCTTTCCAGCTCCGTTTTCCCCGATGATGCCAATAAACTCTCCCTTTTCCACCGAAAAGTCCAGTCCATCCAACGCCAGTTCCTTCGTGTGGGGATAACGGTATCGCAAATTTTCAACGGTTATCACAGACATCCTACAATCCTCCATACCACAGCCGCCAAAATGCAGACACCTAAAAAGATAGTGATCTCACGGTCTCCTTTATGGCGTGTCCGCTCTGTCAGCCAGGTTTTTTTCTTTCCTGCGCCAAAACCACGCACCTCCAGGGCAATGGCACGCTCTCTGGTATTGATCAGGGAACTCATGACCACAGGGGAGATCAGGGGCAGAAATGCCTTCCCGCGGGTTCTCAAATTTCCTTCTGTCTCCAGTCCGCGGCTGCGCTGGGCATCCATAATAGTATTCATCGTTCCCATCATCTGTGGGATAATCTGGAATACTGAGGTCACAATGTAGCCGAACCGTGGGGAAAATCCCCGTTTTTCCAGCTCATCAACAAATTCGGAGGGCTTTGTGGAAAGCACAAATACTGCAAAAGACAACAGCATATTTAGGATATTCAGACCAATATGAAGAGCATAAAATATGCCTTCCCGGTAAAATTTCAATCCGACGACCTGAAACAGCACATTGACGTTTTCTGGTTGAACAATCCATGGATCAGAAATGGTCAGCAGGATCGTAAAGGAAAAAGCAATCAGCGGAAGGGTCTTTTTAAAATTTTGCCACTGGCCAGCACAAGAAGGCTGACCGCAATAAACACGCCAAACATCCACAGCCGCCCGGAAATCAGCGGAATACTGATGGCGGCGGCTATGTACATCAATTTGGTGAAGGGATGCACCTTGGTCAGGTAAGTCCCGTTATCTACAAAAAGGCTAATACTTTTCATGTTCTGTTATATTTCCTTTTCTTGATCAGTCCAGAGTCTCAATCTCAGAATTTACCTCATACAGATAGTCAGTTATTTGGAAGACCCTTTAGATAAAGAATACCATGATCAGCGTGATCAGCTTGTCCGGTACATCCACTACGACCTCATCTAATAAAGAACCTAAGAATACCGGCATATTAGCTGCCTGGGTTGCTGCAAATACAGCATCACCCCACACGTTACCAGTAGTGCCGCCCCAGAACAGAACATTTAACGGAGTTGAAATAGCTACAGCCACAAAACCTGCCACACAGGCGGTGATGATAGCCTTCGGGAAGGACTTCATAAAGCCCAGACGTGCCATGATTCCTGCCGCCGCGCCAATACCAAGACTGGTCAGTGCATAAATCAACGTAATATTATCACCTGCGGAAAATCCGTAGATCAGGTTATTAGCTGCTCCGCAGATTGCTCCGATAATGGGACCACCCAGCATCCACCGATACAGGTTCCAATGGAATCCAGCCACAACGGAAGCTTTAACACGCTAGCAAACAGCTTTCCAAGATAGTTAATACCGATGCAGGCCGGAATCAATACGATCACTGCCACATCAAATTTAGTTTTGAATAAATTCTTCATAACATACATCCTTTCCCATTTGATCGCTCCAGTTTCAGAAGCTGTATTTTTTTGCTGCATTACTGTCTTGTTAACGCTGCAAACGCTGTCAAGATCTCATATTCTTCGCCCTGGGCAGTCAATGTTTCACCATCCACGTATCGTCCGATGTTTTCAGCTACATTGCCCTTGCAGGCTGCCACTACATTTAAAATAGATGCTGTCCTCATACCACGTATCCTGCCAACACAAAAGTGCGCAGTTTCCATGTCAGACGCCAGCACGCCTTTCTTTGCCCATTCCTCATAAATAACCGGATTGTCATCCCGGTACAAGCAGTCATGACTTCTGGCAATGCCGGTATGGAACCGGCAGCCGGCCTCCTTTGCGCTCTCCTCACAGGCGGTAAGCAGCCTGTGGTCTGCAACAGCCGGATAACTAAGTGGCGCGTATCCAAGTGAAGTTCCTTCATCACGTACAGCGGCTTCTACCATAACCAGATCTCCGACTCTGACCTCCGGCTGCAGCGCACCGCAGCTTCCGATCCGCACAGCCGCTTCTACACCGATCTTTTGCAGTTCTTCCACAGCAATTGCCATAGACGGACCACCCATTCCGGTGGACATGACCAGAACCGGCACACCATTCCAGAAACCGCTGTAGCTTTTATACTCCCGGTTGAAGGTTAAGAGCTTTGCATCTTTTAAATAACCTGCTGCCCGCTCTGCCCGGGCCGGATCTCCCGGCAGCACTGCATACCGGATTCCCAGATTCTCCGGAAGCTGGATATGCGGCATTTTATTTTCTCCCATTTCACAATCTCCTTCCCAACCGTATGACACTTTGTACCTTGTATATCTGCCACCAGATTTTTTCATGTTGTTCCTTCTAAATTAGGAAAATGTACACCCATTTATGAATTTAACAACAATTTACGATAAAGATAACATTATCCTTACACAAAGTCAATGAAATGAGCCAATTCAGAGTCTTATTGTTAATAAATTAACATATTGTTTTGCTTGTAAAATTTTAAGTGTAAAACTATACTGAAAATACATTAATACTGTTCTCCCGGAGGATTTTCAGAATGGAACAAAACAATTCATCAGACCTGCTGTTAGTCATTGACATGCAGAATGTTTATACAAAAGGACAGGAATGGGCCTGTAAAGGCATTGAACATGCATCTGCCTCCATCCTCCGTCTATTAAACAGTCAAAAAACAAAGCAGGTCATCTTTACCCAATATCTGGCTACAGAACACCCGGACGGTGTCTGGAAAGAATATAATAAAGTTAATGCGGCTGTAAACTCTGATCCATGGCTCAATGAAATGATGCCGGAATTCCTTCCATGGGTAAAAACATACCCGGTATTTACCAAAAGTGTCTATTCCTCCTTTGCCATCCCCGAGGTTGTAAAAGCCGCAAAAAAAGCCCGGCATCTTGTCATCTCCGGCGTAGTAGCAGAATGCTGCGTACTCTCTACTGTGCTTTCTGCCATTGACGCCGGCTGTAAAGTCATTTACCTGACCGATGCCGTAGCCGGACTCAGTGAAGTTTCCCGCAAAGAAACCGAAAACATTATCTCTTACTTTGCTCCGCTCCACACAGTACTCATGACTACAGAAGAATACCTGCTCTCTGATACTCCTAAGTCACACCTCTGCTATAAAGTTTCCGGTCATTAAATCCGAATCTAAAAAAGACAGGTTCCTTGTGGGCCTGTCTCTTTTTAGGATCTTCCTTACATTTTCTATTTATTTTTTTACTATTTATGTTTTCTATTTACGTTTCCGGTTTATGCTCCCGTTTTCCATTCTGGATCAGGATTTTCCTCTTTTGCTGTTAAA
>ENA-OQHP01000675-OQHP01000675.1-human-gut-metagenome-genome-assembly--contig:-NODE-675-length-10878-cov-2.172449_pt1 | contig 10878 bp, 18 predicted proteins | sample MGYA00242563_ERZ504717 | MGnify/ENA primary metagenome ERZ504717 (study PRJEB26092, sample SAMD00036212) | human gut metagenome | host: Homo sapiens | study: EMG produced TPA metagenomics assembly of...
TTATCGTCCCACGTCCTTCGGCTGGCTCATTGGGCGGTGTGGCTCGTAAGACCCGTGAAACCATCATCTTGTGTGAGGCTGCCGGATTTGATAAAATCTTGTCGAAACTGTGGGAGTAGGCCAGAGTGAAACTGCCGTGCATTCCATGGTAGACTTCTTTCTGCTGATTCAGCTGGCCGGTACGGGCGATGAGTTGCAGGGCATCAAGCGTGGTATCATGGAGATGGCCGATGGTATCATTATCAACAAGGCCGATGGAAATAATGTAGAGAAGGCACAGTTGGCGGCTACGCATTCCGTAATGCGCTCCATCTTTTTCCGGCTCCCGAATCTGGATGGACTCCTCAGGTGCTGACGTATTCCGGATTTTATAATATCGGTGTCAAGGAAATCTGGGATATGGTGTATGCCTACATCGACTTGTCCGCAAGAACGGTTATTTTGAACACCGTCGGAACGAGCAGGCCAAATACTGGATGTATGAAACCATCAATGAGCATTTGCGCGACAGCTTCTATCAGAATCCGGAAATTACTTCCTTGCTTCCCTTGCAGGAAAAGGATGTGCTGGAAGGACGAGCCACGTCTTTCTCGGCAGCCAGAAAACTATTGGAAATGTATTTCTCCGGGTTGAAACAGGAGTGATGAATAAATATTCAAAATGGCTTGTTTCTATTGGAGTAATTAAAAATAAGGAAGAAAAATAAGGGTGATATGCCTTGTGAAATGAATTAATATGTAACTTTGCGAACTAATTTTCAAGAAATGATGCAAAGTGAAATTAAACCTATTATAGAGGTAAAGGGTGTATCAAGTTTTTTGGTGAAAAAACAGCCTTGGATAATATCAATTTATCCATCAAAAAGGGAGAGTTTGTAACCATCTTGGGCCCTTCGGGATGCGGTAAGACGACCTTGCTGCGCCTGATAGCAGGATTTCAGACCGCTTCGGAAGGGTGATTCGTATTGCAGGGGAGGAGATTACCCAGACTCCTCCTCACAAGCGTCCTGTCAATACAGTTTTCCAGAAATATGCCTTATTCCCTCATCTGAATGTGTATGACAATATTGCTTTTGGCTTGAAACTGAAAAAGATGCCAAAGGATACGGTACTTAAAAAAGTAAAGGCTGCCTTGAAAATGGTGGGCATGACCGATTATGAGTACCGCGATGTCAACTCGCTTTCGGGTGGACAGCAGCAGCGTGTGGCCATTGCCCGAGCCATTGTGAACGAGCCGGAAGTATTGTTGCTGGACGAGCCGCTGGCTGCGCTTGACCTGAAGATGCGTAAGGACATGCAGATGGAGTTGAAGGAAATGCACAAGACGCTGGCATTACCTTTGTGTACGTGACGCACGACCAGGAAGAAGCCCTGACATTGAGTGATACCATCGTGGTGATGAGTGAGGGACGTATCCAGCAGATTGGTACCCCTACCGACATCTACAATGAGCCGATTAACTCGTTCGTGGCCGACTTTATCGGAGAAGTAATATCCTGAACGGAGTCATGGTGAAGGATAAGTTGGTACATTTCTGTGACCGTGACTTTGAATGTGTGGACGAAGGCTTCGGCGAAAACACGCCGGTGGATGTGGTGATTCGTCCGGAGGATTTGTATATATTCCCGGTGTCGGATATGGCACAGCTTCGTGGTACCGTACAGTCCTGTATTTTTAAAGGAGTACACTATGAATGGTGGTATTGTGCCACGGCTATGAGTTTGTGGTGCAGGATTATCACGCTTTCGAGGCCGGAACCGAAGTGGGTATGCTGGTCAAGCCGTTTGATATTCACATCATGAGGAAAGAGCGTATCTGCAATACCTTTGAAGGCAAGCTTATCGATGAAACTCATGTGGAATTCTTGGGATGTGAGTTTGAGTGTGCACCGGTAGACCTTCAGAGAGTGCCATTAGGCGATGTGCTGGTAGACGTGGATTTCGGAAAAATCAACTTGCTGGACAATGCAGAAGACGGCATGCTGACCGGAGAAGTCAAGTTTATTTTGTACAAAGGAAACCATTACCACCTGACGGTATGGTCAGACTGGGATGAGAATGTGTTTGTCGATACGAACGATGTGTGGGATGATGGAGACCGTGTGGGTATTTCCATTGCTCCTGAAGATATTCGGGTACGTGTAAAACAGGAGGAACGATGAATAACTGCGTTTGTTTTTTCTTTCACGCCGAAGCTGGACACTTCCTTATCTCATTTTCTCTATCATTTTTGTGATTGTTCCGCTTCTGCTAATTGTGGTATATGCATTTACCGATGATGCAGGTCGTATGACGCTTGAAAACTTCCGGAAGTTCCTTGCCCATCCGGAAGCAGTCAATACCTTTATTTATTCCATCGGTATAGCCATACTGACTACGATAGGTTGTATCGTACTGGGGTATCCGGCGGCCTGGATTCTGAGCCGCAGTAACTCAAGCTATTCGCGTACGCTGATTCTGCTGTTTATCCTGCCGATGTGGGTCAACATCCTGATACGCACGCTGGCTACCGTAGCTTTGTTCGACTTTGCCAGTCTGCCTTTAGGAGAAGGAGCGTTGATATTTGGAATGATTTACAACTTCATTCCTTTTATGATTTATCCGATTTACAATACCCTTCAGAAGATGGACCCGAGTTACGTAGAAGCGGCACAGGATTTGGGGGCCAATTCTTTTCAGGTATTCTGGAAGGTGGTATTCCCTTTGTCCATGCCTGGAGTAGTGAGCGGCATCATGATGGTGTTCATGCCGACCATCTCTACTTTTGCCATTGCAGAATTGTTGACCATGAACAACATCAAGTTGTTTGGTACGACTATTCAGGAGAATATCAACAACAGTATGTGGAACTATGGAGCAGCCCTTTCCTTGATTATGCTGTTCCTGATTGCGGCCACTTCACTCTTTAGTTCTGATGAAAAGAGTGATTCAGAGAAAGGAGGACAGGTATGGTAAAGAAAGTGCTGATGCAGACCTATCTTTGGGTATTGCTGTTGTTGCTGTATGCTCCGATATTGATTATTGTGATTTATTCCTTTACCGATGCAAAGGTATTGGGTAACTGGACAGGTTTTTCGCTGAATCTGTATCGTTCGCTTTGTAATACCGGTGCGCATCATTCCCTGATGAATGCGCTGATAAATACAATAGCCATTGCCTTTATTGCTGCGACGGTATCAACTTTGTTAGGAAGTGTGGCTGCCATCGGAATCTATAACCTGAGGCCCGCAGCCGGAAAGTCATGGGATTCATCAATACCATTCCTATATTGAACGGAGATATTATTACCGGTATTTCCTTGTTCCTGCTGTTTGTGTCATTAGGCATTACCCAGGGATTTACCACTGTAGTGCTGGCACACATCACCTTCTGTACTCCGTACGTGGTGCTGAGTGTGTTGCCGCGTCTGAAGCAGATGAATCCGAACTTGTATGAGGCCGCACTCGATTTGGGGGCTACTCCTATGCAGGCTTTGTGGAAAGTGATTATTCCGGAAATCCGTCCGGGAATGGTGAGCGGATTCCTGCTGGCACTGACCATTTCCATCGATGATTTTGCGGTAACGGTGTTTACCATCGGAAATCAGGGACTGGAAACGCTTTCTACCTATATTTATGCCGATGCCCGCAAGGGCGGTCTGACGCCGGAACTTCGTCCGCTGTCGGCCGTGATTTTTGTGGTGATACTGGTGCTGCTGATTATTATTAACCGTAGAGCTGACAAAGCAAAGAATAAATGAAACAGAAGATGAAAAGGTGGAACTGGTGGGTGGCTTTGTGTGTATGTTGTCTGTTGACAGGATGCTACAACGCCAATGAATCGCGCGAAAACGTGCTCAAGGTGTACAACTGGGCAGACTACATAGGTGAAGGCGTGCTGGAAGATTTTCAGGAATATTATAAGGAACAGACGGGAGAAGATATCCGCATCGTGTATCAGACGTTTGATATCAACGAAATCATGCTGACAAAAATTGAGAAAGGGCATGAAGACTTTGATGTGGTGTGTCCTTCCGAGTATATTATCGAACGAATGCTGCACAAAGGCTTGTTGCAGCCTATTGATACGACTTTGCTCATTCACCCAATTACATGAACGGAGTGGCGCCCTATATCCGTCAGCAGATAGATAAACTGACGGTGAAGGGCGATCTGCCGGCCAGCCGTTATGCCGTGTGCTATATGTGGGGTACGGCCGGCCTGCTGTATAACAAGCAGTTTGTTTCCGAAAAAGACCTGAAGTCATGGGGGTGCCTGTGGGAGAAACGTTTTTTCCGGCAAGATTCTGATGAAGGATGCCTATCGCGATTCGTACGGTATGGCTTTGCTGTATGCGCATCGTGAGGATTTGAAAGACAGTACCGCAGTGTGGCTGACCTGATGAACGACTATTCACCGGCTTCCATGGACTCGGTGGAAAAATATCTGAAACTGTTGAAGCCGAATGTGGCCGGATGGGAAGCAGACTTTGGTAAGGAAATGATGACCAAAGGCAAGGCCTGGATGAACATGACCTGGAGCGGAGACGCACAGTGGGCTATGGAAGAAGCGGCAACGGTAGGAGTGGACCTTGCCTATACCATTCCGGAAGAAGGTAGCAATGTGTGGTACGACGGATGGGTAATTCCTAAGTATGCCAAGAATCCTAAGGCAGCCAGCTATTTTATCAACTTCCTTTGTAGGCCGGACATCGCTTTGCGTAACATGGAAGAGAACGGGTATGTGAGTGCCATTGCTGCCCCGGAAATTCTGGAAGCTTGTATTGATTCTACCTGGATAAGGAAGTCGATGCCAGCTATTTCTTCGGTCCGGAGGCACAGAAGGTGAAGCTGCGTAACACACAGTATCCCGATAAGTCTGTGATAGCCCGTTGTGCCATGATACGTGACTTTGGAGACAAGACGGTAGATGTATTGGAAATCTGGTCGCGTGTAAAAGGCGACAACCTGAATAGCGGGATTGTGATTCTGATTCTTTTGGTGGTAGTAGGACTGAGCGCCTGGCAGATTCGCCGCCGCTGGATACGTTATAAACGTCATGCACGTACGCACCGCAGAAATCGCCGGAGAAAATAAAAGAAGAAAATACAGTATACAAAAATCCCCCTTCAAAAGACGTTTAAATGCTTTTTGAAGGGGGATTCTTTATATGGAATTGTTTTGTTAGATTGACAATTCGTTCAATACGCTAACCAGTTCGCGGTCGATAGGCTTGTCGTTCTTGATAGCCTTGGCAAACGGAACGTACACAATCTGGTCGTTTTCGATACCAATCATGACGTTGCGCTGACCTTCCATCAGGGCCTGGATGCTGGCTACTCCCATACGGCTGGCAATGATACGGTCGTGTGCGGTCGGGCGTCCACCACGCTGCAAGTGTCCTAAAATAGTCACACGTACGTCGTACTGCGGATATTCGTTCTTCACACGTTCTGCATAGTGCATGGCTCCACCGGTGATTTCACTTTCAGCTACCAGCACGATAGAGCTGCTCTTTGATTTGCGGAAACCGTTGTTGATGAACTCTTCCAACTGGTCTACTTCCGTATTGAATTCCGGAATGATGGCAGCTTCGGCACCCGCAGCAATGGCACCGTTCAATGCCAGGAAGCCGGCGTCGCGTCCCATTACTTCCACAAAGAACAAACGTTCGTGTGAAGTAGCGGTATCACGTATTTTATCTACTGCATCCAAAATTGTGTTCAGGGCAGTGTCATATCCGATGGTTGTGTCCGTACCATACAAGTCGTTGTCGATGGTACCGGGCAATCCGATACAAGGTACATCAAATTCCTGAGCCAGCAGGCGGGCACCGGTCAACGAACCGTCACCACCAATGACTACCAGTGCATCGATACCTTCGCGTTTCATAGTTTCATAAGCTACCTGACGGCCTTCCGGTGTACGGAACTCCTGGCAGCGAGCTGTTTTCAGGATGGTACCTCCTAATTGTATGATATTGCTGACGTTTTCAGTCTTGAATTCCTTGATTTCTCCTGTAATCAATCCTTTATACCCACGGTAGATACCTTTAACTTGTAATCCGTTGTAGATGGCAGAGCGGGTGACTGCACGGATTGCGGCGTTCATGCCGGGAGCATCTCCTCCGGATGTAAGAATACCAATACATTTAATAGTTCCCATAATTGTTAGTTGTTAGTTTGATTTTTATGAAGCAAAAGTACAAATATGAATTTATATTGTAACTGATTTTCTTCTTTATTATTCGTCCATTATAACTTTTTTACACGCTTCCATCAACCATTTAGGGGTAGAGGTGGCTCCACAGATTCCAATGGAATGTGCATGTGACAATAAGGCCTTGTCAATTTCCTCCGGTTTGTCTATCTGGTAAGAGTTGGGATTGACCTTTTTACATTCCTGAAAGAGGATTTTCCCGTTGGAACTTTTATGTCCGCAAACGAAGGAAACCAGGTCGTGACTGGCGGCAAATTCCCGGATATGCGGCATGCGGTTGGCTACCTGACGGCAGATGGTATCGAAGTACTGGAAGGAGGCTTCCGGTGAAATGTGGGTCTCGATGTAGGACACTATCTGGCGGAATTCGTCGAGCGACTTGGTTGTCTGCGAATACAGGCGGATGTCTTTGTTCATGTCCAGTTTGCTGACTTCTTCCAGCTTCTCGATGACGATGGCTTTGCCTTCGGTCTGGCCCACCAGTCCCAACACTTCGGCATGGCCGTTTTTCCCGTAAATAACAATCTGTCTGTCTTTGTCGTGGGGAGTGGTGTCATACTCCTGCTTGATTCTTTTTTGCAGGCGCAGCACTACCGGACAGGTGGCATCGATGATTTCGATGTGGTTTTTCCGGGCTAGTTCATAAGTCTCAGGAGGCTCTCCATGTGCTCTCAACAAGACTTTTACATTCTTCAGTCGGGCAAAATCTTCGTGGTTGATGGTAATCAATCCCATTTCCTTCAGTCGCTCACACTCCTGCCCGTTGTGTACAATATCCCCCAGGCAATACAGAGGTGCGCCCTTTGCCAGTTCTTCTTCTGCTTTTGAGATGGCGGTCGTCACTCCAAAGCAGAATCCTGAGTCCTTATCTATTTCAATGTGATGCATGTGCAGCTTTTTCAAATTGTTCTTTCAGCCATTGTTTTTGTTCGGCAATGGTCAGGTGACTGTTGTCCAGTAAAATCGCGTCGTCAGCCTTGCGCAGGGGACTTACTGCCCGGTTCTGGTCGATGCGGTCGCGTTCTTCTACGTTGTGAAGAATTTCTTCGAACGAAGCATCCTGACCTTTGGCTTTCAGTTCCTCGTAACGGCGCTGTGCACGGATCTCGGCAGAGGCTGTCACGAAAATCTTCAGTTCCGCATTCGGGAATACGGCTGTTCCGATGTCTCTTCCGTCCATCACGATTCCTTTTTCCTTGCCCATTTCCTGCTGTTGCTGAACTAAGGCCTTGCGCACAAAGTCGAGTGCTGCCACCGGACTGACATGTGAGGAGACTTCCATGGTGCGGATACGTTCTTCCACGTTCTTCCCGTTGAGGAAGGTCATGGGGCGCTGGGTTTCCGGGTTGAGCTGGAAGGAAATCTGGATTTGTCTCATCTGCTGGCGGAGCGCTTCTTCCTGAATGCTTCCGTCGGTATTGAACAATCCGTTTTCCAGACAATACAATGTAACGGCCCGGTACATGGCGCCGCTGTCTATATAGATGTATCCGATTTCTTTGGCTAAGTCTTTAGCCATGGTACTTTTCCCGCAGGAAGAGAATCCGTCGATGGCAATAATAATTTTTTTCATGTTTCGGCTTCGATAAAATAGATTTCGCATTGACAAAGATAGTGTAAATCCTTTGTATATCGGATGTTTTGGATAAAGTTTTTGGCGTCTCTTCCTTATAATATAAGGTAGAAATTCGTTTGGGACTTCAGAGATGAAAAACGTTGTAGCAATGATTCAGATACCTGTTTGTGTTTTTTACGTTTCCTTTCCGGAAAACCTATGTTTTCATGGCGGAAACGTAGGTTTTCCCTGCGTGAACCCTACGTTTCCGCACAGGGAAACATAGAGCACGTAAGGCGATATGCTGATTATTTCCAGTGCGGAATAAAAATATGCATTGTTTTACATTATTTTCATGTTGGGGTGTCGGAGTTTCGGGGAATTATGCTACCTTTGCCACGTATAGAGTATTAACCTTTAATAAACACATTTATGGAAGTCAAGAAATCGCCGAAAGCGGACCTCGAGGGCAAAAAGACCACGTGGTTATTGGTAGGTTTCGTACTGATCTTGGCAGCGATGTTTGTAGCGTTCGAATGGACAGAACGTGACAAGCAGGTCACTGCCGATACAGGTATCACCGAACCAATCTTTGAAGAGGAAATGATTCCTATCACTGAACAACAGGAAGAACAGAAGCAGGCACCTCCTCCTCCTGAAGCTCCGAAAGTGGAAGAAGTTCTTCAGATTGCAGAAAATGATGCAAACGTAGAAGAATCTACTATCCAGTCAAGTGAAGAAAACAACCAGGCTGTGGAAATCAAGTATGTACCGGTTGAAGTGGAAGAAGAAGAACCGGAAGAACAGCAGATTTTCCAGGTGGTAGAAGAAATGCCGGAATTCCGGGTGGTATGGCTGAATGTTTGAAGTTTATCGGTAAGAACATCAAGTATCCGACTATCGCACAGGAAAACGGTGTACAGGGACGTGTAATCATCCAGTTCGTCGTAAATCAGGATGGTTCTATCGTTGACCCGGTGGTTATGCGTAGTGTAGACCCGTACTTGGATAAGGAAGCACTCCGTGTGATCAAGATGATGCCGAAATGGAAACCAGGTAAGCAGCGTGGTAAAGCTGTACGTGTAAAATATACCGTGCCTGTAACCTTTAAGTTGCAGTAATCTATTGACCGTTATAATAAAGTGAAGGCTGCATTTTTGCAGCCTTTCTTTTTTCTCTTATCTTAAATTACATTTCCATGAAACAACAGACAGGCGAACAATTGTTACAGCAGATTCACGAATATATCGGAAACCTTTCTTATATGCGGGAGCCGATGGGACTTTATGATCCGATTGAGTATGTATTGGGGTTGGGCGGAAAGCGTTTGCGCCCGGTGCTGATGCTATTGGCTTATAATTTATATAAGGAAGATGTGACCCGTATCTTTTCACAGGCAGCAGGCATTGAAACCTATCATAACTTACTTTGCTGCACGATGACCTGATGGATAAGGCGGATATGCGCCGCAACAAGCCTACGGTACATAAAAATGGGATGAGAATACGGCTATCCTTTCTGGGGATGCAATGCTGATTCTTGCTTATCAGTTCATGATGAAGAAATGTCCGCTTGAATGTGTGGAACGCGTGATGGAAGTGTTTGGCCGTACTGCCTGGAAGTGTGCGAAGGACAGCAATGGGATATGGAATTTGAACATCGTCTGGATGTGACGGTTGACGAGTATATCGGGATGATTCGCCTGAAGACATCCGTGCTGCTTGCGGCAGCCTTGAAGATTGGGGCTGTACTGGGAGGTGCTTCGGAGAAGGATGCGCAGCTGCTCTATGACTTGGCATCAAGATGGGGCTGGCTTTCCAGTTGCAGGATGATTTTCTGGATGTGTATGGTGATCCGGCTGTGTTCGGGAAGAAGATTGGAGGTGATATCCTTTGCAATAAGAAGACCTTTATGCTGATTACCGCCTTGAGCCTGGCTGAAGGAGAAGATAAGGAAACGTTACTGAACTGGCTTCGTGCTACGGACTACGTGGCTGAAGAAAAATCCAGTCGGTTACAGCTCTATATAATAAGGTAGGAGTTCCTGAACTTTGTCAGGCTCGCATTGATGCCTATTATAAGGAAGGACTGGAGTTGCTGGATAAAGTAAACGTGGAATCCTCTCTTAAAGAAGAACTGAAGAAGTTTGTTTGTCATTTAATGGACCGTAAATTGTAAAGATATGAACGCCCTGATTGATACTCATACCCATCTTTATACTGAAGAGTTTGATGCCGACCGTGAACTGGCGGTGATTCGTGCAGTCGAGGCAGGAGTGACCCGCTTGCTTATGCCTAACATTGATGATACGACGGTCGAGGCTATGCTTAAACTGTGTGAGGCGCACGATTGCTGCTACCCGATGATTGGTTTTCATCCCACATCGGTAGATGCCGGTTGGAAGGAACGTCTGGAAAAAGTGAAAGGGTATCTGACTTCTTCTTCTCATTGCTTTTATGGTATCGGTGAGGTGGGTGTTGACTTGTATTGGGGACAAGACCTTCCGTGAGGAGCAGATGATTGTCTTTGAAGAACAGGTGAAGTGGGCACTGGAATACGATCTGCCTCTTATTATACATTGCCGGGAAGCTTATCCGGAACTGCTGGAGGTTTTGTCGGGTTACAAGCATACAGCCTTGCGGGGAATCTTCCACAGTTTCACGGGCACTAGTGAAGATGCAGAACGGCTGTTGGAATACGAATCTTTTATGTTAGGTATAAACGGAGTGGTTACTTTCAAAAAAGTACCCTTCCCGAAGTGTTGAAGAATGTGCCTTTGAAGCGCGTCGTGCTCGAAACCGACTCACCTTATTTGGCTCCTGTGCCTTATCGTGGCAAACGGAATGAAAGTGCAAATCTGGTGAAGGTGGCAGAATGTCTTTCGGTAATCTATGGAGTACCTTTGTCGGAAATCGCCTCCCGGACCACGGAAAATGCTTTAAAAGTCTTCACAAATGCGGAGAAAAGTTTTTAAAGTTTATTAATTTCGACTTCAAAAGTAAACTTTGCAGGCTTGATGTTATGTAAGACGAAAAAAAGAATACATTTGTGACTGAAATCAGCGCGGGGCACAAAAATGGCTGAAATGAGGCTCCGGCTGATTAAAAGGAGAGGTGCTCGAGTGGTTGAA
>ENA-OQHP01000678-OQHP01000678.1-human-gut-metagenome-genome-assembly--contig:-NODE-678-length-10833-cov-2.008407_pt1 | contig 10833 bp, 13 predicted proteins | sample MGYA00242563_ERZ504717 | MGnify/ENA primary metagenome ERZ504717 (study PRJEB26092, sample SAMD00036212) | human gut metagenome | host: Homo sapiens | study: EMG produced TPA metagenomics assembly of...
CATACCACCTTTCAGGTCCAAACCCAACCCGGATTTCCATCTCACGGCATTGTTTCAGCGTGTAAATCCCCAACCACACCTTCTGATTCTGCATGGAATCCAGGTAATGTGCCGAACCTTTCGGGTCCTCAGCCGCCTTGTTCATCTGATAAACGTGTAACGAATGAGAACGAAAGGTAAAAAGCACACGCAAGGGTCAGTAATACCGCAAAAACCTTTACAAATCCTTTGTTTTGCATGTTACTTTAGTTTATTATATTTACTTTTAAAATTTGATACGTTTATTCAAGGTTGCAAATATAGTTTTTTTTTCATTTATATGCGGAAAGGATTGTAAATATTTAAGGCTTAGAGCCTAAAAAAGGGAGTACAGCTTGCAAAAATGAAGCTATACTCCCTCTTTTAGTTATACTCTGTACAGATTTTCTCTGCTATCCGGACATTTTATTTCAATCCGCGAGTCTTCAGCAACGCATCCAGACTGGGTTCTGCCCCACGGAAGGTTACATACAGTTTCATCGGGTCGTCTGAACCACCTTTTTCCAGAATGTTCTTGCGGAAAGAGGTAGCAGTAGCCTGGTCGAACAAGCCATGTTCCTTAAACGCTTCAAAGGCATCTGTATCCAGACGTTCAGCCCAGATATAGCTATAATAACCAGCTGCATAACCACCCATGATGTGGTTGAAGTAAGTAGAACGATAACGAGGCGCAACCTGCGGGATCAGTCCCAATTTGTCCATCAGCTGTTTTTCAAACTGAAGCACGTCGAATCCTTCCATCGTAGTCAGACAGTGCATTTCCATATCCAGAATGGCAGCTGCCAACAGTTCTGTAGTCATAAAGCCCTGGTTGAACAATGCCTGATTTTCAATCTTGGCAATCAGAGAATCAGGAATAGCCTCACGAGTCTGGTAATGTTTGGCATACATTTTCAGCACTTCAGGTGATACAGCCAGTGTTCCATAATCTGTGAAGGAAGTTCCACGAAATCCTGAGCTACAGAAGTACCAGACACACCTTTATACTTGCACTGAGTCAGCAATCCGTGCAAAGCATGTCCGAACTCATGATACATGGTGCGTGCTTCATCGATTGTCAGCAAGGAAGGAAGGTCACCAGCCGGTTTGGTAAAGCTGGCCACATTATAAATCAACGGACGAACCCCTTCCTGCTGTTCACGGAAGTTACTCATCCAGGCACCGCTCCGTTTGCTGGCACGAGGCATGTAGTCGCTATAGAACACGCCCAACAATGAATTGTCTGCATCCTTCACAATATAAGTCTTCACATCCTTATTATATACAGAAATAGAATCACAAGGAGTCAAGGTAATGCCATACAACTTGTTGACCACCGTACACAGTCCATTGTGCACATCTTCCTGACTGAAATAAGGCTTGATGGCATCTTCATTCAAATCATATTTCTCCTGGCGAAGCTTTTCTGCATAATACCACCAGTCCCATGCTTCCAGTTTCTCACCTTTTCCTTCACGTCCATGATTTTCTGTAACTCAGCTGCTTCCGCTTGGCATTCTTGATAGAATATTCCCACAAGCCATACAGCAGGTCAAGTGCATTTTTCGGGTTCTTCGCCATGTTGTCAGCCACTGATACTCTGCGAATTGTTGAATCCCATCAGCTGTGCCTTTTCCAGACGAAGAGCAAGCACCTTTTTCAGCACTTCCTTGTTGTCATTGGCATTGCCACGGTTACCCAGGCTGGTATATGCCTGATAGATATTCTTTCTCAGTTCACGGTTCTGAGCATACTGGAGCAACGGAGTACGGCTGGATTCCTGCAAAGTAAATACCCACTTACCGTCTTTTCCGTGTGCCTTGGCTTCCTGTGCAGCTCCTGCAATAACTGCATCCGGTAGACCAGCCAAATCTTCTTTCTTATCTACCACCAGCAGATAATCGTTGTTGTCGGCCAACACATGATTACCGAACTCAATGGTCAGTGTAGAAAGCTGCTTGTTGATTTCACGCAGACGTTCCTGCTTCTGTGCATCCAGTCCGGCACCAGAACGGATAAATTCCTTATAATATTTATCCAGCAAATAATGCTGTTCGGTGGTCAGCTGAATCTTTCCAGCCTCTTCCTGAGCATGAACAGCAGCCACTCTCTTATACAGCTCCTGATTCAGGAAAATATTATCACTGTGTTCAGACAGCATCGGCGCAATCTTTGCTTCCAGCGCCATCATTTCGTCATTGGTATCTGCTTCTGTCAAAGCAAAGAACACACCGCTCACACGAGCCAGAATCTCCCCGCTATTATCCAATGCCACAATCGTATTCTCAAAACTCGGTTCCTCCGGGTTCTCTACAATGGCTTTGATTTCCCCATTCTGCTGCTCAATGCCTTTCAAGAAAGCCGGTTCATAATGTTCCACCTTGATACGGTCAAAGTCCGGTGTTCCATAAGGGGGCTCAAACTCTGACAGGAACGGATTGCCCGTATCTGCCGCCTGCTGACCGCAGGCACATACCATACAACTCATAGCTGCTGCAAAAATTAAATTCTTCATTTTCTATTTATTATCAGGTTATAACTTCTCTACCAAACACCACAACGGATAATGGTCGGATGCTGAAATGGAATTGTCCACACGGCATTTCAATACTTTAAATCCTTTGTTCACAAACAAATGGTCAATGCGGAAATACAGAAAATTCCGGTTATACGAGAATCCCGGTCCCCAGCCGGCTTCACGATAAGCATCTGTCAATCCTTTTCCGATGGTGTGATGCGCATACGAAATAGGAGAATCATTGAAATCACCGCATACCAGCAGATACTTACCTGACTGCCGGGAGATGGCCTGTGCCACCGAATCAGCCTGCGGTCACGGATGGCCACGGCATCAGCTAATTTATGCAACAGGTATTTACTGTCCGATTTCACGTTCTGTTCTTCAGGCGATTTCAGCAATCCCTCGTATACTTCCTTATCATGCGCATCCAGTTTATTCGATTCCAGATGATTGCATATCAACGTCAGTGTATCCCCTTTTATGTTTAGCCGAAGTAAAAAACTGGCATTACTCCCACTTTCATAAGGAATCTGTTCTACCGAGAGAATCGGGAATCGCGACAGGCAAGCCATCCCATTTCCGTTAGACGCTTTCAGCAACTTTCTGTAAGGATACATAGGGAAAACCTTCCTAGTCTCTTGAGCATCCCACTGATACTCCTGCAGACAAACCACGTCTGCATCACTTTCCTGAATATAATGTTGCACGGGACGAGATTCATTTTCCGCATCTCCGTACATATTCATAACGTTGTAGGTCAGAAATTTCAGTACATCCCCGTCCGTAGGTTCTTCCCCTCCTCCAAACGGAGTATACGTCGCGACTGCCCCTCCTCCTGCCAGTAAGAGCAGCAAAGGAAGGCACATAAACTTCCATCCATGAAACAGCCCCACTACTGCAAGAACAATCAAAGCCAACAAGAAAAAGGGAAAAAACAACCCCGCACAAGCCAGCACCGGATGAGCCACCGGCGATAGAAGCGGACTGTAAGCACAGCACAAAAATCCGGTCCCGACAACCAGGTTTCCTAAAATAAAGACTCCTCTAAACGTATGTTTCCAAATACTCATTTCTTACTTGCATCAAATAAGCTTTTTTCTCGTCATCCGTCAGACTGTTATAGCCCGACTTACGCAGTTTGTCCAGAATTCGGTCAATTTCTGCCTCACGTTCCTTTTTCCGGGCATTGTATTCATAATCTGCCTGACGTCCTCCGTAGTGCACCTTCATCTTGGGTTTACGCTTCACCGGACGTCGCAAGCCTGCAAACCAGTCGCACACCAGGTTTATCCATTTTGTGGCATCGTGGCCGCTCTGCAATCCTGCCGCAAACCACCATCCGGCCAGTGCTCCACCCAGATGTGCGATGTGCCCGCCTGCATTGTCAGAAGTCATGAACAGCAAATCAAGCACCACCATGAACAAAGCCACATATTTCAGACGCACCGTACCGATAAACAGGAACTGTACCGGATAATTCGGTTCACGTACACTTACCGCCACCACAATGGCCAACACAGAAGCCGAAGCACCCAGCAAATAGGAAGAATACACGGCATCCTGAAAATAAGGAAACACATTATATGCCAGCATATAAAGCAATCCGCCACAGATACCTCCCAGGAAATAAAGTCCGCGCAAGTGCTTCGACGAGAAAAAAGCCAGAGACAGACGACCGAACCAGAATAGCCACAGCATATTAAACAAGATGTGCAGCACACCGGCATGCATGAACATGTAAGTAATCAGGGTCCAGGGCCTACGGATAAAGACCTCCGTCCATGCCGGCAGTTCCAGATAGTTCATCCACGGTGAAGCAGACACATTGAATAAGGTCAGAAAAATCTGCACCAGTGTCACTGCCAGAAACACCGCTACGTTCACATACACCAGACGCAGCACAATGTCTCCCTGCTGGAACTTCTTTTCAAATCAGTAATAAATCCGTCCGCCGCCATTTTTCTTTCTCCAATAAACAATCAGTATCAAGCCGAACAACATACCTCCCAGGTGAGCGAAATGGGCTACTCCATCGTTGCTTCCCAATCCTAAAAGCAGCTCCAGCACCGCATATCCAATCACAAAATACTTCGCCTTGATGGGCACCGGTATCGGGAATACAAACATCTGACTGTTGGGAAACAACATACCAAATGCCAGCAAAATGCCATACACCGCTCCCGAAGCACCTACGGTAGTCAGCTGGTTCAGGAACACATCCATAGGAATGATACCCAGTCCCGTATTGACCGAATCATAATTAGACCACACCGCCAGATACTCCACATACTGCACCAACTCCTGAATCAGGCCGGCGCCAATACCACAAATCAGGTAATACGTCAGGAAGCGTTTAGGTCCCCACACCTGTTCCAGCACCCGTCCGAACATCCATACCGCAAACATATTGAAGAAGATATGCGAGAAATTGGCATGCATGAACATGTAAGTGATAAGCTGCCCCAGGTTAAAATCCGAAGCCAGGAAAAAGTGAAGACCCAGCATATTTTCTATATCCACTCCGTATTTCCGGGCCACAAACATCCCGAAGAAACAGAGCACATTGATAATAAGCAGGTTTTTCGTTACTGTTGGAAGATTATTCATATTGTTAAATCATTGATTCAGTTACAAATGTACAACATAAAATCGGGTTTGAAGGAATATGTATCCTTAAATTTCATTGAACGCACGCACCGAGTCACGCAGCACCAGCAAGCTTTCCGGTCCCATATTGAACAGCAGGTCAATCACACTGAGATTAGGCAGAAAGCCCAGCTTCTGGTCAAACACCTGATAGTAAGGTTTAGGAAAGAATGCCTTGTCTGCCTCCCGATAATCCCGTTTGGGATGAATCAGTTCCCGGAAATCATCGGCACACTCCACCTCCGGCATGTATTCCTCGGTAGGTATCAGGCGAGGTTCCATGTCAATCTGCCGGCACACCCACTCACACAGTTCCAGGTTAAAGTCGAACAGAAACTCATATTTTTGCTCAAAGAACCGGTGAAACTCATCCGCATAGTAATCAAAGAAAGGACTATGCTTGTAAGCGGCTACAAACGCATTCCAGTGCACATGCCGCCAGTTGCCATGGTCGGAAATACGTACATCCTTCATCACACACTTCAGGTCATCACTCTTTCCGTCGGAATGGTCAGTGCCAACGGCCCGTCGGCCGATGCAATCACACACCGGTTACGGTAAGTCTGCTTCATGTAGTGGTCATAACGCTCCACACACACCGAAGGATAAGCAAAAAGTTTGGTATAATATTCTACGGGAGCCAGATAGGCCGACCCCAAAATCACTTCATTCTTCATTCTTTCTTAGTTTATATCATTGCACCTGCTGCCAGAAGCGCCCCTTCCGCGAAGAGTACCAGATGCGCCAGGCCTTCCCTATCAGGTGGTCCTCCGGTACGAACCGAACAAGCGGGAGTCACAAATATTCACCGGATCATTGGAAGCCACCCAATAATAATCCTTGCTAAACGTATAAGTCTCCACGGGCTTCCCTTTCACATACAACGTATCACGGAGGATTTCCGCAGGCTGGTGTTCATGTGCCACAATCGTATTGCAGAGCAAGGTCACATTCCAGGGATACATCTTCACCGGAACGCCTTTTGCCGGAATCACATACGGATGCACTTCCGTACGGTTCTTTTCATCCAGCGGAACCAGTGGAATCCGTCCCTCCAGTTTCTGCGAAATCAAGTAATATTCATATTGGCTGAAACTCCGTATATACCCCCCGTCGGAAGTATATCCGGCCAGCGTATTTCCTTTGATACCCAGCACCGACAGCACGGTCAGCATCAAGTCTTCCGAGGATACCGGATAAGCATACAGCGATTTGGCGTCCGGACTGAGCACCTCTCCGCCCACACAGTTCAGGTCGGCATCCAGCATCAGCGTATCTCCCGGCGTGCCGATACAGCGGCTGATAAACAGCTCTCTCCACTCTATCCCTCTCTCCACCTGCTGGGGATGGGGGTTATTGAACAAGAGAATATCCCCCTTCTCCGCGCGCGAGATGACCAGCCGATGATAGCCGAAAAGCGAACAAAAAGGCAAACGCAGCCCGTAGCTCCACTTGTTGACCAGAATCCGTTCTCCCTGATAAAGAGAATTTTCCATCCCGGAAGAAGGAATTACACAAGTCGTCACAAGCAGTCCGCACCAGCCATACGGTCAACACCGTCAGGCCGGCCGCTCTCAACCACCACCATCCGGACTTTCCTTTGTTCATAGATTATTTAATGGAATCCACAAACTTAAACAGACGGTTCCAGCGAATCTTTCCGTCAAACCAGCCACGATCCTGGTTCAGAGACAGCCAGATAAAAATAGGTTTACCCACAATATGGTCTTCCGGCACAAACCCCCAGAAACGTGAGTCGGCCGAATTATGACGATTGTCACCCATCATCCAGTAATAATCCATCTTGAAGGTGTATTTCGTCGTTTCCTGTCCGTTGATGTAGATTTTTCCATCTTTCACCTCCAGGCTGTTGCCCTCATAGTTCTTGATCGGACGTTCATACATCGGCAGGTTATCCAGTGTCAGGTCTATGGTAGCCCCCTTCTTCGGAATCCATATCGGACCATAGTTATCTACTGTCCAGCCCGTCAGCTTGTTATCCGGATACAGTCCGCCCGCATCATCATCCGGCACGTTTTCAATTGGAAGTTACCAAATCCTTCCGTGCCAGCAAGGCAGCCTTCGCCTTCTCAGTCAACGGCATGTTATACACCGATTCCTCCGTATAATAAGCCATCAGGTCCTCCTGGCTGATGCCCAATTCATGACATAAATCCTCCGGCAGCATGCCCTTGGTATGCACCAGATAACGATACTGCACATTATCCGGCTCCTTGTTGGCCTTACCGTCCAGGTAAATAATCCGGTTCCTGATTTCCAGTGTCTGGCCCGGCATACCCACACAACGCTTCACGTAATTCTCTCTCCGGTCTACAGGACGGGTAATCACCTCACCATACAGCTGCGGATTTTCGTCAATATACTTGCGTCCTACCGCGTAATAATAATCATACACATCCCGTTGCTGCTCCAGATTCAGGCTGGCCAAGTCAATAGGCTTCGAAAGTTGCTTGCCGATGGCATAGCTCATGCGATAGATATCTTCTGCCGGATTGCCGGTAGCCACCGTATCCCCTGCCGGGAAGTTGAATACTACGATGTCATTCAGCTGCACCTCTCCCAGTCCGGTCACCCGTTTGTAGTCCCACTTCGGCCATTCCAGGTACGACTTGCAGTTGAACACCGGCAGCGTATGCTGCGTCAGCGGCATGTGGAGCGGTGTCTGCGGAATACGGGCACCATAACTCATCTTGCTTACAAACAGATAGTCGCCCACCAGCAGCGATTTCTCCAGCGACGAAGAAGGAATCACATAGTTCTGAAAGAAGTACAGATTCACAAAATAGACTGCTACCAGCGCAAACACGATGGCATCCACCCAGCCCATCACCGTCAGCACGGTCTTGTTGGTCGATTTCTTCCACCATGTCCAGGGAATCTTTTTGGAAATATATGCGTCAAAGATGAACGGAACCACTACCAGCCCCAGCCAGCTTTTCAACCAAATCAGGAAAATCAGGTAAAGCACCAGCACTATGCCGAACTTTATCCATTGTTTACGCGATGCCTGTATCATACTCAAAACTGAAATAAATCATTCATACCTAAGAAGCCCTGGTGTGCAGCCGTATATTCTGCAGCCAGCACCGCTCCCAATGCAAACCCCTTGCGGTTCTTTGCGTCATGTGTAATCACGATAGAATCAGCCTCCGATTCATATTTGATGGTATGGATACCCGGCACTTCCCCTTCGCGGATGGCACTCACGGGCAATTCATCCGGTGCACAGTCGGTCGTGCCCGTCACCGTACCGTCGGGAGCAGTCAGTGTGCCCATCACCCATTTCTGCTTGCGGTCCAGGTTTTCCAGAATCCCTTCAGCCAGCGTAATGGCCGTACCACTCGGGGCATCCAGCTTGTGCACGTGGTGGGTTTCTACCATCGACACATCGTAGTTCGGGAACTGGTTCATAATCTTTGCCAGGTACTTGTTCACCGCCGCAAGATAGCCACACCCAAGCTGAAGTTAGACGACCAGAACAACGTCTTACCTTCCTCCTGACACAGACGGCGCATCTCTTCGCCATGCTCTCCCATCCATCCGGTACTGCCCGATACCACTTTCACCCCATTCTTGAACGCCTCCAGACAGTTGCCGTAAGCCACTGAAGGAGCCGTAAATTCAATGGCCACATCGGCCGAGCGGAAAGCCTCCGAAGCAAAATCTTCCCGATTATTTATATCAATGATACTCACAATTTCATGACCTCTGGAAAGGGCGATTTTTTCAATTTCCTTTCCCATCTTTCCATATCCAATTAATGCAATTTTCATAATTCTGATGATAATTTTATTCGCAAAGATAGTGTTTTTCAGTATTAATCATTACATTTACCCAACATTTACAGCTCGTTAACATGGAACATCTACTCCAGTTTGTATGGAAGCACAAGCTTTTTCCGCTCACTCCGCTGCATACCACGCAAGGACAAACCGTGGAAGTCATTGACCCCGGACTCCCCAATCCCGATGCAGGACCCGACTTTTTCAATGCGAAAATCAAGATAGACGGCATTCTGTGGTGGGAAATGTAGAAATCCACGTGCACGCTTCCGACTGGAAACGCCACCACCATCATCAGGACCGCGCCTACGACTCCGTGATTCTGCATGTGACTTCCGACATCGATGCCGAAACCTTCCGCACCGACGGCACACCCATCCCGCAAATGGAGCTGCACTATCCGCCCTACCTGTTAGACAACTACCGCGAGCTGATTGAAACCAGCCATTACCCGGCCTGCTACCGCCTCATCCCTCGCCTGCCCAAACTCCTGCTCCACAGCTGGCTCTCCAGTCTGCAGACGGAGCGTTTCGAACAGAAGACACAGCGCATCCAGGCCCAGCTTACCCAAAGTAAAGGCGACTGGGAACAAGCCTTTTTTCTCACCTTAGCCCGCAATTTCGGTTTCGGCACCAACAGCGATGCCTTCGAGCAATGGGCACAGACCATTCCCTTGCAAGCCGTCAACAAGCACCGCGATAATCTTTTCAGATAGAAGCCATTTTCTTCGGGCAGGCCGGCCTGTTGCAGGAACTCCCGTCCGACGACTATTCCGCTCAGCTTACCAAGGAATACGCCTACCTGGCCCACAAATTCGAGCTACAGCCCTCCGAACACCTTCGGTGGAAAATGCTCCGCATGCGCCCGGGCAACTTTCCGCACGTACGCATCGCCCAGCTGGCCAACCTCTACCACCGTTCCCAGGGCATGCTCTCTCAGTTGCTGCTGGCCTCTACGGTGAAAGAACTGCGCGACCTGCTGCGTGGAGGTACCTCCCTTTACTGGCTTACCCACTACGTTTTCGGCGAATCCTCGCCTGCCCGTCCGAAAACCCTCAGCGACGCCTCCATCGACCTGCTGATTATCAATACCGTGGTTCCCTTCCTCTATGCTTACGGCAAGCACAAAGGCGAGGAACGGCTCACCGAACGTGCCGGCAACCTGCTGGAGCAACTTAAACCGGAAAATAACTACATCATCCGGCTGTGGAAAGAATGTGGTCTGCAAGCCGCCCATGCCGGCGACAGCCAGGCACTCATCCAACTCAAAAAGAATTACTGCGACACCAAGAAATGTCTGTTCTGCCGCATCGGATACGAATATTTCAAGAAAAAAGAAGGTTAAAAACCCTTCTCACCCCTTACACACGAGTCTTTCATTAAATCAGTACTTCCTTGGCAGTACTCTAATACTTTCCTTGGAGTACTACAGTACTTACGTGGAAGTACTCAAGTACTGACAAGAAAGTACTGAAAGCTATTAAATCTGTATTTCTCAATATGTTACAGAAATTTATAGAAAATCCATCCCTTTCAAAGAAAAATCATTTCCGTCTTGACAAAGGAATATAGACCGAACACTCCCAGCCTGAAAGTCGGTTACGCAAGAAAGGAGACATATTGAACTTCCTTGTCATCCCCCATTTGTATTGCACAGCTACTTCCATGAATCTGAAGTCATACGCCAACCTTGCAAATATCGGCAAGTCGAAGAAACTTTTGTCATAAAAATAAAAAGTAGGCTCCACTCCTACCGACAGATTCAATCCTCGAAACAGGTACCGTCCCACGCTTCCAGCAAAAGATGCCGACCACAGATTACGGATTCCTTCTCCGCCCACATACG
>ENA-OQHP01000679-OQHP01000679.1-human-gut-metagenome-genome-assembly--contig:-NODE-679-length-10832-cov-1.446707_pt1 | contig 10832 bp, 19 predicted proteins | sample MGYA00242563_ERZ504717 | MGnify/ENA primary metagenome ERZ504717 (study PRJEB26092, sample SAMD00036212) | human gut metagenome | host: Homo sapiens | study: EMG produced TPA metagenomics assembly of...
CTTTTTAAATTAGACATGGAACGACTAGGGATTATCTAAGAGAAAGCCTGCAAAGATAGTCAATTTTACCAAATACATAGATACCAATCGCAGTACTAACCATTAGCACAAAAGAATTATTAAAGCAATTGTTTGGGCATAAGAAGTTAGTTTGCAATGATGAAAAGCAAGATGTATAAAATAATTCGTCGCTAAAAAAGTGACGAAAAAAGCGACGGAAAAGGAGAACATAATAAATAGTTGTTATGCAGTCAAAATGGAACTCACAGAATGCATTACAGATTATGATATTTTTTGGAGATATGGGATTCACTAAAGAGGCAGTAAGGAATAGAGATGTATTGATAGAATCTAGAGAAAGGAATGCTTTTATGAGCAAAGAATTATAGATAAGATATGGTTTTAATGGGTAAACCTTATTCTAGATACAGGACATTTAATGATGCAGTTTCTTTGACAATATTCATTGCAATAGATAATGCACAATTTGTTAAGTTTATTACAGAAGTACAGGATAAAAACAGCAAAATTATGCCATTGGCAGAGACGATGATATTAAGAAACTTAATGGACAATAGGAAAGAGCAGTTATCAGAGCTGTCAAGAAAAGTCCAAAAATCTCTGGATGAAACAAAAAAGTCATGTAATGAGCTGGTTAACAGAAGCCTGATTGAGATTGTTGGCAAGGAATATATGCTGACAGCTAAAGTTTATGAGGCGTTAAAATCAGATGTGGAATAAACAAGGGATAAAATGGTTTAGTATATCAAGACTAAAAATATGATTTTAGAATAGTTACAGACAAATGATCAGATAACATCTGCCAAGATTCAGGAGATGTGTGGATTTATTAAGTAGTAGGCGAGAAGTGTCATTGATAAAATGAGTAGTGAGGAATTGATAGATTTAATGTGAAAAGGACCAGAAACCAGATATGTTTTATATAAAGGATTGAGTGATAATTGAGTTTTATTTTATAAAAAAACTCAATTGAAATGAAATGTTATGTAGGATGACATGGCAGTTGAGAACATATTACTATTTTTAGAGGAGTGGCGGATGATAATGATAAAATCAGAAAAATGGAAAACAATTTTTAAAAGTAAAAGCCTGATATACATTGTAATTGCATTTGCAGTTGCTCCAGTGGCGATTAATCTTGGACTAGTGTTTACAGATATCATATATGAGAAGACGGGAAATACATTAACTGCAAAGGGATTAAATAATGCAGAATGGTTAGGCTTTTGGAAACAGTATTTGGCTATTGCAATTTCTTTTGTTGGATTATGCGTGGCATATGTTTCTTCCAACACGGACAGAAGCATAAACGGCAGGAAGAGCAAGCACAACAATATTTGGATGGAGTAAGGCAGGAAGAAAATGTTTGGTTGATGTAACACAAGGTTTAATATCAGTATAGTTTATAAAGCACTATTACAACAGTCAAAGTCCGCTAATATTTATGATGCAGAATGGTGTTGACAAATGCTAGAGCTAATATGGATCAAATGCATATAAAATTTGAAATATTAACAGAATTGTGTGATGATTTTAAAAAGGTGCGAGAACTGTAGGTATTTACCTTGCATAGATAGAAAAGTTATGATTGAATTAAGAGACTTATTTTATGATATAGAAAAACATTATTTTAATATGCTTGATATAGGTGAGAGTTTCTTGAATGCTTAGATAAAGAGCAAGAACGAAAAAATTGTTGGAAACAGAAACAAAAATACAAAATAATACAGAAGAACTTATAGAATTATATAAAAATCAGGGATTAACTGACAATGTATATTTATCACAACAAGATTTGCAGAGTATTAAGAAACAGATAAAAAAATCTCGAAAAAATCAAAAATTGAGATTAGAGGAAATGAATAAAGCTATATCAGAGATACAAAAAGAGATAGATTACATAAATAAGGATGCACGTCCGAAATTTATCAGATATTGCAAAATATATATTGACATGAAAAAGGAACATGCCAGAGAGTTAAGAAAAACAGGGAATATTCAGTACAATAAGATGAATGAAAAATTGTAAGATAAACAGGAGGTTCAAAATGTTATTTTTATGTTATCCCAAATGTTCAACATGTCAGAAAGCGAGGAAATGGCTTGATGAACATGGTATAAAGTATACAGAACGTCACATTGTGGAGAAAAATCCAACATATGATGAATTAAAGGTGTGGTATCAGCAGAGCGGTCTGCCAATAAAGAAGTTTTTTAATACAAGTGGTTTGGTCTATAAAGAAATGCAATTAAAGGATAAGCTAACATCAATGAGTGAAGAGGAACAGTTAATGTTGCTGCTACGCATGGAATGTTGGTAAAGCGTCCAATGATGATAACTCATGATATTGTGTTAGTTGGATTTAAGGAAGCTGATTGGGAAGGAGCTCTTTTATGAGCAAAGAATTACAGATAAGAAATAGCACTGTTGATTTCTTGGTTTTCACACGAGATGCAGGAAAAGACGGAATAGAAGTCAGGGTTCAGAATGGCGATGTATGGCTTACGCAGAAAGCAATTTCGCAGCTTTTTGATGTAGATAGAAGTGTGATTACAAAACATCTGAGCAATATTTTTAAAGAGGGAGAATTAGATGAAAATTCAGTTTGTGCAAAATTTGCACAACTGCGGATGATGGGAAAACATACAATTATAAGTTCTATTCATTAGCAGCTATTATTGCTGTGGGGTATCGAATTAATTCAGAACGGGCAACGCAGTTCAGGACATGGGCAACCAAAGTGTTGGATACATTTACAAAGCAGGGTTATGTTCTTGATAAAAGCAGATTGATTAATGGACAGATTTTCGACGAAGATTATTTTGAGCATCTTATTGCTGAGATTCAGGAAATCAGAGCAAGTGAGAGAAGATTTTACCAGAAAATTACAGACATATATGCAACAGCAGTTGATTATGATAAGAATTCACAGGTGACAAGAGAGTTTTATGCAACAGTTCAGAATAAGATGCATTATGCAGTTCATGGTAATACAGCGGCAGAAGTGATAGTGGCAAGAGCTAATCATAATAAGGAACATATGGGACTTAAATCATGGAAAAATGCGCCTGATGGTAAAATAGTAAAAACAGATGTGTCAATTGCAAAAAACTACTTAGAAAAAGAAGAACTTGCAGAATTGAATGAGATTGTGACAATGTATCTTGATTATGCAACAAGACAAGCGCGAAGACATATTCCTATGACTATGGAAGATTGGAAAACAAAGCTTGACGCATTTCTCAGATTTAATGATGCGGATGTACTTCAGGATAAAGGGAAAGTTACTGCATCTATTGCAAAAGAATTTGCAGAAGTGAGTTTGAAAAATACAGGGTTATACAGGATTCACTATATGAAAGTGACTTTGATAAATTGATGAATGATATGGAGAAGGATGGTACTACTCATTAGTACCACAAAATTTTCTTGCAGAATATTGCTTGGAGATTATAATTTCCATAGGTGGACAAGCAAACCAGCAGAAAATTATTCTGCGAATAGTAAACGAACCTGTAAGCCACCAGAACTACACACAATAATGACAATATAGCAATGGTACTGGATTGGTACTAAAAATATGTGAAACGAAAAATAACGTGTGGAAAAGTATGAGTTATCAATACAAAACGGTATAGATAACTGCACTGAAATAATCAAAATCAAACCAGACTTTGCGAGTTTGAATAGTTGGAGCTAAGCTGTAAAGCCTTTGTTTACAAGGGTTTTACAGCTTTTCCTTTATAGGATTGCATTTTCATTGCATTATTTTCTTCAACTGTTCTGTGATAGATTGCTGTATGTTGATTGCTGGTATAATTAGCAATGCTTTCAGTAGCAGATTGTACTTGTAATATTCCAGTCAGTTTTTTAGCAACTTCAAGATTCGTATTTGGATACAGATGACCATAAGTGCCGAGTGTTGTCTGTATTTTTTCATGTCCTAAACGTTCCTTGATAAGTAAAGGATTTTCGCCCATGCTGATAAGCAATGAAGCGTGTGAATGTCGCAAGGCATGAATTTTAATACGATGAACACCTGCTAAATTTGACAACTTTTCCAAAGCTCTGGGAAGCGTTGTTTTACTGGTTGGAGTTCCGTTATAACTTAGTACAAGTGGACAATCGGGAAGAACCTGTTGCTGAACACTTTGCCAAGCCTTTAGCTCATTGAGTGTATCTGAATCAATATAAATAGTACGGATACTTGCCTGTGTTTTCGGCTCAACGATTTATAGTCCGTCATTGTTCGGTAATATAATGTTTTGGTAATGCTAAGCAAGCCTGTTTCAAAATCTATGTCTGACCAATGTAATGCTGACGCTTCGCCAATTCGCATACCAGTCATAAATAATAACCAGAACGATATAAACAGATAATGTTCATAATAGTCTTTCTTACAGAGTAAGGAAATAACCTTTTGAAATTCTTCTAATGTCCAGAAATCAACTTTGGTTTTCTTGCTTTTGATATTGCCTATCATACGAGAAGGATTTTTCTTCGCAATTCCAAGAACAATAGCTCTGTCAAATGCGATAGAAAGCATTCCCTGTACGATACGAATGTAATTAGGGCTAAAATCTTTTGCAAGTTTCAACTGCCAGTTTTGAACATGGATAGGTTCGATTTCGTCTGTTTCCATTTTGTAGAAATAGGAAAATGTTTCTTGATGGTAGTAGCACGATTAAGATAAGTGCTTTCTTTTACCTGTGTTTTATACCATGCAGGTAGGTTTCTTCTATAAATAAATACATTCAAATATTTTGTGTTGAGTGTACATAAATGTTTTTTTATCAACAGTTTCAAAATACAAGACTTCATTTAATGGTATCTGATACAGCTTTTTTTCAAAAATTCCTTGTATAAGATATTCTTGTTGACGGATATATTGAACAATCCGATTTAAAGGTTGGGTCATACTTGAATATCGTATATCTATTTCCGGTTCAGCCAAATCTTTTTTTCCAATAGTTGCAGTTTCAATATGCTTTCCTCCATGTACTTTAATAGAAGTTTAATATTTCTCCAAAACAATCGCAAGCACTTTAAGTTCAAATACCCTTAACAGTATGTAAATACCCACATTCCACTTTATTCAATTAAGTTTATTTCCTTTGTAATTTATAGATATATTCCTCTGGCGTGGGACGCTTATTTCCAAACAGCTTTTTGAATTCGCCTGTACCTCTGGGTCTGTACTGTTCATGGCTTCATCAATAGTAACCTGTATATTTTCCCTTAATTCCGATACAGAGACTCCGCTTGCCTTTGCACCAGCCTTTAAGATTTTTTTCATATCTCCTTTTTTTAGTCCTATCATGTAATAACCCCATGTAATCTTATTTTCTAGCCATCACTAAATAACTGGATTTATTTTTCGATACTGTATAACTTTTTATAATCTGTCATAAGTAAATCCCTTCCCGCTAATATCGTTCAATATTTCCATTATAGTTATGAGCTTTTTCAAGAAGTGGACCTTTTGCCCCCATTGTAAATGCAATATCGCTACTTCTAATACACAACAATTCATTTCCTATATCAAGATTTAACTGTTTTAATAGCTGTGATGTAAACTGAATACTACCATTTTCCTTTAGAGGAAGCCACGCATATTTCCGTCCTTTATATGTAACCAATGTTCCTCGTGGAATAGACTGTTTTTCTAACTGTGGACACTCATGTAAAATATGACTTAATTTTGACTTAGATAATAGAGGATATGTCGTTACGCAAAACCCACCCGTAACCTTACTTCCTGTAAAGATAATGATTTTATCATCATTTAGCACTTGATATTCTTCAAGTGCTTGCGTTGGAAATTGAACGGTAATCATCATGTATCAAAGATAGTCCAAATACGAATTTTCCGCCTTTATTTAATTGTGGCATAAGCACATCTCCTTTCTCTTTCATTTTCCAGATATTCGTGTTATAATCAAACTAGAGTAATATAATATTACTCTATATATAGAGTATCTTAAATCATTGTATTTGTCAAGGAGTGTGAAATATATGTTATCAAAATCAGCTACTATGCTTTTAGGGCTTATTGCTCATCAACCACTTAATGCCTATGAAATTGTTAAAACTTTAGACTACATGAATATCAAGTATTGGTTCAATATTGGAACGTCTACTGTATATGCCACAATTAAAACTCTAGAGAAAAAGCAATATCTCGTTGGTGAAATACAGAAGGACGGTAATATGCCCGATAAAACTGTTTATTCAATCACGGAACAAGGAAAAGCAGTATTTTTGGAAACTTGCGAACTTCTTTTTTGAAGTTCGATTATGATACGAATATTTTTTCTATCACAGCATTTCCTTGATTGTTTACCAGAAAAGAACAAAAGACGCTATTAGAACAGCGTATGACCGTTTTACAAGAATATCTTGCTGGTATTCAAAAACAACATACAGAAGAATGGGAAAAACAAGTTAATCCATATCATGTTGCCAATCTACAACGTATGACGGATATTGTCTTAGCTGAAATTAGCGGTACAGAACGACTTTTTAAAGCTACAACAAAATAGAATATATGGAAATAAGGCTTGCGGAGCATACTATATAGAGTATGACGCAAGCCTTTTTTTAGCATTTTTTACAAACTTATTCTACAATCTTCCAGTTATCGTCCTTATGAAGCACAAGCTCATACTGTGAGATTTGTGTCATTTTCGACTTGTTATCCAGATACTTCACAGACACACTGACCTTGAGGTTATCGCCGTCTTTGGTAAAGACAGGGTTTACCAGTTCCGAAAATACATAGTCGCCGGAAACAGGAGCAAGCACACCGTCTTTGACGTAATAGGCAAGTTCTTTTTCCGTAGATGTCGGATAAAGCTTAAAGAATGTTTCCAAGAAAGCGGTAGCGTCCTTGACTGTGTTGGAACTGACACTGACATCTGCTTCCTGTGCTTTCGGTTCATACTTTGATTTCTGTACCGCCGGAGCAAGGGTTGGATTCTGGGTAATGACCATTGCACCGTCCTTATCCACATAAACGGTCACGGTGTAGTTTTCTGTGACTGCCTGTGTCTGTTCTCCCTCTTTACCTGCTGATCTACTTCGTAGGCAACGGTAAAATCGTTCGTTCCAGACTGCTCTACATTCCAGACCAGCACATTTGTAACGGTCGCACTGGTTGGTATGTCCGTTCTGATGGTATCAGCGTTCAAGTCCTGTAATTCTTTGGTAAGGTATTTACTGATTTCTGTTGTCCTTGCTTCAATGGCTTCCTTGCTGGTATCCCATGAGTAGTAGGCTTCGCAAAGTTCTTGACGAAATTTTCAATACCGTTGGTATCGTTCAATCTTAGCTGAATGATTTCTTTTTCATGTACCGTGTGGGTGTCAATGGCGGTAAAGTTCTTATACACACCAAAGCTGGTGCTTGCTAAAAGCACCACCCACAACAGCAGGACAGATTTCTTATGTGTCCCGACTTTCATGGTACGCACTTTCTTATTCTTAGGTGCTTTCTCTGTTTTTTCTTTCTTCTTAAACATATTTCAAGTCCTTTCTATTGTTTGATTCTTCCGGCACAAATGATGTGCTGTTGCCAGTAGGCAGAGGTCAAATCGGTATAACCAATGGGATTTCCGGCATGATACATCTGATTGTTCCCTACATAGATTCCTACATGGGTAACATAGTCACTGGTATTGTAGGTGGAATGGAAAAAGACCAAATCGCCAGCCTGTGCCTGTGACAATGGGATATGCTGGGTTGCGTCATACTGTGCCTGTGCGGTTCGTGGCAGACTGATTCCGGCTTTTCCGTAGCACCACTGGGTAAGACCAGAACAGTCAAAAAGGTGTTCGGGTTACTGCCACCGTAGACATATTTCCAGCCTTGATACTTCAACGCTTCATTCATAACCGCCTGTACCGTTTCGTTGCTGAACTGCTTCACGGTCAGATATTGGTTGACCAGTTCCATATAAAACATATTCCCGTAGTTATAACGCCAGCCACCATTTTTACTGACCGCTATCGGGTTCGTATAGGTCACTTTTGTACCGCCGGATTTATTCTTTGCGAAATTCTCTGCAAGATTGAAGCTGTGCTTTTTCCCGTTCTTCGCCACATAGTCTGCATAGCCACCACCATAGTTATAAGACTGAATGACCACGTTAATGTCATTCATGCCTTTGCTTTACAGGAAGAAAGCAGGGACGCAAAATATTTACACCCCTGCTTAATGGATTCTTCTGTACTTAGTGAGTTTGGCGGTAGTCCCAGACTTCGCTGGACTGCATGACATCGGTAGCCGTACCGCCACTTTCTACCTGTATGATGGCAAGCAGGACGTTCACATACTCCGTGATACCGCTTTCTCTGGCGTATTTTTCTACCATCGGCTGATGTTTGAGGACATCGGCTGACAGGTTCATTCCAGAATAGACAGGCGAATAGCTGTTTGAACTGTCGTCATCTTCGCCGGAAATCAGTATCCCGAAAAAGAGGACGATGGAGAAAAGGACTGGAAATATCGTACCTATGATAAGGATACGTTTTAATCTCATTTCTTCCGTCCTTTCTCTGAATGTTTCGTAACAGTTTTATGGGCAGATTTCCCATTGACCTGTGTTTTCTGTACCGTAGATTTCTTATGATTGCTGATGGATTCTGCTACGTTTGGCTGGTTCGCTCTGGCAACAGATTTAACCTGCTGTTCCTGTCTGATATTGGTTCGGACGGTTTCTTTTCCAGCCTTGATTTCTGCATTTTTTATCACAGGAGAAGTAGCAGGACGTTTCATATCCGGCTTCGTAACTATATCGGTCTGTGCTGGTTTTGGAACGGGTGTGGCAACAGGGCGTTCATGGCTTCTGGTAGCTCCGGCTGTCGCTGATCCATTCGCATGAACCGTCTGTCTTGCTTCCTGTGCTTTCTGTAATTCCTGCTTTTTCTGTGAGATATTTTCCCTGTGCAGGTTGCGTTTCTGTGTACGCTGTTCCTGTCGGTTTTCCCGTTCTTCCACAACGCCACGCTTAAAGTCCGATACATTATCCTTTGCTTTCTGTTTGGCAGAATGGACGGCATAACCAGCCTGTGTCGGCAAATCTTTCACATTTTCTTTCAGTGAGGAAGCACTGTCACGGACTTATTTTTCGTATCCATCACAGCACCTACCGCAGAACCGACACGGCTTCCCATGCTGGCAGAGGTATTTTCCCGTTTCTTTGGCGGTTGGTTCGTTGCTGGCTTTCCGGCTCTAGCAACACTTGCACCAGCCACCGCACCTGCAACACTTCCAGCACCGACAGCCTTGCAATTCGGCGTTCCATACGTCTTGCCCTGTGTCGCATGAATACCATCGGTCTACGGAAAATCCGGCGACCTATCTGCTGGCTGTCATTGGCATTTAGGCTGAACATACTCATTAGTTCTCCGAGCTTCATGTAGATTCCGGCAAAACAGATTATCTGCAAAAACGCCACCATGAAGAACGGATAGTCTGTTGAGATATTGTAAAACATACTGGAAATCGAAAATGCCACGGTCACAATCAGTGTGATTCCGGCTCTTGTCATAATGGCATTGAACACACGGACAACTGCCTGTTTCGCCATGTTTTCATAGGTCAGTATCATGGACAGTAAAAAGCTGACAGGCAAAAACATGCATATATGATAAAAAGTATCTGGGAAAATAACATCATGCCGGTAAGCAGAAAGATAAAGATTGTGATACCAAGATTGAAAATGAGCAGGAAGAACACCATGCCAAGACGGTTGACGACCTGTGGAATGGTAAGGTTGTCATTGTCGTTATCCTCAATCTCTGTTTTGACGACATTTTCCCTTGTTTCCCCATCTTCGTCTGACGGGCTGGCAGATACCAGAGCTTCCACACGGTCAGTCCCGATTTCTTCGGTATCGCTGTTCCCGAACTGCAATAACAGCCACGGTTTTTCTACCTGTATCGAAAACAGGCTGTCACGGATAAGGTCTACGCTGTCTTTCCCTTTGCTTTGTGAATCTGGGAGCATGATTTTTGTCCCCAAGTCCAGAGAAGCGGTGCTGATGTCTGAACTGAAATCATTGATTTTCTGGATATAGTTGGGAGCATAAGCAATAAAGGAAGCCGATACGATGAACACCACCACAAAGTTAATAACAGCGTGAAGTGCCTTGCTTGTTTCCCGTTTGAGAAGCCCTGTATAGGCGGTGTAAACACCTACAATCAGAATGATAATGAGCAGGAATCCCACATAGAATCCACTGCTGGAAATCCGTTTTCGGTCACTCCGGCAAGTGTCTGGATACTTTTCCCGATACTGTCTGCCATGTCATTGATGAAGTCCAGCTTATATGCCTGTTGCACCACATATCCAGTGGCATTGCTAAGATACAGGCTGATTGTCCAGACAAAATTTGTGATACAGTAAAGCCCGTACTGTACCGATTTTCCAATGCCGTCCAGCCAGTTCCACGGAAGCCAAGACCAGCTATTGTCCACATAGAAATCAAGCTGATAATTGGAAAGCGGATACTTTGAATACAGGTTGTCTGCATTGACCGTATCATCGACCAGTCCAGACGCATGAGCCACTGTCCCAAGCAGGGACAGCAGTACCAGCGTGACGGTCACGGCAAGCAGAACCAGTTTCAGTACATGGAATACCTTTCTCTTGTGATAGATTTCATCATTCCAAATCCACCTCACTTTTATCGGCGGTCTGGTATCAAAGGCATGGAGCAGTTCTACAAAGACAGGGTGTATCTGTACCACACCGACACGCCCGTATAAATCCTGCATTAAGCATTGTCCGTTCTCCAATCCCTCAACCGC
>ENA-OQHP01000680-OQHP01000680.1-human-gut-metagenome-genome-assembly--contig:-NODE-680-length-10830-cov-1.852284_pt1 | contig 10830 bp, 17 predicted proteins | sample MGYA00242563_ERZ504717 | MGnify/ENA primary metagenome ERZ504717 (study PRJEB26092, sample SAMD00036212) | human gut metagenome | host: Homo sapiens | study: EMG produced TPA metagenomics assembly of...
GCAACAATGACCACACGCTACCAAATGAAAGAAATGCCCGACTTGCAAGGCACGGGCGAACCAATCACCTACCCCAAGATGGTGATGACCGGACAGACCGGCACGCGCGAACTGGCGGAATACATCGCCATGACCTCGGGATTCTCGAAAGGCGTAACCGAAGGATTATCTGCGAGCTGGGCGAAGCCCTGGCCCACGAAATGGGAATGGGACGCTCGGTGAAGATAGAAGGATTGGGTGATTCACCCCCGCACTGTCCATCTACCCCGACAAGGAACGCGCACAAACAGCCCCCCAAAGAAAAGCACCCACGAAAGCGAAAACGCGCGGGAGCATCTACGTAAGTGGCGTGAACTTCCGCACAGACAAGGCCTTGATTAGAGAAACCAACCATTGGTGCGAACTGGAACGTGCCTCCTGGAAACCCGCACGCTCGTCGAAGAAATACACCCCCCGAACAACGTCTGGCTCTGGCGCATCAGTATCTGGACAAGCATGCCTTCCTTACTGTCAGCATCTACCGGCAACTGACCGGACTCGTCCGCTCCACCGCACCGTGGAACTGCGCAAATGGCACATACTCCCGGCAGCGGAATCGATACAAGCGGCATCGGAAGCCATAAGGTATACGTGAAAAGGAAAGAAAGCGTCATCCCTTGAGGTTTCGATAATTATAGGTATCTTTGCCGGTCTTAATGGCTTTTATACAATGAAGAAACTAAAAAATAACATAATATGGCAAAAGAAAAAATCATCTTACGGGCGACCGCCCCACGGGACGCCCTGCATATCGGACATTATGTAGGCTCATTAAGACGCAGAGTGGAGTTGCAGAACTCCGGACTGTATGACAAGACGTTCGTGTTCATAGCCGATGCACAAGCATTGACAGATAACATGGAAAACCCGGAAAAGGTACGTCAGAACGTTATCGAAGTAGCTCTCGACTATCTGGCTTGCGGATTGGATCCTACGAAGAGTACCATCTTTATCCAGTCACAGATTCCGGAATTGTGCGAACTGACATTCTATTATATGGACCTTGTCACCGTATCGCGCCTGCAACGTAACCCGACGGTAAAGACGGAAATCCAGATGCGCAACTTGAAACAAGTATTCCGGTGGGGTTCTTCACCTACCTATCAGCCAGGCTGCGGACATCACGGCGTTTCGCGCCACCACCGTTCCCGTTGGCGAAGATCAGGAACCGATGATTGAACAAGCCCGTGAAATCGTACGCCGCTTCAACTTTATCTACGGCGACACATTGGTAGAACCGGAAATCCTTCTGCCTGACAATGCAGCCTGTCTGCGTCTGCCGGGTACAGACGGAAAAGCCAAGATGAGTAAGTCTTTGGGAAACTGTATCTACCTTTCCGATACAGCCGACGAGATTCAGAAGAAAGTGAAGAGCATGTACACCGACCCGATCATCTGCGCGTACAAGACCCGGGCAAGATTGAGGGGAATACCGTATTTACTTATTTGGACGCTTTCTGCCGCCCCGAACACTTCGAACGTTACCTGCCCGATTATCCTTCTCTGGAAGAACTGAAAGCCCACTATCAACGTGGTGGTTTAGGCGATATGAAAGTGAAAGGCTTCCTCAACAATATCATGCAGGAAACCTTGGAGCCGATTCGTAACCGCCGCAAGGAATTCGAAAAAGATATTCCAGCTATCTATGATATGCTGAAGAAAGGCTGTGAAGCGGCACGCGAAACAGCCGCAGCGACATTGGACGACGTGCGTCGTGCCATGAAGATTAACTATTTCGATGATGCGGAACTTATCGCAGAGCAGGTAAAGAAATTCAGCGCGGAATAATCTCCGCGCGGCAAGGCATAAAAGAAAGGGCTGTATCCGGTAGCGGATACAGCCCTTGTTCTTTTCTATTTATCTGTTAGTTAGCAGATTTCACTAATACCACACGGTTCAGAATCGGTTGTCCGAACTTGTCGACACCACCATCGGCAGAAATTTTCAAGCGGTTGGCAGGGATACCGTAATCCTTTACCAAAACATCCACTACAGCCTGTGCACGTTTCAAGCTCAGCTCTTTGTTGAATTCAGGAGTACCTGTTGCAGAGTCGGCATAGCCGTTTACGGTGTAGGTAGTGTTCGGGAACTCTTGCATCTGTTTGGCCAGATAAGAAATGTTCATCACCTCACGCGGAGATACTTCGGCAGAACCAATCTTGAAGAATACGGTACGCGGTGCGATATTCGGATCGGTAACGACAACTTCAGTTTCAGTAACTTCCACCGGTTTGTTCTGCGCAGCGGTCAGGGCCGACTCCAACTGTTGGTTGGCAGCAGCATTTCAGCTATCTGCTGTTGCATGGCAGACAGCTCAAGAGCGGAAATCAATTGTGGCGTCGGACGGTTGAAACCACGTTTCGGGAAGTGGTAAGTCAAACCAAGCGTTGCACTGAACACACCATCATACCCCTTACCGGCAACTGTTCCGTCAAATTTATCTTCGGCTCCCATTGCACTAAGTTCCAAATTAATATCTATTGCATTTGAAATGCGAAAGCGGTTGATGATACCGGCATTCAGAGCAAGTGCCTGACGGTGAGGCTTCGTATAGTTATGAGTGAGACCGGCACCCAGATAAGGAATGATTTCATATACACGGTCTTCGTTGTATCCGCCAAACAAGGCATTCAGTTGAACATTACATCACCGTGGAAATTCATGTAATCAAAGCGTTGCTTGTACGAGCCATTCGCACGCTGAGTACCCTTTACATAATCAGCAAAGGGATCCATGGTAAAGCCTTTTGCCTGAAGGCCGCTATACTGCAAACGTAATCCGAGTCCCGGAGTAAACCATTTACCCACAGAAATATTCATCGTGGGACTAATGCGCTTTCCGAAATCACCCAACTGCTGGTCGTTATCTCCATACATTACCGATGCACCGCCACCAATAGAGAAAAACCAGTTGCTCCAGAATGGATTTGTGATTACCTGGTACTTATCCTGTACCTGAATAATGTCAACCTGCTCTACAACAACAGGTTTTTGTTGTGCCATAGTGGCAGCAGATACGCCGGCCAAAGCCAGCAACATTAGAATCTTTTTCATATACCTTAAAATAGTTAAGTTGGTTAATTAAATTCTTTATCATTCAAACTGATTAATTAACGCCGACAAGACTAAAAGGTTCTGAAAAGATTTTTTTAATTGTTATGGATAAATAATGTACAAATCATCATTTCTGGAACAACTTTTCAATATCCTCTTCCCTGATAGTGGAAAGCACCGTACGGCCATCAGGCGTATAGCTGGGCGTGGAACAGGCAAAAAGGCTGTCTACCAAATTGGACATCTCATCATTGCTCAGCACCTGTCCGTAAACGATAGCTGCTGCACGCGCCAGTGTCAGCGCAAGGATTGTCCGGACTTCTTCCTTGACGTCACTGCCTTTCTCCATGGCGGTGTGTACCATATTGCGCACCAGTTCCACCGGATTCAACCCCTCGATGCCGGAAGGAATACCATTGATAGCGTAACTGCCGCCACCTAAAGGACTGAGGTCGAAACCGACTGCCGCCAAATCGTCCGACAGACTTTCCAACACCGCAGCTTCGGAAACTGGCAATTGAATCAATTCTGGAAATAACACCCCCTGAGATACTCCCTGCCTTTGGCGAATTGAGTCATGTACGGTCGAACAGCACACGGACATGCGCACGGTGCTGATCTATCAACATCAGACCGGATTTACGGAAGTAAGGATAAAACGTCCTTTGAATTGCAAATGCTGTGCCCCCTTCTCCATGGAAGAAGAATCACCGGAGTACAAAGAAGAAGATTGGGAAGCGGGCTCAACGGCTTCCGTTACAGCGGAAACCGCCTCCTCGAAAGCAAGCGGTTCTTCCTCGACAGGCTCATTCATTCTACTTGCTTTCTCCAAACCGGAATACAGTCCCTCCCACTCTACACTTTGGCGCGGATAACTTCCTCCGCTGCTATAAGAAGAGGCAGAGGAAGTCTTGAAAGGATTGAAGTCCGCATTATAATGCACCTTAGGCGGTTCGATGGGACGGCTCTGCTCAAATGCCGGAATGTCAGGCATGCCCTCTGTATCAAAGTCTATGGACGGTACAGCATTGAATTTTCCAGCGATTCCTTCACAGCCGCTGAAAGTATCTGCCAAATAGCCTGCTCGTTCTCAAACTTGATTTCCGTCTTTGTAGGATGAATGTTTACATCTATATTCGCAGGGTCTACCTCGAAATAGATGAAATAGGATATCTGTTCGCCGGCAGGAATCAGTTGCTCATAGGCATCCATAACTGCCTTATGAAAATATGGATGGCGCATATAGCGGCCGTTCACAAAAAAATACTGGTGCGCACCTTTCTTACGGGATGCCTCCGGCTTTGCCACAAAACCGGAAACTTTTATCATCGTCGTGTCTACATCCACCGAAAGCAACTGCTGGTTCAACTTCTTACCGAATATGGCGAGAATGCGCTGGCGCAACGGCATGACAGGTAAATTGAACAACTCCGCATCATTACTATACAGATAGAAAGCAACATCCGGATGCACCAAGGCTATGCGCTCAAACTCGGCAAGAATATTGCTTAATTCCGTTGAATTTGCTTTCAGAAACTTACGGCGGGCAGGAATATTGAAGAATAGGTTCTTCACTGAAAAGTTACTTCCCTTAGGACAAGAAACGGCCTCCTGACTCTCTACTTTGGAACCGGCAATAACCAGACGCGTACCAAGTTCTTCACCGGCCGGACGTTTCAACTCTACCTCCGCCACCGCCGCAACAGACGCCAGCGCTTCACCGCGAAAACCCATTGTACGTAACGCAAACAAATCAGAGGCCTCACGTATCTTGGAAGTGGCATGACGCTCAAAGGACAGACGCGCATCCGTTTCGGACATTCCTTTTCCATCGTCAATAACCTGGATGCAGGTCTTTCCGGCATCCGTTACCAAAACATGTATTTCGGTGGCTTCTGCATCAATCGCGTTTTCTACCAATTCCTTGATGACAGACGCCGGACGCTGAATCACCTCTCCGGCAGCAATCTGGTTCGCAACCGAATCGGGCAGCAAATGAATGATATCGCTCATGATAAGTATAAAGTATAAAGTATGAAATAAAGGGTACAGAAAAAACTAGATAATACCGTTGGTAATGGCATACCACAAATATATCAGCAATGCCACAACCACCAGTATCACCCCCAGATGCACCGGTCTGCGTCCGCTTTCCTTACGACGTTTCAGATGGGTAGTGCCTTCAATGAACTTCCCCCGGATATCTTCGGGCGAAAATTCCTTTTCCGGCAACATGCCTAACTCGCGTTTGGCATCTTCCTCCATTTTGGCCAGTTTCTCTTTCCGTTCATCTACATAAATGTATGAATGATGAAATCCCCGCGGCTTACGCATTGCAAACATTCCCATAGCATTATTTTTTAGTTCGTTTTATATGCATATCTCTTGGCGAAGTTAAAGGTTTCCGGTCACTTTTCTGCAATGTTTCACCCGCTTTTTTACCCCGCCACTCAAAGATGTCATCCTTGTTCAAGGGACGAATATAATCAAACCACACAAATGAAGGAAGTTTCATCTTGTCGGCCGGTATTTGGTCCATAGGATACAATATGCCGTTGGACTTGCCTATCAAGGCAGCTTCTTCCATTTTACGGTCTTTGAGATAAATACGCAGGAAACTGCCTTCGGCATAGTTCATGCCAATCATTGTACTGTCTTTCTCTTCCGGATAGAACACAATCAGGACATTACCGTTCACATCTACCCGGCGCATATCTCCGTTTTGGAAAAAAGCTTTCATCTCCTTGCCTGTCACTTGGTTATAATGGATAGAATCTTTCTGTTCCACAGCCAGCGCCTGATTAATGATGTGCGCCCAGTCGATGGTGCTGTCGTTCATGTAGACCTTTACCTCTTCACCGAGCAACTGCTGCGCACCGTGCCACAAAACAGGTCGGTATACATCGTCAAACAGGAATCCTTGGAATTATAAACCAAAGAATCGCACACTGCCTGCACATCTGTGCGGTAAGCACGCACCTTGTGATAAACACGCATTTCACGATAGGCAGAGTCTGTATTCATGTGGTACGTTACCAAACGCAGTGTATCACCATGCATAAAAAGACTGTCACCCTGAGAATAGTCTATAGCAACGGCACGTTGGGTAGCAATGGCATTACCGGTTAGCTCATTATAAAAACAGTAATTGCCGGTAAGCATATTCTTGTTCACCGTATCATTCATCTGTACGTTATCGAAAGCTTCACCATAACCCAGCTTGCGGTCATAAAAAAGACTGTCTCCGGTAAGTTTCTTGCCTTCATTAGTCAAAATGGAACGGTCCAAACAGCTCTGCTTGCTCGGATACGGTATTGTATTCTCCACGCTCCGAATAGATATCGGTTCTTATCACTGACTATATCGGAAGGCCCCAGAATCGTAGCGATTTTGGACTCCGTACTGTACTTTAACGTATCGGAAGTCAGGACAAACTTCGGATTTACCAATTTCACTTCATGGTTGAACACTGCCAGTTTGGTTGCCGGGCTGTATTCTCCCCATTCGGAAGTCAGGACATTTTCTTCATCGGTCAGCGTACCGCCGTCAAAGTAATATCCTAAATTATACAGACGGTCATAGTTCAAGCTATCCGTAGTAAGTTCCGTATTGCGGTTAATCATACGGACATTCTCACGCAGCATGGCAAGCTGGGACATACCGTCATAATACAAGTAATCACCATATATGAACAAAGTGTCTCCCTGCTCCATACGAACATTACCGAATGCTTCCACAGAGTTAATTTTCTCGTAAATCAGAGCACTGTCACAAAACATGTACATACTATCGTGCTTCATCCTGACCGAGCCAATCAGCACCTGCACATCAGGCGCAACTGCTGATCCGCCTGCGCCTCATCGGCGTAAAGCAAATCCACACGTTTCTTTTTCTTGTCAGGCTCACTTTTCCTGTCCTGCGCGCTCAACAAACAAACGCCGAACAAACATACCAAACCAAATATCAGTCTTTTATCCATCCCGGATACTTGAATGTACAGTTTCTCCAATTTTCGTTGATGCGAACGTAAGTGTGTTTCTGCTTTTCACGAATCCACTTGTCCAGCATTTCATCCCGACGTTTCTCCAGAACAATCTCTTTCAGGTTCTGGTAGTCATCGGCAACGGTAGCCTTATGTCCATTGGTACGGCTCTTCAACTTCACGATGACACATTCTTCTTTCCGGTTTTCTGCGGAATCATGGTAAATGCCTCAGAAATCTCGCCTACTTTCATCTTGTCTACCACTTTTGCAATTTCAGGCGGCAGCTCCTGCATCTCGAATTTGGAGGGTATTGGTATTGGGGTTAGGCAGCAAACGTGATTATTACGTGTATCTTTGTCTTGTGAAAGCACCGATGCCGCTTCCTCAAAAGAGAACTTCCCGTTACGAATATCATCGGCTATAGAGTCCAGACGAGCCATACCTGCTGTCAAAGATTCTTCCGGGATATGCGGTTTCAGCAATATATGACGGGTTTTAATACGGTCTCCACGCTTCTCTATCAGCTGAATGATATGAAAACCATATTCGGACTCCACTATTTTAGAGACCTTATTGGGGTCTTGCAAGTTGAAAGCAACATTGGCATATGCCGGATCCAGCATACCACGTCCGGAGAACTCGATTTCGCCACCGCGAATGGCAGAACCACGGTCTTCCGAATACATACGAGCCAACGTAGAGAAACTGGTCTCACCCTTTGTTATACGGTCGGTAAAATCGCGCAAGCGTTTCTTTACGTTTTCTATTTCTTCCAAAGGTACTTTCGGCTGCTGGGTAATTATCTGCACCTCCACCTGCGTCGGTATATAGGGAATACTATCTTGCGGCAGATCTTTGAAATAACGACGCACCTCGGCCGGCGTAACTTTGATTTCACCAACCAGTTTCTGCTGCATCTTCTGTACTTTCAACCCTTCACGGGCATTTTCCCGCAATGTTTCACGAATCTGGCTGGAAGTTTTATTGAAGTATTCTTCCATCTTTTCACGTGAACCGATATTGCTGATATACATATTTGTCATATAATCCACACGCTGGATGACTTCGGATTCGGAAACTTCAATACTGTCAAGTGCCGCCTGATGCAAGAACAGCTTTTGTACGGCTATCTCTTCCGGTATCACACAATAGGGGTCCCGGTCGAACTTACGTCCTCGTACAAAGCGTCATACGAGCTTCTTCCACTTCGGACTTAATATAGCCTCGTCGCCCACTACCCACACGACCTCGTCAATCACATTGTCTTGTCCATAAACGGTAGAACCGGCTAACAGCGTCAAGGCAAATAAAACTACAAACTTAAAGTTCATACACATCTTCATTCTTGGTATCTTATACTAATAATACTTAATTTTATCTTTTTCTCCGCACGCTGATACAAATCTTCTTTCACCTGCTTCATAAAATTCACCTGCTTCATGTTCAGCATCATATCCTTCACCTGACTACGGGCAAACTCATACGGTTCCTGTTCTCCCACAGCACGATAATCGCTCACATTCAGAAAATAATGAAAAGCCGTATCTTTCAGTTCCACGTGGCGGTTCTTATTCAGATATTCTCCGGCATCGGGCACTTTCAGCGGCATCAAGTCCATCACTTCGGTTATCGGAACCCACTTGTCATAAAAATACTCGTACTTCACGGCATTCTGCAGACTGTATTTTTCCAGATGCTCTACGGCCTCGCGGTTTTCGGTCCTGTACCAACGGCGAACACTGCCCAGTTGAGGGGCTGTGAGGGGAACTTTGATAAACAATCCCTTTATCAAAGGACTCTCCACCTTAAAAAGCTCTTGATGCTTCTCATAATAATCAGCCAGTTCCGTTTCCGAAATTTCTTCAGAAAGAGTTGGTTTATCAGCGCCTGCTGGTATGCATGCATAATCAACGCCTTCCGGTAATTCTCCACCAGTTTGTCAATCTCTCCGCTGTTGGGAATATTACTCTGCGCCTTCTCATACAACAGCACATCTTCTGCCCAGTTACGGATGTAATGCTCCGCAAACAACAGGCTGTCATCTTTCGACAACCCTGCGGGAAGCACCGCCTGCAGGTCTTCATGGTAAAGGAAGTTACCATCCAATTCCACTAACGGTGTTCGCCCTCCATGATCGTGCTGTTCCTTGCACGAGCCACAGAAAAGAAGGATTAAAAGTCCCAAACAGGTTGTTCGCATTACCAGCTGATATTTACTACATTTTAAGGTACGAAGATACGGCTTTAATCGGTTGCATCAGTGATTATTAACGGTTTTTAAAACCTCTTGGTTAATTTCAACCTTAGCCGAGGTGCGCAAACGGGTTATCCACTGCTTCTCCAGACAATTCCGATAATCAGTAACCACCCTGTCTTTTACTTCCCGATAGTCATCCGGCGCTTTCACCTTCTTACCCAGCACGGCAGTAAAGGGAATGACACCATAGGCGCTGCGTCCTTGCCCTTAAACACCAAATCATCGACATATACATTATCACCGGAAGCGAATGTTCCCTGCTCCGCCTGTATCTGAGGCTGTGCACCGGCATTGAAGTCAACCGAATCGCATCTTTCCATTCTTCTTCCGGCAGACTCTTCAAAAATTTACGGGCTTGTTTGACAATACGTTTGCTTACTCCGTGCAGAACAATACCTTTATACCGCTGTTCCCTCCACTGATAGTCGGAACGATGTTTTTCAAAATAAGTTTGCAGACCGGCCTCATCTGACTCGATTCGTTTCTGGATTTCCTGTCCGGTGATTTTATCCAGCAACAAGCGGTTCCTATACTCCTCCACCTGATAACGTAATTCCGGATATTTCCGTTCCAAACATACATTTTCATAATCAAGTACAGTTTTCATTACAAAAGCATCCAGCTGCCTGCGTATACCAGCCGGATATGCTGCTGCAAAACGGATAAAGTCATTTCCCGTATAGCTCTTTCCTGCCAATGTAAACAGCGTACGTTTTGTTTGTCCTGTACGTATCAGTTCGTCCATACCCGTTTTGTCGGGAGCATACCCATATTCTTTCTTCAGCTTCTCCACCTGTGCTTCAACTCCCCAATCAGTCCCGTAGCGATGAGCCCGATAAACCTCCATTCCATTCTTCACATCGTCAAAGACGGCATTTCCATTCGCTCAATAACTTCACAATATGAATCCTTGCGGCGTAAAAAAGGTTGGGACACTTCGCCTGCCGATAACTCAAAAGCTACATTCTCAAACTCTACCGGCATTTGCAGCAACTCACCCAAAATGGCTGTTTCTCATCAAGAAAACGTTTTACGCAGGCATCAAAGCCTCGGGTGTCTGATTCCTCCGGAGATATTCGTAAATGGAGTCCATGCCGGCAACTGCTTTACGCAATGCATGACCGGATACATTTTGAGGAAGATACTTAAAAATATGACTCACACGGACGCGTCCCGCATGATGACCGGCTTTCATTTTATCATACAACCGGCGGGCTTCATTTTCAATGACAGCCGTATCTGTCAGATACGATTTTATCAACCGGTTGCGGTAATTTTCAACCTTCTCACGAAACGAAAGAGCCGTATCCAAACCGGCTGTCTCGGCAGCAGATACTTTCAACTTGAAGTCTGCAAACCGCTCCGCATACTTTTCCGGTGCAACATACCCGGAAGCAAACGATGCCGCATCCTTGTTATAATAATACTCAAACTCAGAACGCAACACATCCTTTCCATTGACACGCATCACCACCGGGTCCTGCTGGGAAAAAGCAAG
>ENA-OQHP01000681-OQHP01000681.1-human-gut-metagenome-genome-assembly--contig:-NODE-681-length-10813-cov-2.256691_pt1 | contig 10813 bp, 11 predicted proteins | sample MGYA00242563_ERZ504717 | MGnify/ENA primary metagenome ERZ504717 (study PRJEB26092, sample SAMD00036212) | human gut metagenome | host: Homo sapiens | study: EMG produced TPA metagenomics assembly of...
TCGCTTCCCGCTGTAGCAGAGAAGGAATGGTTACGGGAGAATTCAGGGTGATTACTTGCTGGAAATATTCTTCCAGAAGATATTGCAGAGAAGTAAGTATGTTGCGGTTGTCATCTACAACGAGTAAGTTCCTTGTTTTGCCATCTGTGATTGAGATTTTGCGACAAAAATAGGAATTTTCAAGGCATAGCCTCAAAAATGTCTAAAAAATATGTACAGTGACAAAAAATTAGACACTCATTGTCAAAAAATTAGACACTTGAGATTCTATGTAATATTCTATCTTGTTGAAAATGAATGAAATAAAACTTTGGCACGGTATTTGAATAGTCTTTTGCGGATAAAAGAAAACGATATGAATAAAAAGAATCTATTACGCATGACGATTTGCTTCTTTTCCGGTTGGATGGGGCTGGAAGCTGCGGCACAAGAGGTATGGGACGTAGACCGCTGTATGAACTACGCCGTACAGCACAACCGTACCGTCCGGCAGCGGGAACTGGAAGCAGACAATGCAAGGTTGGATCGCATGAAGGCTATCGGCAGTTTCTTGCCCGGGGTAACTGCAGGTACCAGCGTACAATATAATTTCGGTCGTTCAGTCGATCCGGAAACCAATACCTACAACACCTTGTCTACTTTCAACAACGGTTATTCCATGGAAGCTTCCATGCCGATTTTCCGTGGCGGGGGACTGGTGAACGAGGTGCGTCGGGCAAAAGCTGTCTGGCTGATGGGAAAAGCTGCCTGGCAGGAAGCTAAAGACAATACAGCGTTAGAGACTTTTCAGGCTTATATCGATGCCCTGTATTGCTACGGTACGATGCGGCTGGCCCGCAAGAAATTGCTGGAAAGCGATTCGCTGCTGTACAAGACACGCCGTCAGGAGGAATTAGGATTGAAAGGCTTGTCGGATGTAGCTCAAATGGAAGCCCAGCAGGCTACGGACAGTTACAACCTAACCCACCAGAAGAACTTGTATGAAACAGCCTTGCTGACATTGAAACAGAAAATGAATTTCCCGGCAGAAGATACTTTACAGTTGGACACTGCCGTACTCGATACACAGACACTTCAATATATTCAGTTAACTCAGGAGCGTGCGGACGATGTGTTCCGTATCGCACTGAATGTCAATCCTACCCTGCAGCAAGCTGCATTGAATACGAAAGTAGCCGATATGCGCCGTAAAATTTCATGGGCCAATGTGGTACCGTCCATCACGTTGTTCGGTGGAATTTCCAGTTCCTATTATAAGGAACTTCATTCTACGGCTTATCCTGATTTCCGTACCCAGTTCAATAATAACTTCGGTTCCTACGTGGGCATCAGCATGAGTATTCCTATTTTCAACCGGCTTTCGGGAGTGACCAGCATGCGGCAGGCAAAAAACAATTACCGCATTGCTTGTGAACAATATGAATCGCAGAAAGAAGAATTGCAGAAATTGGTGCTTCAGGCCGTACAGGACCGGGAAGGCTACCTGAAGGAGAGCATACAGATGGAAAAGAAAGTCAGTTCCGACTCGCTGGCTTATCATGTCACCCGGCGCAAGTACGAAGAAGGCCTGATGACCTCACTCGATGTACAGAACAATGCAGTCACCTTGCTCGAAAGCGAGACCTTGCTGCTGCAAAGCAAACTGACCTACCTGATGAAATGCCGTCTGGTAGACTATTACAAGGGAGAAGAAATCATTCGCGGGTTTGATGCCGCAGACAAATAAATAGAAATTGAAAAAAGAAGATATTATGGATATACAGTTAGAAAAGAAAAAGGAATCCAGAAGAAACATCTTCCTTATATTGGGGGAGGAGCCGTTATTCTTCTGCTGTTGGGCTGGATTATTTTCGGCAATCATGCTTCTACATTGAAGTCGACGGTAAATCGCTGAACATTGCGACGTGACTTATGGAAGTTCAATGACTATATCCGTGTGAACGGGCAGGTGCAGCCTATTTCCGTGGTACAACTTAGTCCCGAAGAGGGAGGTATCGTGCAGGAAAAGGTGGTGGAAGAAGGAGCTCACGTGAAGAAAGGCGACGTGATTCTTCGTCTCAGTAACTCCAACCTGGATTTGCAGATTCTGAATGCGGAGTCTGAACTGGCTGAAAAGCAGAACTGCTCCGCAATACACAGGTCACCATGCAACAGGACAAGTTGAACAACGAAACCGAGAAAGTACAGCTCGACATTGATACGCGCCGCAAACAGCGTACGTTCCAGCAGTACCAGCGTCTGTACAAGGAACGTCTTATCAGCCGCGAAGAATATCTTCAAGCCAAGGAAGATTATGAAGTGGCCCAAAAGAAGCATAAACTGATTACGGAACGTCTGGTGCAGGACTCCATTTACCGTAACATTCAGATGGATCAGATGGAAGATAACTTGCAGAACATGCGCAAGAATGTCTTGCTGATTCGCGAACGGAAGGATAAACTGGAGGTACGGGCTACGATTGACGGAGAATTAGGATTGCTGGATGCAGAATTAGGACAGAATATCAACGCCGGACAGATGGTGGGACAGATTAATGATTTGTCGGACTTCAAAATCGAGGCCATGATTGACGAGCACTACATCGACCGTGTGACTAACGGGCTGCCCGCTACTTTTGAACGTCAGGGTTCTTCGTTTAACTTAAAGGTGCGCAAGGTGTATCCGGAAGTGCGTGAGGGACGTTTCCGTACGGATTTCATCTTTCAGGGCAACCGTCCGGAGAACATCCGTAGCGGACAGACCTACTACATCGACCTGCAGCTGGGTGAGCCTACCGAAAGCGTGCTGATTCCGAAGGTACCTTCTTCCAAGTGACCGGAGGAAACTGGATTTTCGTGGTCGACAAGGATGGAAGAAGGCCTATCGTCGTAAAATCCGCATCGGACGTCAGAATCCGCAGTATTATGAGGTGCTGGAAGGACTGGAAAAAGGCGAACGCGTCATCGTTTCAGGTTATGAGAGTTATAAAGATAATGAAGTATTGGTGTTAAACTAAAAAATAAATTGTGATGAAAAAGATAGTACGTATATTGGCAGGTTTGGTAATGGGTTTGATGTGTGTAAACTGTGCCAGTGCAAGAAGTGGTAACGAAGAAAAAGTAAGTGAAACCCGCAGTGTGAATCCTTTCCATTCCATTGAAGTGGAGAGTGTGGCCAGTGTGTATTTTACTCAGTCGGATACCTATTCTCTTCGTGTAGAGGGAGAAAAGAAATGGGTAAACCAGACAAAGTGTACGGTGAAAGACGGAGTATTGCTGATTGCGTGGGCTGAGAAAGGAAAGAAAACTACCCGAAACGTGAACGGACTCTCTATTTACATCAGTGCACCCGATTTGCAGAAAGTAGCTTTTGAAGGTGTTGGTTCATTCAATTGCAAGTCCCGCCTGAACCTGAAGGATGTGAAGTTTGATGTGGAAGGCGTGGGCAGTCTGCACGTGGCCGATTTGCATGCCGGAATGTGCAAGTCAGTCTGGAAGGTGTAGGAAGCGGTGAACTGGCCGTAGATTGCGAACACCTGGATGCCAGCATAGAAGGTGTCGGTAGTCTCACTTTAAGTGGAAAAGCTAAATCGGCTCAAATCTCCAAAGACGGAATCGGTAGCGTTTCTACCCGGAGGTTGAAAGTCGGTGAATAAATTTCGTAATTGCAGTATAAAAACACTTACCACTCATGAACACACTTTTTAGAAATTTCTCGCATACCTTCCGGCGTTTCTTTACGGCCAGCGTATTGAATCTGTTAGGATTGAGTATTGCCTTTGCGGCCTGTTTCGTCATTCTGACGCAGGTGGACTACGACTATAACTACAACAAAGCCTATCCGGCACACGATCGTATTTACCGGGTAGAAGTGGATGCAGGCGGAGATTACGGCTGGCAAATCTGGCTGGCTCGTCCTTTCTGTGAGCTGGTGGGAGCTTCTTCTCCACACATACAGGCCATTTCAGTTACTTCATTGTCAAACTCTCTCAATGATTTTGAGGTAGACGAACACATTTACTCTGAACCTTGGTTTACGGGATTTGGTGATTACCTGGAGGTATTTCAGCCTACTATGGTGTGCGGTACAACCGCCTCCCTCAATGAACCCGGCCATGCCTGATTTCCGCATCCATGGCCCGTCGCTTTTCGGTACCACGGATGCCATTGGCAAGACCATCTACGTAGACCGTAAATCTCGTAACCAGCCGTTGGTGGTAGGAGGAGTTTATCAGGACATGCCGGAAAACTCCCAGTTAGGAAACTGTGTTTTTCCTCCTACTCCCCGAACCTGAACAAAGATTCCTGGAGAAACTGGAATTATGCCTTGTATATCCGGCTTGACAGTCCAGCTTCATTGACCGATGTGGAGCGGTCGGTCATCGAAAGCTGCAAGCTGAATATTCCAAGAGACCTGATTAGCGGAGAGGGAGAGGAAGACTGGGAGAATTTCATTCATTTACACCGCTGGACGAAGTGCACTATTCTACGGTGGGCAACAAGGCGGCTACCAGCAAGGCCGCCGTGTACCTGCTGCTGTGTGTATCGGTGCTGATTCTGCTTACAGCAGCAGTCAACTACATGAACTTCTCACTGGCAGAAACTCCCATGCGGTTACGTTCCATCAATACCCAAAAGGTGTTGGGGGCTTCCACTTTCTCCTTGCGGATGTATCTGCTGTTAGAATCCGTATTGGTTTGTGTGTGTGGCTTCCTGTTGTCCTTGCTCTGGCTCTATCTGTTGCAAGACACCTCCCTGAATACCTTGGTGGCATCAGACCTCTCTTTGATGAATCATCCGAACCTACTGATAGCTTTGGGCGGAATGGCCGTGTGCATGGGCTTGCTGGCTGGAGCTATCCTTCTTACTACGTCACCTCTTTTCCGCCGGCACTGGTACTTGAAAGGCTCGTTCGGTCTTTCCCCGAAAGGAAAGATGTTGCGTACGTTTCTGGTTTGCTTCCAGTTCTTTGTCTCTTTCATGCTGATTATCTCCGTGGGCATCATGTACCTGCAGAGCCGTTATATTCAGCAGAGCGACTATGGCTATGACAAGGAGGTTGTACTGGTGGGAACGATTCCTTATGAGTATCTCGATCGCAGGGAAGCGATTGTCAGTGAATTGTCCGGACTTCGGGTATAGAAGGTATTTCGATTTCCCAGTTCGTTTTAAGTTCAGCCGATAATTACATGTCGTGGGGAAGAGGAGAAGGAGAACATCACATACAGTTGGTCTGTTTTCCGGTAGATTACCGCTACTTATCTGTGCTTGGCATCAAGATTACTGAGGGGAGGAACTTTAAACCGGGCGACGGAGATGTGTATATTTTCAACGAAGCAGCCAGAAGAAATATTCCTGGATGAAGGTGGACGAACCCGCTACTCCTGGTGACTATCCTGTGGTCGGATTCTGTGAGAATATTCGTTTCAGCAGTTTTCGCAACAACGATGCCGTAGAGCCGATGGCTTTCTTTATTTACGGAAAAGATTATGCAAATTGGGATGCCAACAATATCTTGAACATCCGGGTGGCTGCGGGAGTAGACAAAGTGGACATGCTTCACCGCTTGGCTGAGGCAACAGAAAAGATGGCACCGGGCCGTGATTTCAGATTCCGTTTCATGGATGAGGTGATTGACCAGAACTATCGTCGGGAGTTGCGTTTTACTCGTCAAATTCTGTTGTTCTCCCTGATAGCTATTGTCCTCAGTATGATTGGTGTGTTCGGACTGACCTTATTTGAAAGCGAATACCGCCGGAAGGAGATCGGTATCCGGAAAATCATGGGAAGTTCCACTGGTGAGATTCTCTATATGTTTACCAAGCGTTATTTTGTCATGCTGGTGGTCTGCTTCGTACTGGCAGTTCCCTTTGGTTGGTGGATAGGGCACGACTGGCTGGAAAGCTTCTCCGACAAGACGCCTATCCGTGCCTGGGTATTTGTGGCCTCCTTCCTGCTGGTCAGTCTCATTACGGTACTGACAGTGACATTCCAGTGCTGGAAGAATGCCAATGAAAACCCTGTACGGAGTATTAAGACGGAATAAACACATAAAACTATAAAATACGATGAAAGGACTGAAAACTTATTTTACCTATCTTCACCGCAACAAGCTGTTTACATTGGTCAACGTGGCAGGACTGGGCATCTCTCTGATGTTTGTGCTGCTCATTGCCAATATGGTGGTGCGGCAGCTCACTGTGGGCAGCGATATAAAGGACATCGAGCATATTTATGTGTTGTCGAACGAGGAATATAGCGCCAGCAATTACCTGGTGGGTGAACGGCTGGCCAACCGTTATCCGGAAATGGCCGACTGGTGCGCTGTGAATGCTGAAGCTTGTAACTCGGGGAGTTATGCGGTAATAGAAAACCGGAAAACCAGCCTCGAAATATATTGTGTGAAAGATAATTTCCTCCGTTTCTTTGGCTATTCGCTGTTGTCGGGAAATCCGGAACAGGCACTGGTCGATGCACATAGCATCGTGCTGACCGAATCGGCTGCCCGTAAACTGTTTGGGGATGAACCTGCGGAAGGCAAGATGCTTCGTTTGTCTGCAGACAAGAAGGAGATGTACACAGTGACAGGCATCATAAAAGATTTTGAGAATTCCGTCATCCCCGATGAGGTAGAAGCCATTGTACCGTTCGATTATGTTGATTTTGTGAACTGGGGAAGCAGCATGCACAATCCGGATATGAACAACATGGGAGGAACGGCGATACTGGTCCGTTTTCCTCAAGGTGTCAATCCCGACCAGAAAGCTGCCGACATGCTGTCTTTTCTCAAAACCTTTTCCTGGGGGTATCAGCATGACTTGTTCCGCGAGGCATTCTGGATGCCGTTGAAAGACGTATGTTTCTCCGAAATAATGAGCCCTCAGTTGCGTCAATACAATCCGGTAAAAGTATGGATATTCTTAGTGGCAGGTATTCTGATTCTGCTGATGGCTATATTCAATTACGTCAGCATGTGCGTGGCACAAGTAAGCTACCGTGCCAAGGAAATGGCTACCCGTCGGTTGCTGGGCTCTTCCGCACGGAGCATCTTTTGGCGCTTGTTGGGAGAGTCGGCCTTGTTTACCACAGGAGCCTTTCTGCTGGCTTTGCTGTTGGCTAAGGCAGTGGAACCGACTGTCTGTGACCTGCTACAGACACGATTGGACATTTGGGACGACTTGAACGCCATTACTTTGCTAATCTATCTGATAGGCATTGTCTTGCTTTCCTTGCTGGCCGGAGTGGTACCTGCCGTTCTGCTTTCTCACTACCATCCATTAGATGTGGTGAAAGGCACTTTCCGACGGAAAACCAAGGCGGTGTACCTTCGGGCACTGTATGTGGTGCAGAGCGGACTCACCGTAGCATGCTGACTTGTACCCTCTATCTGTCCGCACAAATCTACCGGATTCTGCGTGAACCGTTGGGCTATACATACGGTCATGTACTCGACTATCCTGCCATGACAGTCGGTTCTTCCGAAAAAATACGTCTTTTCCGTGACGAAGCCCGCAAGAAGCCTTTTGTAAGGAATGTCTGCTTGACCGCCGGTACGCCTGTAAACCGGGGAAACAACAATACCACCCAGCTTTACGATAGGTAACGGGATACCTCAAAATGTCAGTTTTCAGGTATTCCGTACCGATTCGGCCTTTTTGGACATCTTTCACATCCAGGTGTTCGATGATAGGAAACTTCCACGGAAATGGGGGAATATGTATTTTTCCGAAGTACGTTCGATTCTTTGCAGCTGGATTACGCGCGTACGGCAGAATTACGGAATGAATATGGCCGCCAGTATGCTGTAGGCGGACGGTATGCCGACATCAAATTCGGTTCCATTCTCCTTCCGCAGTCGCCCACCATGATTTCAGTAGAGCATCCGGACAAAGTAAGACCCTGGAACGTGCTGGTAGAAACCATTGAAGGCGATCAGGCAGCATATAAGAGAGAACTTGATGCGTTGTTTTCGGAAGTGGTGGAGGGCATTCCCTTTGAATCCAAATGGTATGCCGATGAGATGACGGAAGTCTACAAAGATTTGTTGCACATGCGTACTACTATTGTAGCCTTTACGTGTGCGGCCCTGTTGATTTCCCTGTTGGGACTGACTGCCATGAGCATTTATTTCATCAGCCAGCGCAAGCGCGACATGGCCATCCGAAAGGTTTTTGGTTCCAGTGCAGGTATGGAACGGGCACGACTGCTTCGTTTCTCCTTGCTGTCTTTGCTGGCAGGTATGCTGCTGGCCGTTCCTTTGGCATGGTTCGGCGTACAGCAGATAGACGGTATCCTGCACTATTCACCCATGGCGATGTGGGGCGTGTTTGGCGTCGCCTTTCTGTTGGTAGCCTTGATTTCTTTAGGCTCCGTGTGTCTCATCAGTTGGGGAGCCGTTCGTGAAAATCCGGTGAATCACATTAAGACGGAATAATTTTTCATAGTGTGTAAAAACAGATAAAACAATCGGGACCTCCGCTCATTTGCCGAGGCCCCGATTTATATTTTAGAGACGGGCAGCTACTTTCTGCCAGTCCACCAGTGTCCAGAATGCTTCGATGAAGGCCGCCCGGCGGTTGCGGTAGTCAATGTAGTACGCATGTTCCCACACGTCGATAACCAGTAACGGTTTTAGTCCCTTCTTGAGCGGATTTCCGGCATTCGATTCGCTGACGATGGACAAATGTCCGTCTTTGTCACTCACCAGCCAAGTCCATCCCGAACCGAATAGCGTGGTGGCTGCCTGTGTAAACTTCTCTTTGAAAGTTTCTACCGAACCGAAATCGCGAGTCAACGCATCTGCTAAAGGTTGAGGTATTTCCGGCTGCTGAGGAGTCAGTGTATCAAAGAAGAACGTATGGTTCCAGGTCTGGGCTGCATTGTTAAACATCGGCCCTTCCGCTTCCAGCAAGATTTGCTCCAGCGTTTTTTCTTCGTAAGGCGTACCGGCAATCAATTTGTTCAGGTTGTCTATGTACGTTTGCAAATGTTTTCCGTAATGATATTCCAGTGTTTCTTTGCTCATTTTCGGAGCCAGTGCTTCCAGTTGATAAGGAAGTTCAGGAAGTAAATGTTTCATTTTTTTCTTGATTTAAAGTTGATAAATTTCAATTCTGTTTCTATATAACAAACAAATCGTTCGTAAAGTTGAAACTGCGGTACTAATTTAATATAAAAATCGGTGTTTTCATAGAAAATCTCTCCCTAAATTCCCTCTATATTGTGAGAAATCGTAATTTCGCTGACAGATTAGGTAGATTTCTATAATATTTTAAGGTTAAAAGTAACATGTGTGGAATTGTAGGATATATCGGAAAGCGAAAGGCTTGGCCGATATTGGTAGAAGGCCTGAAGCGCCTGGAGTATCGCGGATATGATAGTGCCGGAGCGGCTTGATGAGCGACACTCATCAGTTGAATGTGTATAAGTCTGTGGGAAAAGTAGCCGATTTGGAACGGACAGCCGAAGGGCAGGATGTGTCCGGCTGTGTGGGAATCGCCCATACGCGTTGGGCCACCCATGGAGAGCCCAGTACGGTAAATGCCCATCCGCATTGCAGCCAGAACGGTGATCTGGCACTGGTACACAACGGATTATCGAAAATTATGCTGTGCTGAAAGAAAAGCTGCAGGCCAAGGGCTGCACCTTCAAGAGCAGTACCGATACGGAAGTGCTGGTGCAGTTGATTGGCTACATCCAGCAGCAAGGAAATTTGGACTTGCTGACCGCCGTTCAGTTAGCTTTGCGGGAAGTCATCGGTGCTTATGCCATTGCAGTGGTCGACCGTAAGCATCCCGACGAGATTATTGCTGCCCGCAAGAGTAGTCCGTTAGTTGTCGGAGTAGGCGAGGGAGAGTTCTTCTTAGCTTCCGATGCTACTCCTATGGTGACTTACACCAATCAGGTGGTGTATCTCTCTGACGGAGAAATAGCCGTACTGCGGGCAGATGCTCCCTTGAAGATTGTCGACCTGAATAATGTAGAGTGTCCGCATGAGGCACAGACTGTAGCCTTAATATCGGGCAGCTGGAAAAAGGAGGTTTCCCCCACTTCATGCTGAAAGAAATCTTCGACCAGCCCGACTGCATCAGCGACTGTATGCGTGGGCGCGTGAATACGGACACTTGTACGGTCACCCTTTCCGCTGTGTCCAATTACAAGGAACAACTGTTGCGTGCCGGACGCTTTATTATCGTAGCCTGCGGTACTTCGTGGCATGCCGGACTTATCGGCAAGCAACTGATTGAAAGCTTCTGCCGCATTCCGGTGGAAGTGGAATACGCTTCCGAGTTCCGTTACCGCAATCCGGTGATTCATCCTGATGACGTAGTGATTGCTATCTCCCAAAGCGGAGAAACTGCCGACACATTAGCTGCCATTGAACTGGCCAAGTTCGCAGGGAGCCTTTATCTATTGGCATCTGTTAACCGTCATCGGTTCTTCCATTGCCCGTGCTACGGATACCGGTTCCTATATCCATGTGGGTCCCGAAATCGGAGTGGCTTCTACGAAAGCCTTTACCGGACAGGTTACCGTGCTCACCCTGCTGGCTTTGGCATTGGGGCGAGAAAAAGGTACACTTTCGGAAGAAGAGTATCATCGGATAGTGAAAGAACTGGTCGCCGTCCCTGAAAAGATGCGGACCGTCTTGAAGCAGCATTTGTTCATCGCCGATTTCTCAAAGATGTTTACCTACGCCCGCAACTTCATTTATTTAGGTCGGGGATACGCCTTTCCCGATTGCCTTGGAAGGAGCCTTGAAGCTGAAAGAAATTTCGTACATCCATGCCGAAGGTTATCCCGGCTGCCGAGATGAAGCACGGTCCATCGCCCTG
>ENA-OQHP01000682-OQHP01000682.1-human-gut-metagenome-genome-assembly--contig:-NODE-682-length-10803-cov-1.508336_pt1 | contig 10803 bp, 12 predicted proteins | sample MGYA00242563_ERZ504717 | MGnify/ENA primary metagenome ERZ504717 (study PRJEB26092, sample SAMD00036212) | human gut metagenome | host: Homo sapiens | study: EMG produced TPA metagenomics assembly of...
GACGAGAGTTGCGGTTTCGTTGCTCATCGATTACTCCTCGCTTCCCAGGATTCGCGGTGCCACGAACATGCCGGCCTCGGTCTTCGGGCCACCGGCGAGCGCCTCTTCCTGCGTGAGCGGGGTTTCGGCGACGTCCGGGCGCAGGTAGGCTTCCAGCGGAACCGGGTTGGCGGTCGGCGGCACATCGTCGGAGGCGACTTCCTGGACCTTGTTGATGGATTCGGCGATGACGTTCAGATCGCCCTGCAGACGGGTGATTTCCTCGTCCGTGAGTGCGATTCGGGCCAGATCGCCCAAATGCACGATTTCTTCTTTGGTGAAGTAGGCATGACCCTAACAGTAACGCGTCTGTGTGACGAGCGTGTGCCCTATTTCGTGCCCCGTTCGCAACCCGGCCGCGACTGGCCGCCATCCGTTCGACGGCCGTTCCGTCGCCTGGTCGGCGAGCACGCATCCGCTATTGCGGCAAAGCGACGCTTAACGGCTTTTCTTGCCGCGTGCCGATGGCGCGATCAGGCTTGCGGCGCGGCGTGCTGGGCGATCCAGGCGTGCATGGAGACCGCGGCGGCGGCGCCGGCGTGATGGAACGGACCGAGCCGAATTGGGAGATGTAGACCACGTCATCGGCCAGTTCGAGCGCTTTTTCGGACAGGCCCGGGCCTTCCGCGCCGAAAAGCATGAGGCAGCGTTTGGGGAAATGGTAGGTTTCCATGGGCACCGCGCCGGGAATGATGTCGAGCGCGATGACGCGGGCGGCTTGCAGTTCTGCTATTTTCGCGTCCAAAGCTTCCAGTTGGGCCATGGTTTCGCTTGTGTTCGGGGCAGTGCCGGAAGTGCCGTCCGTCGCGGCTGCGGAGCCACGCATATGGAAGGCGATGGCGGCGGCTTGCGATTGGGCGGCGGCGATTTCGCCGGCGATGCGCAGTTTCCAACATTCGACAAGTTCCGTTATGGATGGATGGTTTTCGACGTGCTGGTACAGCTCCGTCATGAGCGCGCCCTTGCGATTCCATTTGTGCGGGCCGACGATGTGCACGCGGCGCGCTTGGAACGCGTTGGCGGTGCGCACCATGGAGCCGATGTTGAATCGTGGGTCCAGTTCTCCGCGGCGACTTCGAAATCGTGGCGCCCGCGGGAGTCCAGGTCGGCTTTGATGGCCGCGACCGTCCAGTAGCGGTAGCGGTCGAGCACGTTGCGGCGGTCGCCTTCGTCGAGCAGGTGGAGTCGAAGCGGATGTCGTAATTGGGGGATGACGCATCGTCCGGGCGTGGTTCGCTGGATGGGTTTGCGACCACGGTCCTACGCCGACCTCGCGGAACGTCGGTTCGCCGGATGCCTGTGCGGCAACATCGATGGGATTGGGATCGTGCACGTTCTCCCCTTCATAGGAACAGCAATACAAATATGTCAAAGGCCCGCGCATCCGCATGCATCATCATGCTTGTCATCGCACATTCGACGACGTCAACGGCAGATATGTTTGCGGTCGGTCGGCGGGAAACTCGGTGTTCAGTGGAGTTCGGATTCCTTGAACACTTCGACGAACGGCAGTTCGGATTCCTCCGAAGTGACCGGGTTGATGACCTTGATGGTCGGGTCGACCATGTCGACACCGCCGATCAGCGAGGCAACGGCCAGCACTTTGGCGCCTTCGTTCTCCACCACGGAGAAGTCGAGGCTCAGCTCGTTGCCGTTGCGCAGGGTGACCAGCGATGAGGTCTGCACATACGATTTTTCAGACAGCCAGGAGTCGATCAGCACCACGCGTTTGCCGGCAATCGACGGACCCTTGATGGACGGATAGACGAAGTCCATGACGAAACCGTCCAAATCCTCACCACGGGAGGCGGCGGCCTGGATCATGGCGGAGACCAGCGGCACGGCCGCGGCGGTCAATGCGCCGACCGCGTCGAAATCGTCGACGGAATAGCCGGCTTCCTCCAACGTGTCGAGCAGGATATGGCCGACGATGGAGGCTCCGCGATGGTCGAACAGCACGGAGGAGAGTTCCGAGAAAGGCTTGTCCTTCATTTCGGCCTGCAGCAGCGTCTTGAGCTGGTCGCGAGGTTCGAGCATGGCGAAATCGACGGTGGATTCCGTCGAAGCGGAAACAGACTGGCCCGCAGCGGAATCATGCGTCGGAACCGGTGTCGTCTTGCGGAAAGTGTTCTCTTCGGTCATGGTTCCAGCCTATCCTTTCGGCTCGTCATTCACCGTGCGGTATGGGTGATTTATGAGCGATAAACATGGTTATTCGGCGTTGGTCTCGGGAGCGGACAACTCGCGGATATCCCCTTTTTCGGGCGCGATCATGTCGACGGTGCCGATGACCTTGCTTTGGTCGACGCGTTGCAGTTTGCGCGCGGTGACCAGCACGCGCGATTCGAGCGACGCGGCGAACGAGTTGTATGCGCCGACCGTTTTGGTGATGGCGGAACCCAGTTTGGTGGCCCGCTCCCCCAATACTGCAAACCGTTCGTACAGCTCTCGGGACAGGTCGAACAGCATTTTCGCGTCATCGGTCAGGCTTTGCTGCTGCCATGCGTATGCCACGGATTTGAGCACCGCCCATAGGGTGATCGGCGAGGTCAGCGCGACTTTCTGCGCGAATGCGTCGTCCATCAGTGTCGGGTCGGTTTCCAACGCGGCCTGCAGCAACGATTCGTTGGGGATGAACGCGATCACGAAATCCGGAGCATCGCTGAACGCGTTCCAGTAGGCTTTGTCTCCCAGGGTCTTCACATGGTCTCGTACCGCTTTGGCATGGGAATGCAGCAGCTCGTTCTTGCGGGCCAGTCCCTCCGGTGAGGCGGTGTCTGGAATCTCGCATGCGCGCTGGTAGTCGGCGTATGGCGCCTTCGCGTCGATCGGAATGGTTTTGCCGCCCGGCATGTGAATGACCATGTCCGGCCGCTGCGTACGCCCCTCGGCATCGGTGACCACCACTTGGGTATCGAAATCGACATGTTCCAGCAGACCGGCCGATTCCACGATGTTGCGCAACTGTGCTTCGCCCCACGCGCCACGCACCTTGTTGTTGCGCAAAGCAGACGACAGGGCGCTCGTCTCACGGTCCAATCGCGCCTGCTGTTCACCAAGGCCCTTGAGCTGCTCGCCGAGCGCACCCATCTCATGCTTGCGCCCCTCTTCAATCTGCGCGACCTTCGCCTGCAACGCGTCAAGGTTCTTCTGCACAGGAGCCAACGCGGACAGCACTTTGCTTTGCTCCTGCAGCTTCTTCTCGCCTTCGGCCTGCCGACGTTCCGCCTCCTCGGCGGCTCGCCGCCGCTCACGTTCCACACGCAATTCCTCGGCACGTTGAGCTTGCGCCAATTGCGATTTGAGATACGTCAGCTGCTGGCCGAGCCCTTCCGCCTGCGTACGGTACTGCACCACCGCCGCGTTAAGTTCGCTGATACCCTGACGATCCGCCTCAATCTGCGCCTTCGCCTCGTTCAGGTCGGATTCCTTCGCGCCGCGGGCCATGTCCTGCCCCTTGGTACGTCCCGCGAAGAAGCCCGCGGCCGCTCCAAGCGCGGCCACGATCACCAGCAATATCACTACAAACACAGGATTATCGAACATACGTTCGATGGTATCACGTCGTTAGGAACACATCAATCCACGCATCCACATTCATTCGCAAGACCGACCGCATGCCACACAACCGTGCACTATGCTGAAATCAGCCGAACGCGAAATGCATCAGCCCAACACGAAGGGACATTATGGGATTCGATCTGTTTTTGGCGGCCGTGTCGATTGTGGCCGCGGCCATTGCCACCTGGGCGTTGTTGCGGCTGTTTCCAAGCTCGGACGCACGCCAGGCGATTCCGCTGCGGACGGACGGCGGATTTGCCGACCCATCCCACACAACCGACGGTGGAGTGACGATAGACGGCAAAGTGACGGCAGACGGCGAATCGGCATCCGACATCGACGGACAACCCACCGACCACCTCGGCAAGCGCCTCGTCATCGCGCTTATCCTGACCATTCCAACGTTCGTCATCACATTACTGGCGCTGGCCAAAATCGCCATGCCGGGCTGGCTGACGAATCCGTGGCTGCACGCCATCGTCATCACGCCGGTCATGTTCTATTGCGCGGCGCCGATTCACCACCGCGGCCTGCCCGCATTGCAGCGGCGGCGTCCGAACGGCGATTCGCTGGTCTCGCTTGGCATGGCGATTGTTTACGCGTACAGCCTGCTGCTGTGCGTGGTGTCGTGGATTTCCCGGCCGCTCGCGCGATCCGTATTTCGCGTTCGTCGGCGTGGTCGCGACGCTTTCGCTGGCTGGCACGCTTGTCCGGCGACACGCGACGACCGCGCAGCAGACGGCAGAAACAGAAAAGGCGCAATCGGCACAGTCAACAGAATCAACAGAATCGGCGCGATCTCAAGCGAAATCCCCTGAGCCAACGCAAGAAAAAAGCGCGGAAGAATTGCTCTTCCGCGCTGTGGTAGGTCATGCGATCCGCGCACGCGTGCTGCAGATCACCACGTCGGTGACGATGGTGGTCGCGGTGTGGACGTGCGCGTTGTGGCTGGCGTTCGGCATGCAACCGAAGCCGGCGATCGCCATACTGCTCGGTTCGACCGTGCTGTCGGTCGCAGGCCTGGTATTGCAGGCTTACGACCGACAGGTAACCAATCGATAATCGTCACTCAGCCGGGTTCGGGACGTCGGCGGAATCGTCCGTCTTCTCCTCGCCCATATCCTCCAGCTGGTCCGCGGCCCACGCGGACAGCTCCAGGTGGTCGCCGCCGGTCTGGTCCACCAGCACGGTGTCGCCGTCGTGCACTTCGCCGGCCAGCAGCATGCGGGCAAGCTGGTCGCCGACTTCGGTCTGCACCAGGCGACGCAGCGGACGTGCGCCGTACGCCGGATCGTAACCGGTGTTGGCAAGCCATTCGCGCGCCGAATCGGTCACGTCGAGCGTGATGCGGCGGTCGGTCAGACGTGCGGACACCTGCGCGACCTGAATGTCCACGATGCCGCCGAGCTCCTCGCGGGTCAGCGGGTGGAACATGACCAGTTCGTCCAGACGGTTGATGAATTCCGGCTTGAACTGCATGTGCACGGCGTCCATCACGGCCTTCTTCTTGGCGTCCGCGTCCATGTCGGGATTGACGAGGAACTGCGAGCCCAGGTTGGAGGTCATGATCAGAATCGTGTTCTTGAAGTCCACGGTCCTGCCCTGGCCGTCGGTCAGGCGACCGTCGTCAAGCACCTGCAGCAGCACGTCGAAGACTTCCGGATTGGCCTTCTCCACCTCGTCGAACAGCACCACCGAATACGGACGGCGACGCACGGCTTCGGTAAGCTGGCCACCCTCTTCGTAGCCGATGTAGCCCGGCGCGGCGCCGATCAGGCGGGACACGGAGGCCTTCTCCATGTATTCGCTCATGTCGATGCGCACCATGGCCTTCTCGTCATCGAACAGGAAGTCGGCGAGCGCTTGGCGAGTTCGGTCTTGCCCACGCCGGTGGGGCCGAGGAACAGGAACGAGCGGTCGGACGGTTCGGGTCGGAGATGCCGGCACGCGAGCGACGCACGGCGTCGGAAACCGCTTGGATGGCTTCCTTCTGGCCGATCACGCGCTTGCGAGGTACTCCTCCATGTGCAGGAGCTTCTCGTTTTCGCCCTGCATAAGACGGCCCACGGGGATGCCGGTCCAGTCGGAGACGATTTCGGCGATGGAGTCGGCGTCGACGCGGTCGGGGACCATCGGCACGTCGGCGTTGGCATTGTCGGCTCCGCCTGATTCCGCCTCGTTCTTCTCGGCTTGGGCGATTTCCTTCTGGATGGCCGGGATTTCGCCGTAGTTGATGGCTGACGATTTCGCCAGGTCGCCTTCGCGCTCGTACTTTTCGGCTTGCGTACGCAGCTCGTCGAGCTTCTTGCGCAGGTCGCCGATACGGTTGTGGCCGTTCTTTTCGGCGTCCCAACGCGCTTTCAGCCCGTTGAGCTTTTCGCTTTTGTCGGCGATTTCCTGGTTCAAATCGGCGAGACGGTCCTTGGCGCTGTCGTCCAGTTCCGCTTCGGCCTTTTCCGCGGCCTTGTCGTTCTTCGGATTGCCCAGCAGGTACGACTTCTCCATCTTGAGACGGTCCACCTGGCGGCGCAGTTCGTCGATTTCCTCAGGCGAGGAGTCGAGTTCCATGCGCAGGTGCGCTGCGGCCTCGTCCACCAGATCGATGGCCTTGTCCGGCAGCTGGCGTCCGGAAATGTAGCGGTTCGACAGGGTTGCCGCCGCGACCAGCGCGTCGTCGCCGATGGTCACCTTGTGGTGGGCCTCATACTTCGGCGCGATGCCGCGCAGGATGGCGACGGTGTCCTCCACGCTCGGCTCGCCGACGAACACCTGTTGGAAACGACGTTCGAGCGCCGGATCCTTTTCGATGTTCTCACGGTATTCGTCCAGTGTGGTGGCGCCGATCAGGCGCAGTTCGCCACGGGCCAGCATGGGCTTGAGCATATTGCCCGCGTCCATGGAGCCTTCGGCCGCGCCCGCGCCGACGATGGTGTGGATCTCGTCGATGAAGGTGATGATCTGCCGTCGGCCTTCTTGATCTCCTCAAGCACGCTCTTCAGACGTTCCTCGAATTCGCCACGGTACTTGGAACCAGCCACCATGGAGCCCAGGTCAAGCGAGATAAGCTTCTTGTTCTGCAGGGTGGTCGGCACGTCGCCGGCGACGATGCGCTGCGCCAGGCCTTCGACGACGGCGGTTTTGCCGACGCCAGGCTCGCCGATCAGCACAGGATTGTTCTTGGTACGGCGGGACAGGATCTGGATGACGCGGCGGATTTCCTGGTCGCGGCCGATCACCGGGTCGAGCTTGCCTTCCTTCGCGGCGGCCGTCAAATCGGTGGAGTACTTCTCCAAAGCTTTATACGAGCCTTCCGCGTCGGCGCTGGTCACCTTGCGGTCGCTGCCGCGCGCGGCGGTCAGGGCGTTACGCAGCTTATCCGCGGTAAGACCGTTCTTTTCCAAGATGTCCGCGCTTTGATTAGGTTTCGCGGCCGCGATTGCGACCAGCATGAGGTCGACGGTGACGTACTCGTCTCCCCTCCGTTGCATTTCTTTTTCGGCTTGCGATAGCACCGCCGACAGCTGCCTGCTGACGTCCGGCTGCGTTGTGGTCGATCCGCTGGCGCTCGGCAGCGATTGCATCGCCTGATGCACTTCGGCGCTCACGTTTTGCGCGTTGCCGCCTGCCGCTTCGATGAGCGCGCGGGCCATGCTGTTTTCCTGACGCAGCATCGCGTCCAGCAGGTGCAGGGTGTCTACCTGCGGATTGCCCAGCGCCGCCGCGTTCTGAACGGCGTCCGAAAGCGCTTCCTGCGCCATCTGCGTGAACTTCTGTTCCATATCATCCTCCATGGTTCGCGCCCGGCCGTCCGGCCTTCGCTACCGGGCCGCGTTCGGACGCATATGTCGTTGTCTGATATGCTCAACCGACTTCATCGCCATTATATTCCCAAAACTTGAGTCCCACACACTCAACTTTTGCGTTTCTCAAACCGTCTTTCGACACAGGACGGCAGTCACCGACAATCACCAGCGCTCACCGGCAATCGCAATACATACGAAAAAGGCGGGCAGCAACGTAACGAAATCACGAAACGTTGCAAACCCGCCTAATCCAAAGTCCGCCAGCAAGCCGAAAATCAGCCGCGCACCACCACGTTGCGCAGATCGCCGATGCCCTCGACGTGCACGATCGCCTCGTCACCCGGATCCAGATGACCCGACGCGTTCGGCGTACCCGTCATAATCACATCGCCCGGCAGCAGCGTGGTGAAACTCGTAATCGCCGCGATCTGCTCAGGAATGCCGTGAATCAGATTCGCCGTGGTACCCGACGCCATCGGCACATCCTCACCGTTGAGCGTGAAGGAAATCTTCGCATCCTTCCAATCCACATCGTCACGCGTCACAATCCACGGACCCAACGGGCACGCCGTATCAAAACCCTTCGCGCGCGTCCACGTCGGATCAAGACCCTGCAGATCACGCAACGTCACATCATTCACGCACGTGAAACCCAGCACATAATCCATGGCCTGCTCCACCGGCACATTCTTGGCGATACGACCCATCACCACAGCCAACTCCGGCTCGAAATTCATATCGTTCGAACACGGCGGAATCACGATCGGATCATCGGGGCCGATCACGGACGTGCTCGGCTTGGTGAAGATCACCATATCCTCCGGCGCATGCTTGATATCGGAATGACCGGCCTCATGCATGAACTGCGCATGCGCCTCATAATTCTTCGCCAAACCGTACACCTTCGACGGAATCACCGGAGCCAGCAGACGAATGCCGTCACCATCCACCGGATAGCGCTCGCCGGTCGGCTCGACGGCCTTGCCGGACAGCGGATAGCCATTCAAGGCCACGAGATAGTCCTTGCCGTCGTTCTTGTCGGTCTGAACGAAGGCGTACTGCGGTACATCATTATGCGTAAAACGTGCGATTCTCATACCCGCAAGTCTACCCGCTCGCCACGCCCGCCGTTCTCGACATGCGTCGCTTTGCGGACGATGCCGATTGCTCGCATTTTTTACGATTTTTGCGATTATTTGCGATGCAGTTCCGCCCGCAACGCCGCCACCTCGCGTTCCAGCTCGTCGATGCGGCGCACCTGCTGGGCGATGAGCAGGTCGCGCACGTCACCTCCCGACAGAATCGGGACCTCGGCTGCGTTGCGCGGCGCGGGCAGCGTCGCATTGCTTTGCGTTTCCGCCGGTTGCGTTGGCTGCACCGGCTGCGATACCGCAGATCGAGCAACCTCCGCCGAGTCCGCCGACGGAACCACACCCGCCGACGCCGATGGCACCACTCCACCATTCCCATCAACCGATACCAGCCGGTCCGTGCCCATACGGCAGGCAATCTTGCGCCAGCGCGCGAAACAACGTTCGATGCGCTTATAGCCGATCAGCGATGGGTCGAGTCCGGCTTCGCGGAACAGTTCGACCGGCGATTCGCCCGCATGGTACCGGCGCATGCAGTTGTGTTTGAACGATTCCGTGTAGGTGATGCGTCGCGACGTCGCTTCGGCCACCACCGGCAGCGAGCGCAGATATTCGACTTCTTCCGGACTGAACGCCTCCCCCACCGTTGCACATGATGTTCCCTTTCGGCTTGGCGTGCGGCGGCTCCCTTCCACCGCACGGCAGTCGAATGGCCTCCGTCATGCCATTCCCCTGTTCGGCTTGCGATTCGGTTTGCGATGCGCGCTTGCGATACGTGTTTGCGATGCAAGGCCGCAATCCGATTCGTTGTTCGCTTCGTGTTCCATCATACCGGTACGAATGGCGTTTTTCCAACCATTTCAGGCGGTACTAAACCCTAAATCACCCGTATTCGTCACAACAAAAGCGGGTGAACCGTTGATCGCTCAACGACTCACCGCCCGAACAAGCCCCGTTGCCTGTCTGCTGGCCCGCTCAGACCGCCATCGGCGTATCGGATTCGCGGAAGCGCAGCACGAGCGCCAGTCCGGCTCCGGCCATTACCAGGGCCGCGATGGTGAACAACGCGGTGCCCATTGCGCCGGTGAGCGGCAGCTGCGTGACGTTCTTCACGTTTCTTGACCTGGATTGCTTGTCGACCTCGCTTGCCAGACCAAAGTTGTTGGCGCCGACCAGCTTGAAGGTCGATTCGCCGTTCTCCTGATTCACGGTCAGTTCGACGGTGAAGGTCGGCACGAAGTTCTTCGCGTAGCCGTCCGCGAATCCGGTTTCCTTCAGCGTGTACTTGCCGGACTTCAAGCCCATGATCCTCACATTGCCGGTGGTGGAGACCACGTTCTCGGTAGTATTCTTCTCGTTCGCCTCGGCAAGGCGGTATTCGCCATCCACAATCTTGATGAACTTGAGCGGGGTCTGCGAAACCTCGGTTCCCTCGAACACGTGGAACTTCGCTCCTGCGAGACCATTGGCATCGCTTCCGACACCGTACTTGTGGAAGGAGAAGCCCCCGGTATAGGAGTCGAATTCGACCGGCGTATTCCACACCTCGGTGTCACGGGACACGACCGCCTTGTTGGTAACCTTGTTGCCCATGTCGATGATGTCCTTGTTGACCACGGCGGTGTAGGTGATGACCAGCTGGCCGCTCTTGTTGGCCAAGTCGAATTCCAGCACGGTGGTGGTCTTGCCGTCGGCCCCAACGGTCGGAACGGTCACGTAGGCGAACGGCATATTCGTTTCCGTGCCATCCGCGGCTCGAACAACGGCCTTGAAGTCCCTGTTGACCGTCAGGCCCTTGGATGCCACGTCCTTCACGAAGTACGGATACTTGTCGTACCTTCGGCCGCGTTCGGAATATCCAGCGTGATGGTGTAGGCGACGGTCTGCCCAATGCTCACGCCTTCAGTGGTGGTAATCGTATCGGCCGTCTTGCCCGGCTGGTCGGGCTCGTTCTCGTTCTTGGCCACAAACATGCCGACAGCGTTGATCTTGCCCTGGCCGGTTGCCGGATCGCCCTTCACTTGAATGTGGCGGCCACGCCGTTCAGCGTGGTGGCGACGATGGCATTGGTTCCCCGACCGCCGTCCTTGTCCACATCGGTGATGAGATACCAGCCTTCTTCAAGCGAACCGATGGCAGCCGTACCGCCGTTGCCTGCAACGGTTTTGTCGGCAACGACGCCATCGCCAACCGCCAACGAGGCCGCGAATGTGCGGAACCAGGCGGCGTCGTTATTGCCGGTCTTGGTTGCGGCGAACGCGGCCGGATTGCTGTCATATTCGGAGGCATGCTGACAACGGGGTCCATGT
>ENA-OQHP01000683-OQHP01000683.1-human-gut-metagenome-genome-assembly--contig:-NODE-683-length-10797-cov-3.341612_pt1 | contig 10797 bp, 10 predicted proteins | sample MGYA00242563_ERZ504717 | MGnify/ENA primary metagenome ERZ504717 (study PRJEB26092, sample SAMD00036212) | human gut metagenome | host: Homo sapiens | study: EMG produced TPA metagenomics assembly of...
CTGAGGAAATAAGTAAAGACATACTGCCTAGAGCCGTCCAAATGATCTGGTGAAAAATTCAGAAATAATAAAGAATAAATAAAGTCTCAATCACCCTGAAAGTAGAAATACAGTTTAAAAGGAATTAGAATAATAAAGATCTTGAATAGTAATTATGAATCTTATATTATTTTATTGTTATATATAAGTAAGTTATTATGAAAACAGGATAATTACGATTAAATATCTTAGTAGTTTAGTAGATCTAATTTAAACAATAAGTATCAAAAGAATTGAAAAAACTTGAAGAATTAGGCCATATAAAATCAGAAATGGCCTTTATAAACTCAAACATAAACTTTTCATTATTTACCTGTACCTTTGGCTTGTCCATAACTGTCAATTTAATTACAGCTGAGTCAACATTAGGTCTAGGCATAAAGCAATTTTGTGGTACATTTGCCACAAGATAAGGTTCACAATAATACTGAACAGCAAGGGAAAGTGAACCATAATCCTTAGTAGATGGCTGTGCTTCATTCTATAAGCTACTTCTTTTTGTATCATTACTGTAATGCTTTCAACAGGAATATGATTTTCAAGCACATTCATAATAATAGGAGTAGTAATATAGTATGGTAAATTAGCTACCATTTTATTTTTTTATCTGGATATTTTTCAGCAATAGCATTTACATCTACCTTCAAAATATCCTCATTTATTATTTCAATATTATCAAAATCTGATAAAAGCTCACCTAAAATAGGCACAAGTGTAGTATCTATTTCTACAGCTACAACCTTATAAGCCTCTTTTGCAAGAGCCTGTGTAAGTGTACCTATACCAGGACCTACTTCTATAACTACATCGTCTTTTGAAATTTCAGCTGAAGACACAATTTTGCCCAGAACTCTCTCATCAACGAGAAAGTTCTGACCAAAATTCTTCTTAAAACTGAAACCATATTTTTCAACTATTTTTTTTGTTTTATAAGCTAAACTGGCTTCCATTATTTTAACATATCCTCAACAGTTGTCTTAGCAGTTGCAAGGGCTTCATCAATCTTAGATGGGTCTTTACCACCAGCCTGAGCCATATTTGGACGGCCACCACCGCCACCACCGCAAACAGTTGCAGCAGCTTTTACAATATTACCGGCCTTAGCACCCTTCTTAACAGCCTCATCACTACACATAACAACAAAATTAACCTTACCGTCTACATCAGATGCAAGAACGATAACACCTTCGCCACTCTTTTCCTTAATCTGGTCGCCCATATTTCTAAGAGCATTCATATCAATGCCACTTACCTTAGCAGAAACATACTTAAAGCCGTTTACATCTTCAGCCTTAGCAATAATTTCATCTACAAGACCACCAGAAAGCTTAGATTTAAGACTTTCTAATTCGCTTGAAAGCTGTTTATTTTCTTCAAGAACATGCTCAATCTTAGAAATAATATTCTTAGAGTTAGTACGCAATGTGCTAAAGATATTATTTAAAAGATAGTCAACATCTTCATAATAATTGAGAGCACCTGCACCTGTAAGAGCTTCAATTCTTCTTGTACCAGCAGCTACACCAGTTTCAGAAACAATCTTAAATGAGCCAATCTGAGAAGAATTTGAAATATGAGTACCACCACAGAATTCAACAGAGTAATCGCCAACACTTACAACTCTTACTACATCGCCATACTTTTCGCCAAAGAGTGCCATAGCACCAAGTTTTTTAGCTTCTTCCATAGGCATTTCTTCCATTTTTACTGGAATGCTTGCAAGAATTTTTTCATTTACAATGTGTTCAACTCTAGCTAAATCTTCTTTGCTAATAGCCTCAAAGTGAGTAAAGTCAAAACGCAATCTATCCTTTGAAACATATGAACCAGCCTGTTCAATATGAGAACCTAAAACTTCTCTTAAAGCAGCCTGTAAAATATGAGTTGCTGTATGGTTTCTAGCAATATCCATTCTAGTCTTTACATCAATATCAAGGTCAATAGTATCGCCAACCTTAATCTGACCATTTTCAACAACACCTGTATGGATAAACTTATTGCCACCAAACTTAACACAGTCATTAATCTTAATATCGCAGTTATCGTTGTGCATTGTACCACAATCGCCAACCTGACCACCCATTTCAGCATAGAATGGAGTCTTGTCAACAACGATAGAAACCTTATCGCCTTCGCTTGCAGTATCTACAACAGCGTCATTACTTACAATAGCAAGAACCTTTGCACCAGCATAGCTATAGTTTGTATAACCAACAAATTCAGTAGACATAGCAGGGTCAAGCTGGTTGAATACAGTTTCATCAGAACCCATATAAGTGTCTGTTGCTCTTGCATTTCTAGCTCTTTCCTTCTGCTTCTGCATTTCAGCCTTGAAGGCTTCCATATCCATTGTCATACCCTGTTCTTCAAGAATTTCTTCCATTAATTCAACTGGGAAACCATAAGTATCGTAGAGCTTAAATGAATCTGCACCACCAAGAATATCTTCGCCCTCCTGAGCCTTGATTTCTTCAATCTTCTGCTTTAAGAGTGAAAGACCTGTATCAATAGTTGCAGCAAATCTGCTTTCTTCATTATTTAAAATATTGAAGATATGGTCCTTCTTATCAATAAGTTCAGGATAAGCCTTACCAGAATTTTCAATAACAACCTTACATACTTCTGTCATAAAGTTGCCTTCAATACCAAGAAGTCTACCATGTCTAGCAGCTCTTCTTAAAAGTCTTCTTAATACATAACCTCTACCTTCATTAGATGGAAGTACACCGTCAGCTGTCATAAATGCAACTGAACGAATATGGTCAGTAATAACTCTGATAGAAATATCAGTTTTTTCATTTGCACCATATTCAACGCCAGCAAGAGCACATACCTTATCTCTGATAGCCTTTACTGTATCTACATCAAAAATAGAGTTTACACCCTGCATAACAGTTGCAATTCTTTCAAGACCCATACCAGTATCAATGTTAGGGTGGTCAAGATTAGAATAAGAACCGTCTTCTTCCTTACAGACTGAGTAAATACAAGGTTCCAGATTTCCATATATCTGTCACAGTCACAACCTACTGTACAACCAGGCTGACCACAACCATATTCTTCGCCCTTATCATAGTAGATTTCAGAACATGGACCACATGGACCTACACCATGTTCCCAGAAGTTATCTTCCTTACCCATTCTGAAAATTCTTTCTGGAGCAAGACCAATTTCTTTGTTCCAAATATCGAACGCTTCATCATCATCCTGATATACAGAAACATAAAGTCTATCTTCAGGAAGTTTTACTACCTGTGTAAAGAATTCCCATGCCCAGTTAATAGCTTCTCTCTTAAAATAATCGCCAAAAGAGAAGTTACCAAGCATTTCGAAAAATGTACCATGGCGTGCAGTCTTACCTACATTTTCAATATCGCCTGTTCTAATACACTTCTGGCAAGTTGTTACTCTCTTTCTTGGTGGAACCTGCTGACCTGTAAAGAAAGGCTTTAAAGGTGCCATACCAGAATTAATAAGTAAAAGACTCTTGTCATTGTGAGGTACTAATGACGCACTTGCCATTCTCAAATGACCTTTACTTTCAAAAAATGAAAGATATGCTTCTCTGATTTCATTTACTCCCATGAATTGCATTTGTAAATCCTCCAAAAAATTAAAATGAAAATTAAAAATAAAGATAAAAAAAGCCCCTTTCTGAATAACAGAACAGGGGCGTTAATAAACACGGTACCACCCTGATTACGACAAAACTGCCGTATCTCAAGTAACTTTTAACGCAAGTCAAACGGTGCAGTATTAATGCACACAGCATATATGGGTAGCTTCGATTTATTTTACGGAAATACTTGCACCAACCGTATTCTCTCTTTACCGATATTAAAATCTACTTATCCCGCTGTTAAACCAAAGTTAATTATATAAAATACGCCGACTTTTGTCAACATTATTTTATCATTTTGCCACAAAATAAGCAACTTCATTTGCAATTTTTGCCATTTCGTGTTCTTTTAAGTTGCTATTGTTTGTAACTGCGTAAGTATAAGTCTTATCTGTCCAAGTAGCCTTTGGATAATTAATCTTATCGCCCTCAAGAGTAGCAAGACAACCATTTACAGTATACTTTGCAAGTGTTGAATATTTCTTATAATCACCGGAAATATCATCTGTACCCTTTGCTATACGAACAGAAAAATCCTTACTGCCGTTTGTGTAATCAAGCTGTAAAATCAAGCCTGATACAACATAAACATGCTCAAGAGTATAGCCCTCAATATCTACAGTATTTAAGTTGATTTTAAGTTCTGCGGCAGCCTGTGCAGCAGTATCATATTCTACCATAGGATTTACAGAGTTTTTGCCACCAACATATGCTTTAGTTGTAGACTCTGTTGTTGCCTCTTTATTAATAGAAAATGTAGTTGTTTCATTTACAATTTTCTTATCACTATCTACTTTAGCGTCAGCATTAGCCTGCTTTTTTCCACCATTATCAATTTTGTTAATTTCTCCACCTCTAAGTGAAAGTGAGTTATCCACAACTGTAGTTTCTTCTGTAACTTCTTCAGCTGTCTTTAGAGAAATTACAACTGTATTATTCTTAATAACAATGTCATACTGCTGTGAGTTGAGCATTCTGAAAAGTTCAAGAGGAACATATGTTGAACCATCTTTATTACTGGTGCTGTAGCAAGTGAAATTGGAGTACCAGCTTTTAAATCCTTATTCTTAGTAATAGAATAACTATTTACACCAGTATTAAAATCAACCTTAACATCATTGTTTGAAATTTCAACAGCCTTTAATTCAGAATTCCATTGAACAGCATAACCAAGAGCTTCAGCAATACCTCTTAAAGGCACCATTGTATTACCCATATATTCATAAGTTGAACCGTTCATAACAATGCTATTGTTTTCTTCGCCAACAGCTATAGCACGATGTGCAGAAGTAGTAGCTTCTGTTGTTGCCTCAGTCGTTGTAGCTTCTCTATTAATTTTTGTAATTGAACCAGTTTCAGTTTTAATTGTTGTACTTGTTTCCTGACTTGCCTTTACGCTATCAATGCCATTTTGTATCTTACCTTTACCATAAGTAAGGCTTGACAATACTAACATTGCACCTAAAGTAATGGCTAAAAATCTTTTCATAGTTTTACCTCCATATGGAATAATACTTTTTCTTTTATGTTTGTAACTTATTTATTGCTTGCTGCTGCCTCTTTCTGACTTTCTTCAAGGTTTTTATAAGCAGTTGAAAGCATAAGCTTAATTCTATTAAGCTGGTTTACTTCACTAGCACCTGGGTCATAGTCAATAGCAACAATATTACTATTTTTATTTCTTCTCTTTAATTCCTTAATAACACCCTTACCTGTAACATGGTTAGGAAGACAAGCAAAAGGCTGAGCACAAATATTGTTTGTAACTCCGGAATGTATAAGCTCTACAAGTTCGCCTGTTAAGAACCAACCCTCGCCTGTTTGGTTGCCAAGACTTACTATATCTTCTGCCATAGCACCAAGTTCCTTAATATCTGTTGGTGGGTCAAATCTCTTACTGTCTTTAAGGGCATCACCCATTACTCGTCTATAACCCTCTATAAACTTAATCGCCCAATTTGTAAGAACTGTTATAGAATGTTTTGCACCAAGATATTCTTCTTTATACTTGTTGTTGTAAAGACTGTATGTAAAGAAGTTGATAAGGTCTGGAACAACAGCCTCAGCACCCTCTTTTTCAAGAAGTGTTACTACATCGTTATTGGCAGTTGGGTGGAACTTAACAAGAATTTCCCCTACTACACCAACCTTTGGCTTAACTATTGTTTCATCTAAAGGAAGTTCATCAAAATCCTTTACTATTCCTCTGACAATCTTATTAAATTCGTTCTTCTTTGGAGAACGAACAGCCTTTTTACAAACTTCATTCCACTTGTGATAAAGAGCATTAGCAGAACCCTTTACCTTTTCATAAGGTCTTGTCTTATAAAGGACTCTCATAAATAAATCGCCATAAAGTACAGACTGGAGAAGTGCCATAGCAAATTTATAAGTAATCTTAAATCCAGGGTTCTTTTCAAGTCCACTAGCACTTACAGATACTACTGGAATATGTTCAAGACCAGCATTTTTCAATGCACGCCTTATAAAACCAATGTAGTTAGTAGCACGACAGCCACCACCTGTCTGACTTATTAACACAGATACCTTGTCTAAGTCATAATTTCCAGACTGTAAAGCTCTTAAAATCTGACCTACAACAATAAGTGCTGGATAACAAGCATCGTTATTTACATATTTAAGACCAATATCAATACAATCCTTATCTATTGCCGGCATAACCTCTACATTGTAACCACTAGCTCTGAAAGCCTCTTGAGCAATATCAAAATGTATAGGTGACATCTGTGGCATAAGGAGAGTATGAGTTTTCTTCATTTCCTTTGTAAATACAACTCTACTTTCCTTTTCAACAAGTTTCTTAGGCTTAAATTTCTTATTTCTTCTTTCTTCAAGAGCAGCAAAAAGTGAACGAATTCTTATTCTTGCAGCACCTAAGTTGCTTACTTCATCAATTTTAAGAACTGTATAAATCTTACCATAAGCATCAAGTATATCGTGTACTTCATCAGTTGTTACCGCATCAAGACCACAACCAAAGCTATTAAGCTGTATAAGTTCAATATCTTCCTGTTCACGAACAAAACTTGCTGCTGCGTAAAGTCTTGAATGGTATGCCCATTGGTCACGAACATTTAAAGGTCTTTCAACATTTCCAAGATGTGCAACACTATCTTCTGTAAGAACAGCAACACCGTAACCAGTAATAAGTTCAGGTAAACCATGGTTGATTTCAGGGTCAATATGGTAAGGACGACCAGCTACAACAATACCAGTCATATTATTTTCTTTAATATACTTTACTGTTTCCTCGCCCTTTTTACGCATATCTTCTCTAAATCTCTGTTCTTCTCTCCAAGCAGCCTTTGCAGCCTCTTTAACCTCATTCTTTGGAATATCTCCAAAAATTTCAGCCATTCTGTCTGCAAATATTTCTTCTGAGCTAAGAGCTATAAACGGATTTCTAAAATCTATGTTGTAATCTCTAATTTCTTCAACATTATTTTTAATGTTTTCTGGATAACTTGTTACAATAGGACAGTTATAATGGTTATCTGCACCACTTATTTCCTTATGTTCATAAGCTACACAGGTAGAATATAAACTTAACGCCGTCATTTATAAGTGACATAATATGTCCATGTACTATTTTAGCTGGGTAACAAGCTGACTCACTAGGTATAGACTCTATACCCATTTCGTAAACCTTTCTGCTACTCTTTGGACTAAGTTTTACACTATACCCCAATTTTGTAAAGAAAGTGAACCAAAGTGGGAAATCCTCATACATATTGAGAACTCTAGGAATACCTACTACACCTCGTTTAGCCTCATTTTCTGGAATAGGCTCATAATCAAAAAGTCTGTCATATTTATACTGGAAAAGATTAGGTACGCAACTGTCTGATTTTTCCTTACCTAAACCTCTTTCACATCTATTACCAGAAATAAAGCGTCTACCACCACTAAACTTGTTTATTGTAAGCAAGCAGTTATTACTACAACCCTTACAACGAGTAAGTGATGACTGTATTTCAAGATTTTCCAAATCTTCTGCATTAAGAATTGTAGACTCTTCCCCTGCTACATACTTGTCACGAGAAATAACAGCTGCACCAAAAGCACCCATTATACCACTTATATCCGGGCGAATAGCTTCTCTAGTTGAAATCTTTCAAAAGCTCTTAAAACAGCCTCATTGTAGAATGTACCCCCTGAACAACAATATGTTTACCTAAATCAGTTGGGTCAGTAACCTTAATAACCTTTTGAAGTGCATTTTTAATAACACTATATGCAAGACCTGCTGAAATATCGGCAACTTCTGCACCCTCTTTTTGAGCCTGTTTTACTCTTGAGTTCATAAATACTGTACAACGAGAACCTAAGTCAATAGGACCTTTTGCAAATAATGCTACCTTTGCAAATCCTGTACGCTAAGTTTAAGACTCTTTGCGAAAGTTTCTATAAATGAACCACAACCTGCTGAACAAGCCTCATTTAAAAGAACAGAATCAATAACACCGTTCTTTATTCTGATACACTTCATATCCTGACCACCAATATCAAGAATGAAGTCTACATCAGGTTCAAAGAAAGCTGCTGCCTTATAATGAGCAACTGTTTCAATTTCGCCTAAATCGACCATAAGAGCCTCTTTTATAAGAGCCTCACCGTATCCTGTAACACAAGATTTCTTTATTGTTACACCCTCTGGTAAAATGCTATAAATATGCTTTAAAGCTGTCATTACCATTTTAAGAGGACTACCCTCATTACCTGCATAGAAAGAATAGAGAAGTTCTCCCTTGTCACTAATAAGAGCTAATTTTGATGTAGTAGAACCTGCATCAATACCTAAGAAAACATCGCCCTTATATGATTCAAGGTCGCCTTTTATAACCTTTGCTTTATCGTGTCTTTCCTTAAATTTGTTATAGTCCTGTTCATCTTTAAACAATGGGTCAAGTCTGTTTATTTCCATTGTAATGTGCTTGCCATTTGTAAGTTCCTTAATCATTTCATCAGCAGAGAAAATTTTATCATCTTTTGATGAAAGAGCAGAACCCATAGCAGCAAAAAGGTGGGAATCTTCAACTTCAACAACAGCATCTCCCTCAAGACCAAGTACATCAATAAATCTGGCCTTTAATTCAGTAAGGAAGTGTAATGGACCACCGAGGAAAGCTACATTACCCCTTATTGGCTTACCACAGGCAAGTCCACTAATAGTCTGATTAACTATAGCCTGAAAAATAGATACTGCCAAATCAGACTTTGCCGCACCTTCGTTGATAAGTGGCTGAATATCACTTTTAGCAAATACACCACATCTGGCAGCTATTGGATAAATGGCACTATATGTCTTTGCGTATTCATTAAGACCCTCTGCATCAGTTTGTAAAAGAGATGCCATCTGGTCAATGAAAGAACCAGTACCACCAGCACAGACACCGTTCATTCTCTGTTCTATGCTACCACCGTCAAAATAAATAATCTTAGCATCTTCGCCACCTATTTCAATAGCAACATCAGTACGAGGTGCTACATGAGTAATAGCTGTACTTACAGCTACAACTTCCTGTATAAATTCCATACCAATCCAATTAGAAATAGAAAGACCACCACTACCAGTAATTACACAAGAAAACTTAAATTCGCCTAACTGTTCTCTAGCATCTTTTACAAGACCAAGTAAAGTTTCCTGTATATTTGATAAATGTCTTCTGTAATCCTTAAAACAAATATTGTTATTTTCATCCATTACCACAAATTTAATTGTAGTAGAACCTATATCAATACCAGCTTTATAAAAACTCATATATATTCCCCTGTTCTAATTCTTACACAGTACAAAAGCCCTTATCTCAAGGCTTTTATGTAAACTGTTATATTCCAACTTGGTGCTTTATATTTTATGTGTATCTTCTTATTATAAAGCACTTTTATTCCAATGTATTATACAACAAAAAAATCTTTATTTCAACAGAAATTCAACCTTAAATTTATACTAAAAAATCTATGAAAACTATACTTAAAAGGTATAACAAAACAAAAAGGAGGACTACACACAGTCCCCCTTCTCACTAATATACATTTTACAACAATCAGACCAATAGTATATTGCCCTGTTTTACCAATTAAATCTTCTTATCTGTCTTGATAAATCATACATACTATTGTAAGCATTGTTTACATCAGAAATACTCTTGCACATTGAAAAGCTATCTACTATTGCGTCCATTCTATCCTTAAAATCGTCAGCCTGTGCCTTATACATAGCCTTTGATGTAGTGTCACTTGTTCTATTTGCATATTCGTCAATAGCCTTTGCTGCATCAGCAAATCTTAAATAAAATTCAGTAGCTACATCAATATAACTTCTTTCTTCATTACTATTTGCCATACTAAGCCATTGGTTTGATGCAAGCACAATAGCATCTCTCTGCATAAGGCTTAAAGTATCTGCATTACCTACATGATACTGCTTTTGTGCTTTCTGTAAATCTGCAATAACCTGTTTTCTTAAACTATATCTAACGCCAGCAAAACCAGCATATTCATCAACAGTAGCTGTTGTACTACCAGTTGTTGTTTCTTCAGTTGTCACTTCTGTAGTAGCTTCAGTTGTTGTTTCTGTAGTAGTTTCTATTGCCTTTGTTGTAGGTTCTTTCAAATCAAGGTTTTCTGAAGTACCTGCAACAATATAATTCTTGTCAGTATATACAGTTACTTTCTTGCCATTTAATTCTATAACAGCAGACTTATTTTCTTCATTCCAGCTTGTTTGAGCAGAAACTGCATCGCCTAAAGCTCTCAAAGGCAAATACATTGTTCCATCAATAATCGTCTGTGGTGTATCTGGCGAAATTGTTTTACCATTTACAACAAATGTATCAGCATTTTTCTGTATGCTTATAGAATAGTTTTCATTAAAAATCTGTGCTGTTTCTGTATCTGAATTCCAATAAACCTTAAAGCCAAGGTTTTCAAAAACACCTCTTAATGGTACAAGCACACTACCATTTCTAATAACACCACTTGCACCAAAACTTGAAGTGGCTGTTACAATGCAAAGAACTGTAGTAGCAAGTACACTCAACAATTTCTTTTTCATAATTTAGTCCCTCCGTAATTCCATATCTTTCCTCTGATATAATTATACCATAATATGTATA
>ENA-OQHP01000685-OQHP01000685.1-human-gut-metagenome-genome-assembly--contig:-NODE-685-length-10783-cov-1.694538_pt1 | contig 10783 bp, 16 predicted proteins | sample MGYA00242563_ERZ504717 | MGnify/ENA primary metagenome ERZ504717 (study PRJEB26092, sample SAMD00036212) | human gut metagenome | host: Homo sapiens | study: EMG produced TPA metagenomics assembly of...
GTTGCTTGGCTGCTTTTTCAGGGTCTTTGAAGCCCGTCAGCACTTCAGCTTCGTGTTCATTGACTTTCAGGATATCAATGTATTTCAGGGCTTTTTTCTTTCATGCCAGTCTACAGGGAATACGTGCTCACCTTCCACTTTTCGGAGATAGCCTTGTGCGTCGACAGCCAATGTACCTTTCTGTGCCAACTCCTTTACTACTTCAAGTGGAAAGTCATCCGCCAGCAAACTCCTAATGAAATGTGTGTCATTTTCTATCTTTTAAAGCATCTGCGGTGAAAGGGTCAGCCTTAGCCAATACACGCTGGAACGGTTGTCCTGATTCTCTTCGTATGTATTTTCGAAATATACGGTGTGACGGCTTGGCAGGACTTCTACCTGAAGCCCTTCTTTTCTCATTTCTTCAATGATGCCATATTCACTAGGAGCCACAGCGGTTACCAGCTTGTAGTTTTGAAATCTTTCAGTCTGCGTATACCGTGTGAAAATAGTAAGAAGTGCCTCCCGGCATGTAAGTCGTTTGTTTTGGAGTTACAATTTTGTCTAATGTAATGTGTCCAATGCAACAAATATCATTCATGTAGTTGAGTATTTCTTTAAATGCGTCTGCAAAGATACGCATTATTTTACTCTCTGATAAGTCGGTTAATGGCTTTTTCTTCTGAATTTATGGCTTATTTTTACTTATTAGCAAATAAAAAAGCTCATAAAAGCTTTATCTAATTAAACAAAGTCTTAACTTTGAGCAATTTGTTACCTGCACTTTGGGATATATTCTTGAAAAAGACTTGATTTCGAAGGCAAGGATAAATGTAAGTTATTAGGAAAAAAAGGAATTTAGAAATGGAAAAAATGAATGTAAAGCCCGCAGAAGGTAAGCTGGGCGTATTGTGTGTTGGTCTGGGAGCTGTGGCTACCACGTTTATGACAGGGGTTTTAATGACTCGTAAAGGATTGGCAAAGCCGGTGGGCTCAATGACGCAGTATGATAAGATTCGTGTAGGACGTGGGGAGGCAAAGAAATATTTGCATTACAATGAAATTGTCCCCATGGCTAAGCTGGACGACATTGTTTTCGGTGCATGGGATGTGTATCCGGCCAATGCGTATGAGTCGGCTATCAACTGTGAAGTGTTGCGTGAGAAGGATATTAATCCGGTGAAAGATGAACTGGAAAAGATTGTGCCGATGAAGCTGCCTTTGACCGTAACTATGCCAAACGCCTGGATGGAAACAATGTGAAAGATTGTGCTACCCGCTGGGATATGGTGGAACAACTGAGAGAGGACATTCGTAAATTTAAGGCAGACAACAATTGTGCACGTATCGTCGTGCTTTGGGCTGCTTCTACTGAAATTTATGTACCGGTTTGTGAAAGCGTACATGGCACCTTGGCTGCGTTGGAGAACGCAATGAAACAGGATGACCGCGAACACATTGCTCCTTCTATGTGTTATGCATACGCTGCTTTGGCCGAAGGAGCTCCTTTCATCATGGGTGCGCCGAATACCACTGTGGATATTCCGGCTATGTGGGAAATGGCAGAACAGACTAAGATGCCGATTGCCGGTAAGGATTTCAAGACTGGTCAGACATTGGTGAAGTCGGGCTTTGCGCCGATTATCGGAACACGTTGTCTGGGACTGTAGGATGGTTCTCTACCAATATTTTAGGAAACCGCGACGGTCTTGTGTTGGATGAACCGGCTAACTTCCATACAAAAGAAGTGAGCAAGCTTTCTACACTGGAATCTATTCTGGTACCGGAAGACCAGCCGGATTTGTATTCTGATTATTATCACAAGGTACGTATCAACTATTATCCGCCTCGTAATGACAACAAGGAAGGCTGGGATAATATTGATATTTTCGGCTGGATGGGCTATCCGATGCAGATTAAGATCAACTTCTTGTGCAGGGATTCTATTTTGGCCGCTCCGTTGTGTCTGGACTTGGTATTGTTGAGCGACTTGGCTGCACGTGCCGGACGTTACGGAACACAACGCTTCTTGAGTTTCTTCCTGAAGAGCCCGATGCACGATTATACAGAGGGTGAAGTTCCGGTAAATCATTTGTTCCAGCAATATGTCATGCTGAAGAATGCTTTGCGCGAGATGGGAGGCTATGAAGCTGATGAAGAAATTGACTAAGGCTTACTGTCTTTTTTTGTAAAAAAATAAACCGCAATGAGGCGCTTCATTGCCGGTTTTTTCGTAGGTGACAGAAGAAATTATATTCTATTATTCATAAAAAAAGGTAAGAATATCGTTTTTCAGGGAGTGAAATTTGTAAGAGATTATTTCACTCTGTATTTTTACAAACTTGATAAGCTGGACTATTAAGGTGTTAATGAGATATATGATAAAAAGATTGCTTTTTTAATCGTGTTGTGTCTGGGAGTTGTGAAACTTTCTGCACAAATCAGTGGAGTCGTTACAGACTCCGAAACGGGTGACCCTATCCCTTATTTGAATGTATATTATGACGGAAAAGGGGTGGGAACTATTACAGATATAGATGGTAAATATTCAATAGCTGCTCATGCAGGGTGGAATAAATTGACCTTTTCTATGGTGGGCTATGGTACGGAGGTACGTGATGTGTCTGCCAAGACGAAGACATTGAATGTGAAAATGAAGCCCGACTTGGTGCTGGATGAGGTCGTGGTGAAGCCTAAGAAGGAAAAATATTCTCGAAAGAATAATCCGGCAGTGGAAATGATGAAGAAAGTTATTGCAGCCAAAAAACTGAATGATTTGGGGGTGAATGACTTCTATCATTATAATAAGTATCAGAAGATTACATTTTCTTTAAATAATATTACAACCGACTCGTTGCGTGAATCAAACCTGTTTAAGAAGTATCCTTTCTTCCGTGACCAGGTGGAGCAGTGTAGCGTGACGGGTAAGAATATTCTGCCTATTTCCGTGGACGAGACGGTGACGGAAAAACTGTACCGGAAAAATCCCCACGATGAAAAGACGATTGTAAAAGGTATTAACTCTACGGGAGTCAATGAATTGTTTAATACAGGCGATATGTTGTCGACTGTATTGAAAGATGTGTTCCAGGATATTAATATTTATCAGGACCGCTTCCGTTTCCTTCAGTACCCGTTCGATAGTCCGATTTCGAATGCGGGTATCAATTTCTATAAGTATTACATCATGGATACGATGATGGTGGATAAGGAAAAATGCTTCCACTTAACTTCGTACCCAACAACTCGCAGGATTTTGGTTTCACCGGTCATTTGTATATTCTTGCGGATTCTACTTTCCGTGTGAATAAATGTATCATGAATCTTCCGAAGAAGACTGATATCAACTTGTGGATAATATGATTATTGAACAGAAGTTCGGTCAGTTGTCTACGGGAGAATGGGTGCTGATGGAAGATGACATGCTGTGTGAACTGTCTTATTTGAAGAAGATATTGGGTTCTTTCCAGGTAAGGCGTACCACACGATATTCTGATTTTGGATTTGACGAGATTCCTGCCAAGATATTCAAGAAGAAGGGAGATGAGATAAAGGATGTCAATGCCATGATGCGTGACGACTCTTTCTGGAAAGAATATCGCCCGACGGAGCTGACAAAGTCGGAAGATAATATGGGACAGTTTGTGGACAATCTGGCGAAAATCAAGGGATTTAAGTACATCATATTTGTGGCCAAGGCTTTATCGAAAACTTTGTCGAAACAGGAGTGAAAGGAAGACCCAGTAAGGTGGATATTGGCCCGATTAATACGATGATTTCAAGCAACTACATTGACGGGTTGCGTTTGAGAGCTTCTGCACAAACCACTGCGAACCTGAATCCTCATCTCTTCTTACGCGGATATTATGCGTATGGTTTTAAGGACGAGAAGTCGAAATACAAGGCTGAGGTGGAATATTCTTTCAACAAGAAGGAATACCTTCCCCGTGAGTATCCGATTAATTCGTTGACGCTGTCGTATTCGTATGATAATATGTTGCCGTCCGATAAGTTTATGGGAACCGACAAGGACAATGTGTTTACTTCGTTCAAGGTGACATCGGTCGACCAGTATAACTACGAGCGTACGGCCAGCGTGAAGTATGAACTGGAGAAGGAGAGTGGTTTGAAAACAACCTTTATGCTGAAGCATACCAATCTGGAGGCTTGTGGAAAATTGTTTTATCGTACCATGGCACAGGAAAATCAGTTGCAGCAGGATTTGGCATCGGGTGTACTGACAGGAACGGAATGGGTACATTCTCCTTATAATACGAAGGATTTTTCACTGGCTGAGGCTACGCTGGCTTTTCGTTATGCACCGGGAGAAACATTCATCAATACCAAGCAGCGCCGTTTGCCGGTCAATCTCGATGCACCGGTCTTTACGTTGCAGCATACGCTGGGATTGAAGGGTATCTTGGGTAGTGATTATACCTATAACATGACGGAAATGAGTCTCTACAAGCGCTGGTGGCTGAGCTCCTGGGGAAACGATTGATACCTGTGTAAAAGGAGGTATCCAATGGAATAAGGTACCTTTCCCCTTGCTGATTATGCCGGCGGCCAACTTGTCTTATATTCTTCAGGACGAAACCTTCAGCTTGATTAATAATATGGAGTTCCTGAACGACCGTTATGCATCGCTGGATGTATCATGGAATCTGCAGGGAAAAATCTTCAACCGTATTCCTCTTCTGAAGAAGCTGAAATGGCGTGAGTTTATCGGTGTGAAATGTTTGTGGGGAACACTTACCGACAAGAATAACCCGTTGCTTCCGCAGAATGCCAATGATACGGAGCTGATGTTGTTCCCGGGACATTACGATGCAGCGGGCAATTATCATACCTCGAGCTATGTCATGGATCCCAAGAAACCTTATGTGGAGGTAAGTGCGGGTATTCATAACATCTTCAAGTTGCTCCATGTGGAATATGTGCGTCGTTTGAATTACAATGAACTGCCTACAGCCAGCAAGTGGGTATACGCTTCATGATTCGTACCGTATTCTAAATTATACTTTTTGGAGTAAATGCATGTACGGGTTTCAAACTTTTTGTAAATTTGCCATATAATCGAAGACTATATGGTGAAATCAGAGATACAGAGTGTAAAACTTCGTTTTGGCATCATAGGCAATTGTGAAGGACTGAACCGTGCCATTGATGTGGCTATTCAGGTGGCTCCTACAGACTTGTCTGTACTGGTGACGGGAGAAAGTGGAGTCGGTAAGGAAAGCTTCCCTCAGATAGTCCATCAGTTTAGCCGGAGAAAGCATGGACCGTATATTGCGGTAAACTGTGGAGCGATTCCGGAGGGTACGATTGATTCCGAACTGTTTGGTCATGAGAAAGGGGCATTTACCGGTGCCATCAGCGACCGTAACGGATATTTTGCTGAGGCTAATGGCGGCACCATCTTCTGGATGAGGTGGGTGAACTTCCTCTTTCTACTCAGGCTCGTTTGCTTCGTGTGCTTGAAAGCGGAGAATATATAAAGGTCGGCTCTTCTAAGGTGCAGAAAACGGATGTCAGGATTGTGGCAGCCACGAATGTGGATTTTACGGAAGCCATAGCGAACGGACGTTTCCGTGAAGACTTGTACTATCGTCTGAATACGGTGCCTATTAAAGTGCCGGCACTGCGTGAACGGCCGGATGATATTCCTCTTTTGTTCCGTAAGTTTGCTGCAGATTTTGCCGAAAAATACCGTATGCCGGCCATTCAGTTGATGGAGGATGCCAAGCTGTTACTCGTATCGTATACCTGGCCGGGTAATATCCGTCAGTTGAAAAATATCACGGAACAAATCTCCATTATCGAAACCAACCGTGAGATTACTGCCGAAATTCTTCGGGGGTATTTGCCAGTTCAACCCGTGTCTAAATTCCCGACATTGCTGGGTGGCGTGAAGCCGCAAGGTGAAAAGAGTTTCCAGAGTGAGAGAGAGATACTTTATCAGGTGTTGTTTGACCTGAGGAGGGATGTGACCGAATTGAAGAAACTGGTGCATGACATCATGGCCGAACGTGCGCTGGTGGAACGGTCACTGCTCCGTCGTCTATGCCGGTACATTATATCCCCGAAACTCCATCCAGCCTGATACAGCCTTCTGCAGTGGTATTGAATCCTGCGGAGGAAGTGGGCAATGTATCCAGCGTGACTCCGGTAACGAATGTGTCACAAGTAAATCCGAATGTGAAGGTTACACATGCAGATGTGTCGGACGATGTGCAGGATACGGAAGAATACATTGAAGAAAACCTTTCATTGGATGAAGTGGAGAAAGAAATGATTCGGAAGGCATTGGAGCGGCATCATGGAAAAAGAAAAAATGCAGCGAATGATTTGAAAATTTCAGAACGTACCCTTTATAGAAAAATCAAAGAATATGGACTTGAATAAAAAATATAGCAGACTGAGTAAATATTTTCTGGCCGTTTGTTTGTGTATCCTTACGGCATGTACGGTTTCGTATAAATTTAATGGTTCTTCCATTAACTATGATAAGGTGAAGACAATCAGTTTTCAGAACTTTCCGAACCGTTCGGCTGCCTTTGTATGGGGACCGATGGAGTCGATGTTCAACACGGCTTTGCAGGATAAATATATGCAGCAGACTCGTCTGAAACAGGTTCGTCAGGGAGGTGACCTGGAATTGTCGGGTGAAATTACGAACTACGATGCTTACAATAAAGGGGTAGGTTCTGACGGTTATTCTACGATGGCAGAGTTGAGAATGACGGTAAATGTGAGATTTGTCAATAATACCAATCATGCGGAAGATATTTCTGACCAGCAGTTTACTGCCAGCCGTGAATACAATGCCAGCCAGCAGTTATCGTCCGTGCAAGAAGAGCTTGTACAGCAGATGATTGACGAAATCGTGGAGCAGATATTTAATGCAACTGTAGCCAACTGGTAAGAGCAGGAATGATGGTACAACAACGACTACAGCATTGGATTGAACACCCGGAAGAGTTGGGCACTGAAAGCTGTATGAATTAAGACAGCTTCTGGTGCAGTATCCTTTTTTCCAGACAGCCGTATTTTGTATTTGAAGAATTTGTATCTGTTGCGTGATCCTTCTTTTAAAGATGAGTTGCGCAAGGGGGCTTTGTTTGTAGCCGATTTGAGTATCCTGTTTTATGCCATTGAAGGAGATAAGTTTGTCATTAACCGGCATGTAGCCGAAAAAGAAAATGTATCGTCAGAAACATCTGATAGAACGCTGGACCTGATTGACCGTTTTCTGGCCGACGATAAGGACCTTTCTGTGGAGAAACTCTTTCCTTTGGCCGGTAGAAGCCGTAGATTATACTTCTGTGCTGATGGAAAAGGAGGAAAATACAGAAACCGCTTCTGTAAATCCCCTGCGCGGACAGGATTTAATCGACCACTTTATAGAACAGGCGGCTCGTGAAGAAGCCGAAGGAGTGGAGCCGATAAAGGAGACTGCTTTGTCGGAAGAGGAATTTTCTTCTGAAACAATAGAAACGGAGGAGGTTGTGCCTGATACAGAAAAAGAAGAGTCTGATACGGAAGAAGGGGAAGATTATTTTACGGAAACTTTGGCTAAAATTTATGTTAAACAGCAACGCTATGATAAAGCGCTGGAAATTATTAAAAAATTAAATTTGAAATATCCGAAAAAAATACTTACTTTGCAGACCAAATCAGGTTTTTGGAAAATTGATTATTAACGCTAAATCAAAATAAAAGAAAATGTATTTATTATTTGTTGTATTAATGGTGCTTGCTGCTGTATTGATGTGCTTCGTGGTACTGATACAGAATTCAAAAGGAGGAGGACTCTCTTCTAGCTTTGCTTCGTCTAATCAGATTATGGGAGTTCGTAAGACAACTGACTTTATTGAAAAACTGACTTGGGGTTTGGCTGCTTTCATGGTAGTAATCAGTGTAGCTACTTCTTACGTAGTTCCTTCTCAGGTAGAAGTTCTTCAGTAATCATGGAACAGGCTGTAAAAGAGCAGAAAACAAATCCGTTGAATGCTCCTGCAGGTTTTGCTGCTCCTCAGAAGACTGATGCTGCGGCTACTACTGCTCCGGCTGCCGTAAATGATTCTGCAAAGAACTAAGATAATAATATGAGATAAGGCACATTCTCTTTTGTGGGAGATGGCGTGCCATAATTGTAGAAACGGGAAGCCTGCTTTTTAAAAACAGGTTTCCGTTTTTATTGTTAATTTTACAGACGATGGAAAACATTCAAAAGAAAGAGCGAATCCTGGCTATTGATGCGTTACGAGGATTCGCGGTAATGGGGATTATCCTGCTTCATAACATTGAACATTTTAATTTTTATTCTTTTCCAGAAACTACCTCTCCGGTGCTTGGCGCTTTGGATAAAAGCTTGTGGGACATGCTGTTCTTCATGTTCTCGGGTAAGGCATACGCTATTTTTGCCTTGCTGTTCGGTTTCACGTTCTATTTGCAGAGCCGGGGTTCGGAAAAAAGAGGGGAAGATTTTAAGAACCGCTATATGTGGCGCTTGCTGCTATTGCTGGGTTTTGGCTTTGTCAATTCTTTGTTTTTCCCGGGTGAAATCTTGGTGCTATATGCCATTTTAGGTTTTATCCTTGTGCCTGTACGTCATTGGAGCAATAAGGGATTGCTGATACTGACACTGATATTGATGCTGCAGCCCGTGGAATGGCTGAAAGTGCTGTGTGGTTTTGTCAATCCTGAATATGCACCGAAACAGATGATTTTCTCGTTGGGTAATGTATATCCTCAGTTAGGAGGTGAATCCTGGTGGGAGATGGTGAAGGTAAATTTCACAATCGGTCAGTTGGCCAGCCTGAACTGGGCCTGGTGCTACGGACGAGTTTTCCAGACCTGCTCTTTGTTCATCCTTGGTTTGTGGATAGGACGTGTGGGATATTTTGATTCTTCTTCTGAAGCTGCTCTGACAAAGGCACGTACATTCTGGACTTATGTGTTATGCTTTTCACTTCCTTTGGCGGTGATTTTCTATTTTCTTAAAGGTTTTATATTTTCAATAGCTTCACAGCCTCTGATGCTTGACAGTTTGAAGACCATTTTCAATTCCTGGTATAACTTCTGCTTTATGCTGGCCATCGTATCCGCATTCCTCCTGTTGTATTGGATGGGGAAGGGACGGATACTGAAGATACTTGTACCCTACGGAAGAATGAGTCTGACCGACTATATCATGCAATCAGTGATAGGAAGTTTTCTGTATTTCGGTTACGGACTGGCCTTGCATAAATCTTGTGGCACTACGTTGAGTTTATTGGTTGGAATTGTATTCTTCCTGGCCCAGCTTGCTTTTGCTCACTGGTGGTTCCGCCATTTCAAACGTGGCCCGTTGGAAACTATCTGGCATCGACTGACCTGGTTAGGAAAGACGAACCGTTAATCATTTGGGTAGATATATAAACAAGACAGGGCTGTTCCAAGAGAATTGGGGCAGCCTTTCTTATATGTAGAAAAATATGTTTTCCCAGTACTTTCAGGGAAATACTTCAGTACTGCAAAGGAAGTACTGAAGTACTGCCGAAGAAGTACTCCGGTACTGCCTAAGGAGTACTGGCTTTGATTAAAGAACTGTGAATTCAGCTTTTATGGTTCTCAAAGAGAAAAAATAGAGGCCATCCTCGTGATTGAGGTGGCCTCCGTTAGTGATGAAAGCTATACTTTCAATTATTTCTTGAAGTATCTGTTGTACAAGCCTTCGAAACCTTTTCCGTGACGAGCTTCGTCTTTAGCCATTTCGTGAACAGTATCGTGGATAGCATCCAGGTTCAGCTGTTTAGCACGAGTAGCGATACGTTTCTTGTCTTCGCAAGCACCGCATTCAGCTTCATACGTTTTTCAAGGTTTGTCTTAGTATCCCATACACAGTCACCCAAAAGTTCTGCGAATTTAGCAGCGTGTTCAGCTTCTTCCCAAGCATAACGTTTGAAAGCTTCTGCTACTTCAGGATAGCCTTCGCGGTCAGCCTGACGGCTCATAGCCAGGTACATACCAACCTCAGTACATTCGCCCATGAAGTGGTTGTTCAAGTCTTTGATCATTTCGTCGTCGCAACCTTTAGCTACGCCGATTACGTGTTCGTCTACAAACTGCAAACCACCTTCAGCTTCTTCCATTTCTTTGAATTTAGAAGCAGGAGCTTTACACAACGGACACTTTTCAGGAGCTGTTTCACCTTCGTAAATGTAACCACAAACTGTACAGATAAACTTTTCATAAGTCAAAAATTTAAGTAGTTAGTTATTATATTAATAAGTTAATTCTTAGTTATTCATCAATCCTTTTTCAGCACATTCGGGGCAAACTCCCTTATAATACTGATGCACTTCTTCTACGATAAAACCTTCTTTACGGAAGGGTTCTGCTTCACTGAGGTTTTGTGGAATTTCCACATCGTAGATTTTATTGCAGACCTTGCATTGAAAATGAGCATGCGGATGCACATCTCCGTCAAAACAGGCATTTTTTCATCTATGGTCAGCATTTTGGCCGCGCCGTGTTCTACAAACAACTTCAGCGTATTATATACCGTTGTTTTAGAGAGCGTGGGGATTTCCTTGCACAAAGCTGTATGTATTTCATCGATACATGGATGTGTCTTATGGTTCAACAGATAATCCATGATGGCAATGCGTTGTACAGACGGCTTGATGTGGTAACTGAGCAAGTATTCGTATGCTGTCATATTTATTTTCAATTATGTAATTGTTACAATTCTAATTCGAAGGCAAATATACAAAGATTTTTTATAACCAACAAATACTCTCCTCTGTTTTTTATTTTT
>ENA-OQHP01000686-OQHP01000686.1-human-gut-metagenome-genome-assembly--contig:-NODE-686-length-10779-cov-2.072005_pt1 | contig 10779 bp, 12 predicted proteins | sample MGYA00242563_ERZ504717 | MGnify/ENA primary metagenome ERZ504717 (study PRJEB26092, sample SAMD00036212) | human gut metagenome | host: Homo sapiens | study: EMG produced TPA metagenomics assembly of...
CAGTACTTTTTTGCTTTGGGAAATCATCATGATAACATGGACTTGTGGGACAGTAAGTATCAGCCCTGGAATTCAGTGAATATGGGGCCGAAGAAAGATATTCTGGCCGGATGGGAGAAAGCGGCAAGAAAATACGGATTGTATTTTGGAGTCAGCTTGCATGCCGACCATGCGTGGAGCTGGTATGAGCCTTCTCAGCGTCATGACACGAAAGGTCCGAAGAAAGGAATTCCATACGATGGAAAACTGACCAAGGCAGACGGAAAAGGAAAATGGTGGGAAGGATATGATCCGCAGGATTTGTATGCACAGAACCATCCATTGAGTGAGAACAGCTGGGACAACGGAATGATTCACCGTCAGTGGGCATGGGGCAATGGAGTTTGTGTGCCGAGCCAGGAATATTGTACAAACTTCTATAATCGTACACTCGATGTGATCAATCGCTATAACCCCGATTTGCTGTATTTTGATGTGACAGTAGCACCTTTCTATCCGGTGAGTGACGCGGGATTGAAGATTGCAGCTCATTTCTACAACCACAATATGGCTACTCACAAAGGGAAACTGGAAGCGGTGATGTTTGGTAAGATTCTCGATGAAAATCAGCGAAAAGCACTGGTGTGGGACGTAGAGCGCGGTGCTCCCAATAAAATTATCGATCAGCCGTGGCAGTCATGCTCCTGCATTGGCGGATGGCATTACAATACGTCTATTTACGAGAAAAACGAATATAAATCAGCGGCATACGTAGCTAAACTGTTGGTAGACATTGTGAGTAAGAATGGAAATCTGTTGCTGAGCGTACCTCTGCGTGCAGATGGAACTTTCGATGAAAAAGAAGAGAAAATCCTGAATGAATTTGGGGCATGGATGAACATTAACAAGGAAGCTATTTATGATACTCGTCCGTGGGTTGTGTTCGGGGAAGGTCCGATTGCGGAGGAAGATATTCCGCTCAATGCTCAGGGGTTCAATGAAGGTTCTTACAGTCAGGCAGGAGCAAAGGAAATCCGTTTCACACAGACTCCGAAGTATTTGTATGCTACTGTGCTGGCATGGCCGGCAGACGGAAAGGTAAACATCAAGTCACTGGCTGCAGACAGTAAACTTTATGAGGGAAAGATTCGTAAGGTGGAATTGTTGGGATACGGTAAAGTCGATTTTGTCCGTACCGCCGCAGGCTTGTCGGTTACGCTTCCTGCACAGCCGTTGAATCAGATTGCTCCCGTATTGCGAATCGCGAAATAATAAAATGTGGTAAGATGGAAGGATATAGAGTAAAAGAGTACGGTATGCCCGTCAAGCGGTATTGTCAGGCATTGGATTTGAAAAATAATCCGGAACTGATAGCGGAATACCGGAAGATACATAGTCGTGAAAAAGCCTGGCCGGAAATTCGGGCGGGAATCCGTTCAGTGGGGATATTGGAAATGGAAATCTATATCGTAGGCTGCAAGCTGTTCATGATTGTGGAAGCACCGCTTGATTTTGACTGGGATAGCGCGATGAAACGCCTGGCACAGTTGCCCAGACAGACAGAATGGGAAGACTATGTAGCGCGTTTTCAGGAATGTGTGCAGGGAAGCAGCTCTGCCGAGAAATGGCAGTTGATGGAGCGTCTGTTTTATTTGTATGAATCTTAAAAAGTTATCACTATGGAATACCATGAAATAGGAAAGACGGGGATGAAGGTATCCTCTTTGAGTTTCGGAGCTTCTTCTTTGGGGGGAGTCTTCCATGACATTAGAGAAAAAGAAGGATTGGAAGCGGTGTTTACCGCCATTGATTTGGGGATGAATTTTATTGATGTGTCTCCTTATTACGGACATTATAAGGCTGAAACGGTATTAGGAAAGGCCCTGAAGGAGATTCCTCGCGACAAGTATTATCTCTCTACGAAGGTAGGACGTTATGGAAAAGACGGGGTAAATACCTGGGATTATTCCGGGAAGCGGGCTACGGAGAGCGTGTACGAAAGTATGGAACGCCTGCATGTGGACTATATCGACCTGATTAATGTGCATGACATTGAGTTTGCCGACTTGAATCAGGTGGTTAATGAGACTTTGCCGGCTTTGGTGGAGTTAAGAGAGAAAGGGGTAGTAGGCCATGTGGGTATCACCGACCTGCAACTGGAGAACCTGAAGTGGGTGATTGACCATTCACCGGCAGGGACGGTAGAGTCGGTACTGAACTTCTGTCATTATTGCTTGTGCGATGACAAGCTGGTCGATTTTCTGGACTATTTTGAGTCGAAAGGTATTGGGGTAATCAGTGCCTCTCCATTGTCTATGGGATTGCTGACCGAAAGAGGTGTACCGTCATGGCATCCGGCTCCTCAGCCGTTGGTAGAGGCTTGCCGAAAGGCTATGGAGCATTGTAAGAGTAAGAATTATCCGATAGAAAAACTGGCCATGCAGTATGCTGTGAGCAATCCGCGCATTGCTACGACATTGTTCAGTACGGCCAATCCGCAGAATGTGAAGAAGAATGTGGCTTACATAGAGGAGCCGATGGATGAAATTTTGGTGCGTGAAGTGCGTGAAATTATCGGCGACCAGTTCCGTGTAAGTTGGGCTAATTCTTAAAGGAGGAATTTGTATATGGGGTTTATAATAATCGATGCACATTCTCATTTGTGGTTGAAGCAGGATACGGTGGTTGAGGGACTGCCTATCCGCACCTTGGAGAATGGAAGGTCATTGTTCATGGGGGAAGTGAGACAGATGCTTCCCCCGTTCATGACCGATGGAGTAAACAGTGCAGAAGTGTTCTTATCTAACATGGACTATGCACAGGTGTCTGCGGCCGTGGTGACACAAGAGTTTATTGACGGTTTTCAGAATGACTATTTGGCTGAGGTTGCGGCCCGTTATCCCGACCGTTTCTTTGTATGCGGAATGTGTGAGTTCCGTAAGCCGGGCTATCTGGATCAGGCGCGTCAGCTATTGCACGGGGATTCCAGGGGATTAAGATTCCTGCACAGCGCTTGCTGCTTCAGGAAGGGCGTGTAAGACTGAACGGTGAGGAATGATGCAGATGTTCCATCTGATGGAGCAGAACGGGGTGCTGCTTTCTATTGATATGGCCGATGGGGATACACAGGTGGGCGAACTGGAGGAGGTAATTCAGGAGTGTCCTAAGTTGAAGGTGGCCATCGGGCATTTTGGTATGGTAACTCGTCCTCAGTGGAAGGAACAGATTAAGTTGGCGCGTCATCCTCATGTACGTATTGAATCGGGAGGAATTACCTGGTTGTTCAATGACGAGTTTTATCCGTTTAAGGGGGCGGTAAGAGCCATCCGTGAGGCTGCCGAGCTGGTCGGCTTTGAGAAACTGATGTGGGGGTCGGATTATCCGCGTACCATTACGGCCATTACCTACCGCATGTCGTACGACTTTGTGAGTAAGTCCGCAGAGTTGACGGAAAGAGAGAAAGCCCTCTTCTTAGGAGAAAATGCCCGCAGTTTCTATGGCTTCCATAATCTGTCGGAACTTCCTTACATCAAGAATATGTCGGAATAAAAAAACGGGGAAATGATGAAAAATAATAATAGCTATAAACTGCCGCTTGCACTGGTTTTCAGCCTTTTCTTTTTGTGGGCTATCAGTAGTAACCTGCTGCCTACCATGATTCGGCAGCTGATGAAGACTTGCGAACTGAATACCTTTGAAGCGTCCTTTACGGAAACAGCTTACTGGCTGGCGTATTTTATTTTCCCGATTCCGATAGCCATGTTCATGAAGCGGTATAGCTACAAAGCTGGTATTATTTTCGGCTTGGTGTTGGCGGCAGCAGGTGGTCTGTTGTTCTTTCCGGCTGCCATGTTGAAGGAATATTGGGCTTATCTGTGCATCTTCTTTGTTATTGCTACCGGGATGTGTTTTTTAGAGACCGCAGCCAATCCGTACGTAACGGCTTTAGGTGATGCGGCTACAGCTCCTCAACGACTGAATCTGGCGCAGTCATTTAACGGGCTCGGAGCTTTCATTGCAGCCATGTTTTTGAGTAAACTGATATTGAGTGGCACGCACTATACGCGTGAAACGCTTCCGGCAGATTATCCGGGCGGATGGGAAGCTATATCCAGTTTGAGACGGATGCTATGAAAACTCCTTATCTGGCATTGGCGGTATTGCTGCTGGTTATTGCGGGAATCTTTATTTTCTCTAGGTTGCCTAAGATTGGAGATGAAGGGCAGCGGGGCACTTCTAAGGAAAAACTGATTGATTTCAGTGTATGGAAGCGGTCGCATCTGCGGTGGGGCGTCATTGCACAGTTTTTTATAATGGCGGACAGACGGCTATCAACAGCCTGTTTTTAGTCTATTGCTGTTCGTATGCCGGAATTTCGGAGTCGGAAGCTACCACCTATTTCGGTTTGTATATGCTGGCTTTCCTGCTGGGACGATGGATTGGTACCGGACTGATGATTCGTTTCCGTCCGCAAGATATGTTGCTGGTCTATGCATTGGTGAATATTCTGCTTTGTGCCGTAGTTGCCGTGTGTGGAGGCTGGATTGGTCTGTATGCCATGCTGGGCATTTCGTTCTTCATGTCCATCATGTATCCTACCAGTTTCATTGGCACTGAAAGATTTGGGCAGTCAGACGAAAAGTGGCTCTGCTTTCTGGTGATGTCGATAGTGGGTAATGCTTGCCTGCCCCAGTTTACGGCTTATCTGATGCACGTTAATGAACAGATGTATCATCTGGCGTATGTAGTTCCGATGGTTTGTTTCTTATTTTGCGCCTATTACGGGTGGAGAGGATACAAGGTATTGGATTGAAAATAGTCTATCTGAAAATAAAAATAACAAGAAAATGAAAGCGGTTCAAATTGCAGCTCCCCAGAAAATGGCGGTCGTAGAGATTGAGAAGCCTGAACTGAAGGCTGGGGAAATATTGGTAAAGATTGAATATGTAGGTTTCTGTGGTTCTGACCTGAATACTTATCTGGGGCGGAACCCGATGGTGAAAATGCCGGTCATTCCGGGACATGAAGTTGGTGCGGTAATAGATGTCGTAGGACCGGGCGTACCGGAGAGTTTTAAGAAGGGCATGAATGTGACACTGAATCCCTATACGAATTGTGGAAAATGTGCCTCGTGCCGGAACGGGCGGGTAAATGCCTGCGAACACAATGAGACGTTGGGCGTACAGCGTAACGGCGTGATGTGTGAATATGCGGTGCTTCCCTGGTCGAAAGTGATTCCGGCAGAGGGCATCTCTTCACGTGACTGTGCGTTGATTGAACCGATGAGCGTGGGCTTTCATGCGGTGTCACGCGGTCAGGTGATTGACAATGAGATAGTAATGGTGATAGGCTGTGGTATGGTTGGTATGGGAGCCATTGTACGTGCCGCCTTGCGTGGAGCTACCGTGATTGCCGTCGATTTGGATGACGAGAAATTGGCTCTGGCTCGTGAGGTAGGAGCTACGTATGTCATCAATTCACGCACGGAGAATGTGCATGAACGTGTGCAGGAATATTCAGGCGGCTTGGGAGCCGATGTGGTAATCGAGGCGGTAGGCAGTCCGGCCACTTACGTGATGGCGGTCGATGAGGTCAGCTTTACGGGACGCGTGGTATGTATCGGTTATGCCAAGAGCGGGTAGAATTTCAGACGAAATACTTTGTACAGAAAGAGTTGGACATCCGTGGCTCCCGAAACGCATTGCCAGCTGATTTCCGTGCTGTAATACATTATATGAAAACAGGAAATTGTCCGGTAGAAAAATTGATTTCAAGCATTGTGTCACCCGAAAATGCATCGGAAGCCATGGAAGGCTGGGCGGTGAATCCGGGTAAGGTATTCCGTATTTTGGTAAAATTCTAAAAAGCCTCAGAAAAGGAAGATTTGAGGTTCATGTGTTTAATAATAGCGTACTTGCGTTTCTCGAAGAAGTGCAAGTACGTTTTTTTATGTCAGATTGTTCCGTTTGTGTGCTGAAAAGTTGTACTTTTGGCATATCTTACAAGTTTATTTTAATCAACCATAAATTAATGCGTAGATGAACACAAAAAGCATCTTTTTAGCTCTGTGTTGTCTGACCGCCTTCTCATCCTATGCACAGCATGTACCAACCTTGGAGGAAGTGGTGAACGGAGGTCTGATTGTCACGAAGGGCGAAAGCCGGGTAAACTGGCTTTCAGAGGGGAACAGTTATTCAAAGAAGGAGAAAAATCCGGCTGGGGGATACGACATCGTTTCGTATACGCCCGGTAAGAACAAGCGTGAGGTACTTATTCCTGCTTCCATGTTCGTAAAGCCGGGTACTTCCGACACGTTGTCTGTCCGTAGTTTTAGTTTTGACACCTCCCATAAGCAGGTTTTGGTATATACCAATACACGGCGTGTCTGGAGGTATGATACGCGCGGAGACTATTGGGTATTGAACATGGAAACGGGCAAGTTGAGGCAATTAGGAGCACAGTTGCCAGAGAGCAGTCTGATGTTTGCCAAATTCTCGCCCGATGGTACACGTGTGGCTTATGTCAGCGGAAACAATATCTATGTGGAGTATGTTTCCGACGGAAAGGTTGTACAGTTGACCCGCGACGGAAGTAATACGATTGTGAACGGTACATTCGACTGGGTGTACGAGGAAGAATTCTCTTGCCGTGACGGCTTCCGCTGGAGTCCCGATGGCAAGTACATAGCCTATTGGCAAAGCGATACAGAAGGTACTGGGTGGTTTGACATTATCAACAATGTCGATTCGCTTTATCCGAAAATCCTTCGTTTCCCTTATCCGAGGCCGGAACTACGAACTCGGCGGTTAAGGTGGGATACGTAGCAGCTTCCGGTGGAGAGATACATGGATTGATCTGCCCGGTGACCCTCGTCAGAATTATATCATGCGAATGGATTTTATACCGGAAAGCATGATTTGTTTATTCAGCAGATGAACCGTCCGCAGAACACGAACAAGGTGTGGATTGCTACCATTGGAGGCGGTGCTCCGAAGAATATCCTGACAGAGACAGATGCCGCATGGGTGGAAACAAATGATCAGGTGACCTGGCTGAAGAATAATACTTACTTTACCTGGCAGAGTGAACGAAGCGGCTGGCGTCATCTTTACCGTGTAAGTCGTGACGGAAAAGATGTTCAGCCATTACCAAAGGGGAGTTCGACTTTATCGAACAGGTGGGCATGGACGTGAAGAAAGGTCTCGTCTATTTCATTGCTTCACCCGATAATTATACCCAGCGGTATCTTTATTCTGCCGAGTTGTTAGGAAAGGGTGAAGTGAAACGCCTCAGTCCGATGGATGAGCAGGGACAGCATCGGTACGATTTGTCTCCCGACGGGAAATATGCGGTACATACGTTCAGCAACTCTGTGACTCCTCCTCGGATAGAGATGGTGGCCTTGCCTTCTCATAAAACGGTGTCGGTCATTGAAAATAACGAGGAAGCTGCATCGCAGTATCAGCAACTTCAGTTGAGTCCGAAGGAGTTTGTCAAAACCCGTTCCGGAGACCTGCAACTGGATGCATGGATGATCAAGCCCGTTAATTTTGATCCGTCGAAGAAATATCCGGTCATCATTGATGTGTACGGTGAACCTGCCGGCTCTACGGTGCAGGATGTATGGCAGGGAGGTGACCTGTGGCATCAGTACCTGGCTAATCAGGGATATATTGTAGTCAGCATTGAGAACCGTGGGGCTGCGGCTCCTCGCGGACGGGAATGGAGAAAGTGTATCTATGGAGAGGTAGGAACTTTGCTTCGCAAGACCAGGCGCAAGGAATTCTGGACTTGGCCCGTCAGTATTCATTCATTGATACTTCCCGTATCGGTATTACAGGCTGGAGCGGAGGAGGCAGCCAGACATTGAATTGTATGTTCCGCTATCCGGATGTATTCTGTACGGGTATTGCCATTGCCTTCGTATCCGACCAGCGGTTGTATGACACGATTTATCAGGAACGTTACATGAATACACCGCAGGCAAATCCGGAAGGTTATCGTAAGGGTTCTCCTATTACATACGTAGAGGGGCTGAAAGGTAACCTGCTGCTTATTCATGGTACGGGTGACGACAATGTGCATTACCAGAGTTGTGAGATGCTGGTGAATGAGCTGGTGAAACACGGTAAGGTATTTTATCAGCTGTCCTATCCCATGCGTTCACATTCCATCAGTGAGCGGGAAGGCACCACGTATCACCTTCGCAAGTCTATGACAGATTATTTCTTGAAGAATCTTCCGGCAGGAGGACGATAAAATTAAAAAAGACAGGCTAATCTCGATTTTGAGGTTGGCCTGTTTTTAGTACATTATTTATTAAGAATCTCTATACATCGTGCTAGCATAGAAGCATTGTTGACCACAATGATATGAAGTCTTTTTCGGGCTCGAGTAATAATTTGGTATAACATTTGCCTTTGTGAATAATATTGGTTACTGGCCGTTAGCTTTCCGTTTTTTGTATATTTGAAATGTTCATCAATTACAATGGCCACATTGTTAAATTCCTGCCTATCACAGAATGTGCACACATTTTGTTACTGGGAAAGTATTTTTCATAATCGAAAATAGAACGTGTTCCAGGTGTATAACTAGGAATTTCCCATCCTTCATTTAGCAGAGTTTGTAGCAATATTTTTGCAGAAAAGTAGTCTTTACAATATGTAAGCTCAATGTGTGGATATGTAATGCCTGGAATATTTGTTTGAGAATCGAAAAGTTGTTTTATAAAAAACGCAATTTCTTTGTTTGTCCGTATTTTGTTTGTCAATATGTATGGAGTGCATGATAGTTCTTCTTCAATCCTTTTTTTTAAATTATATTCTTTTTCGTTGTCGCTCAAATATTGCTTTTCATCGTAGGAAAATATGCATTTTATATTTAATGTACCTATTTCTTCCGTATATTTATTAAACTGCTCTGGTCGCATACGTTGAGCTTCATCGATGATAACTAAATCATAATCAGAAAAACTGGGAGCATATCTAGCATATGTATATGCCATTTGTATTTATTTTTTTAATAGTTCATTGACCTGCATTAAGTTGGGCACAGTGCAATATAAGTACTTCATGACCAACTTGAATTGCTTTTTTGGCGATATGATAAGTTAAGAGTGTCTTGCCTGTACCTGCTCCTCCTGTAAGTGCGATGAAGTTTGTGGTTTTATCGGCTAATTGCTTTTGTATGGCTTTGCATATTTTCTTCTTGTTGTATAGTGAGAAAATATTCTTCGTTTATGAATCTGTCAGTAGAATTGAATGGAGAAATCAGATAATTAGAAGGTTCGAATACCTCATCAATGTGATTCAGGTACATAATTTTCTGTGATGATAAATCATCGCATAGCTCATGAAAGTCGATTTCTCTGGTAATAGGCCCACTTTTGTCTATCATGAGTTTGTATAATTTGTTCTCATTTAATACATAAGTATAAATATGAGTTTCTTTTTCTAGGAAACTGAGATAATATTTATTTTTTACTTGTTGCTTTAGTATCTTTTCTGGTGAACTTTTTGTTTTATTTCAATGTTGACTAGGTAGTTGGTGCCAAAACGGAGTAAGTCGAATTCTTTTCCTATCTGAGGAATTGAGTAGCCTAGATAGTAATTGCTGGTGACCGTAATGTCGGCTGTATGTTTAAATATATTGTTTATCAGTCCTTCTATGCCATCAAGTTCATAATCTTTAATGCCATTTAATCCTCCTACAATGATTCCGTAGCTATTCATTAATTTCTGGAACAATGAAGATTCTAGATTTCTATAAGCTTCAATGACGGATTGGAGATTAATATGCTTCATGGATGTCGGTTTTTGTTAGAGTTAAGATTTATAAATTCTTTTAAGTTTTGTGGCGTTGCTTGTATTTGTCTGTTAGGTGGCAAATATATGAATCCTTTCAAGTTTAGAGAAATAAATTTCGTGTTTTTATAATCGTCTTGTTAATGGGTTAGAGATTTAAAAAGGAATGATGACACTTAAAAATAGTATTAATATTCTTTAGTTCGGGTTATAAATCTTCAGGCATGGGGATGACAAGGATAGACTCACTACACCGGATCCGTAGAATACGTCACGAACCCGCCCCTGCTGGGGTATCAGAATACCCTTTTCTACCAGATCTTTTATATCGCGTGCTGCTGTATCCGGTGATACCTTTACACGTTTTGCCCAGTTTTTAGCCGTCAGTTTGCCGGGATAACCGTCCAAATATAAATTCAAGACTTCACGTTGTCGTTCGGACAGGGCTGTTTCGGCATGGGTTTGCCAGAATATGGCCTTGTTAAGAACATTCGACAATGTTTCGTCGGATTGCTCGACGGAACGGAGCAGGCAGTCAAGATACCAGATAATCCATTCAGTAATTTCACAATCTCCCTTCTGCGTTTTCTCCAATATGTCGTAATACTGTTTTTATCCTTATTTATCTGATGGGAGATACTGAAGAAACGCATCTTTGAGTCTTCAGCTGTGAAAGTGCCATATCAGCAATGGCTCGTCCGATTCGTCCGTTTCCGTCATCGAAAGGATGGATACAGACAAACCACAAATGCTATCGCCGATTTGACATAGCCGTTATGTACATCTGGATTGAACCAGTCCAGAAACCGATTCATTCTTTGTCTATTCTTTCAGGAGCAGGCGCTACATAATGTACCTTTCCCGACCGAACATTCCAGAAATAACTTTCATCTCTCCACTGCGGTATCGGGCTACATCTATTTCGTTGGACCGCTCCATCCGGTATGGAAACAGGCAGTTGTCGCCAGCCAAAGAGTCTTTCACTGGGTAAGCG
>ENA-OQHP01000687-OQHP01000687.1-human-gut-metagenome-genome-assembly--contig:-NODE-687-length-10768-cov-1.848980_pt1 | contig 10768 bp, 15 predicted proteins | sample MGYA00242563_ERZ504717 | MGnify/ENA primary metagenome ERZ504717 (study PRJEB26092, sample SAMD00036212) | human gut metagenome | host: Homo sapiens | study: EMG produced TPA metagenomics assembly of...
CAACAGTCTCATAAACCGTGTTACCAACAATAGATTTCCAGAAAAATATTGGATAATATCAGGAATAGAATAACTTTGCAATGTTGTTTTCATAGTATTAGATTTAAGGTTAACAAAAGATTGGCTGTCTGGGAGAGATAGCCTTTTTTATGAAAACCATCCTCGTGTTTTCATGCAATCATTGTTCTTTAGCCTCTTCCTGCGGGATGCGTATGGATGTATAAAGCTCAAGAATAGCAGCGATAGTCAGTGAAACAATCCACTCATTACCACGCGTAAAAAACATAAAAGCTCCGGTAAGCACCAACAACAATGCACCAAATATTTGCTGGCGCCTCAGACGCCTAATAGTAAGAGTTTTATATTGCGAAGGTGAATTTATTTGCGCCAAAGCAACAAATGTAGCACCTACCGTATATATATAAGGCGAAAGTTGCCAACCTGTGACATAAACGGCAGCTCCTATCAGAAGCATTACGGCTCCTACAACAAAGAGGGCGGGTATCAACTGTTTCATTCTTCTATATCTTCTTGGAATACATAAATATCTTCATTGGGTTTCTTCATCAGATACTTTTCACGGGCTATCTTCTCAATAGCTCCTGAATCGACCGCAAGTTCATTCAGACGACGGGTATTCTCCTCATATTCCGCACGATATCTATCTATCTCCCCGCGCAAACGCGTTTCCTCACGATAATACCCCAAACGACGCACAATGCTGTTTTCATCCAGAAATCCGACAAGTACGACAAACAGCACAAACGTTATCAGATATTTACGTCTGCGGACAAACAACCAAAGAGAAGCAAGTTTATCCATGTAATCCAGTTATTGTTTCTTTGAGCACAAAGATAAGACGAATAACTGAGAATTTCTTTTTTTTGCGTACATTTGCACAAAGCAAAGATAAACCATACAACCTTTGCACGCTATATAAGTGACAAGAATACCCTGAATATGGAAAATTATATCGTTTCGGCACGAAAATACCGCCCTTCAACCTTCGAGTCGGTAGTAGGACAACGCGCTTTGACTACTACCTTAAAGAATGCTATCGCCACAGGCAAACTGGCACACGCTTATCTGTTCTGCGGTCCGCGTGGCGTTGGAAAGACGACGTGTGCACGTATTTTTGCCAAAACCATCAACTGCATGAGTCCCACTGCAGAGGGAGAGGCTTGTAACCAATGCGAATCGTGTACAGCATTCAACGAACAGCGCTCATACAATATTCACGAGTTGGATGCTGCATCCAATAATTCCGTAGACGATATCCGGCAATTGGTAGAACAGGTACGTATCCCGCCCCAGATAGGCAAATACAAGGTATACATCATTGACGAGGTGCACATGTTGTCAGCTTCCGCTTTCAACGCTTTTCTGAAAACATTGGAAGAACCTCCCCGCCATGCCATATTTATCCTTGCCACTACTGAAAAGCATAAGATATTGCCAACCATCTTGTCGCGTTGCCAGATATACGACTTCAACCGCATCTGTGTGGAAGATACCGTAGCACATCTGGCCTATGTAGCTTCCAAAGAAGGTATTACCGCCGAACCGGAGGCACTGAACGTCATCGCACTGAAAGCTGACGGTGGTATGCGCGATGCCTTGTCCATATTCGATCAGGTAGTGAGTTTTACCGGCGGACACATCACCTACCAAAGCGTAATCGAAAATTTGAATGTACTGGATTACGAGTACTACTTAAACTGACCGACCATTTTCTTGAGAACAAAGTCGCGATGCCCTATTACTGCTGAATGATATACTGAGCAAAGGATTCGACGGCAGCCATTTCATCACCGGACTGTCCTCGCATTTCCGCGATTTGCTGGTAAGTAAAGATCCCGCCACTCTTCCCCTGCTTGAAGTGGGAGCAAGCATACGGCAACGTTATCAAACGCAGGCACAAAAATGTCCGTTACCCTTCCTTTACCGTGCCATGAAATTGTGCAATGACTGTGATTTAAACTATCGCGCCAGCAAAAACAAACGATTGCTGGTAGAGCTCACTTTAATACAGGTGGCACAAATAACTGCCGAAGGAGACGACATTGCTAATGGGCACAGCCCTAAACAAGTCATAAAACCTATATTTACACAGCCTGCAGCCACCCAACAGCCACAGGCTACTCCCGCTGTACCCCGGCCGCAAGCACCCGTCATAGCTAAACCGCAAGCAGTTCCTACCGTTGCTCCCTCCACCGGCACTACCGCCACAACAGCAAATACTGCTTCGCACGCCACCCCTACCTCCATCTTGCTGGCACAAGGCAAAGAAGAAAAGAAAATTCCGGTTATAAAAATGTCAGGACTTGGCGTATCCATTAAACGCCCGAAAGCCGAGGAAGAGGTAAAAAATACGGCTACAGCCACTATCACACCACAAACAGCACAACCGGAAGAGGACTACATCTTCAATGAAAGAGACATAAACTACTATTGGCAAGAGTATGCAGGACGTATGCCCAAAGAGCAAGTAGCCATGCTAAACGCATGCAGAATATGCACGTCACTCTACTAAATGCCACTACTTTTGAAGCTGTCGTAGATAATGAAATTGTGGCAAAAGAATTTATCTCGATGACTCCCCAATTACAAGAGTACCTACGTACCCGCCTGAAAACCGCAAGGTAACCATGAGTGTACGTATCAGCACTCCCACTGAGAAAGTCCGCGCGTACGGCCGTGTTGAAAAATTCCAAATGATGGTTCAGAAAAACAATGCTCTTTTACAATTGAAAGACGAATTCGGATTGGAACTTTACTAAGCATTATAAGTAAAGAGGCTCAATATTCACATACACGTCACAACTTATTGAAAATAAAGCATTATATTTTATTTTGCATATCGCTTTTATGTTTATTTTTGCCAATAATAGACAAACAAAGCAAACAATGAGAAAGACGTTGCCGTATTAATGGTGCTGTGGGTGATGTGTATACCATACGCTACCTTTATATGTGCCTCAGCCACTCCGAACAAATTAGATACGCTGAAAGCTTTTCTTCGAAAAAAATACTTTACGATGAATACGTACCGATAGACAGCGTCATTCGCTGGAGCGAAAACATCCTACCGGTCATCAAGACAAACAATCGGAATGACGAAAACTACTTTTTGCTGCAACTGCAACTTGCCAATGCCTATACATTACGAGGCGACATCAGCCTCGCCATAGACCGGGCACGACTAATGTACGAAGAAGCCAAAGAAACGGAATATGAGTTCGGAATTGCAGTTGCCAACCAAGCCATCGGCGATGCTTACACCATAGCCAATCAATGCGACAAAGCATTGGATTCGTACCAGGATGCTTTAAAGGAATTAAACCATCTCTCGCAGCAACATCCCTACCGGATACAACTCTTATTAAAGATATCCAATGCTTTACAACGTAAAGGACAACTGGAAACAGCTCAAAAAACATTGCATGACATAGAACAAACTCTTCAGAAACAACCGGACTATGCCACCTGTTTTTTTGCCAATATCGAAAAAGCCAACTATGCTATCTCTCACGGACATCTTTCAAAGGCTTATCTCAAGGAAGCCGCAGCATATCTGCACAACATGGATTCCATCTACCGGATACATCCTGAAAAGTTTTACTGTTTTCACCTGAAATATACTACCGCCGCCTACTATCGGGCAATGGGCAACTGGAACAGAATGTATTGGAACAAAGCCCTGCAACTGTATGAAGAGCTACGACAAGAATACACGGTCAACAAACAGTCTGCCTATTACCGATGGATCACGCAAGAAACAATATACCTATATAAGATACAAGGGAAATCAATGGCCGCCTGCCTGTTGTATCAAGAATTATATTCCACTGTTGACACACTCGCTGCAGAAGGTTATGTCCGACAAATCAATATTCTACGAGCCAAGTATCAGATAGACCAAATGGAAATAGCCAGTAGAGAAGAGCACAACAAATTCATCACTGGCATATTGACCGGGAGTATCCTATTAGTCTTCATATTTATTATTATAACCATCATGCTTAGAAAACAGCGACAGGAAATCGCCCTATCTACACAAAAGCTGGAACACCTGCGCACCAATGCCGAAAATGCCACATCCGCCAAAAGCATATTCCTCTCGAACATGAGCCATGAAATACGCACTCCGCTCAATGCACTCTCCGGCTTCTCCTCACTACTGACCGAAGAAAACCTGGATAATGAGACGCGTCGTCAGTGCAATGAAGTAATCCTGCAAAATTCCGAGTTATTGTTGAAACTCATCAAATGACGTGATAGACCTATCAAGCCTTGAATTCGGGAAAATACAATTCTGTATCAACAAATATAACGTTGTCAATATTTGCCGAAATGTAATCGATACCGTCAGCAAAATAAAACAGACTCAGGCAGCCATATGCTTCATAACCGAATTAGAGAGCATGGATATAGAGACAGACGATGCACGTTTGCAGCAAAGTGCTGATAAACCTACTGATTAATGCAACCAAATTACATCGCAGGGTAGCATTATCCTGGAGCTTAGGAAGCAATCGGAACAAGAGTTGCTCTTTTCTGTCACAGATACAGGTTGCGGTATCCCTAAAGAGAAGCAAACCGCAATCTTCCGAAGATTCGAGAAACTAAATGAAAATGCACAAGGAAGCGGGTTGGGACTTTCCATCTGTCAGCTTATCATTGAACATATCGGTGGAAAAATATGGATTGACTCCGACTATACAGGCGGCTCACGCTTCTTCTTCACCCACCCCATCCGGCAATCACAGTCCACTAACCCCCAAAAGGAGAATAACGCATGAAAAGATCATTTATCATACCAACCTTACTCATCCTACTCCTGCCCGTACAAATTATCAATGCCGATGTACAAAGCCAGAATTCCGTGCTCCACCAGCACTCTATTGAAATAGAGAGATGCATAAACAACGACATCCGAAAAGCCGATTCTTTGGTAAAAACCGGAAAACCAGATGAAGCACTTACATATTATAAGAGCAGCCTTAAGTCAAAAGACTCATTATATAATCTTATTACCAACTCCCAGATGGAAGAAATCCTTTCACTCTACAACATGGATAAGCTCATACTGCAAAGAGAACAAAGACACAGTATGTTTCATCAAACCTGTTTATACATCTCAGTCATCATTATCTTAGCTCTACTACTTTCCAATATCCATATATACCGAAGCCGGAAACGGCTGCAAAAGAATGAAAAAGAAATCAGAAGATTAACCTCCATTGCCGAAGAAGCCAATGAAATAAAAAGTCACTTTCTGACAAATATGAGTTACAACATCCGTATACTCTTAAATAATGTAGTAGGATTCTCGCAACTTATGACCGAAGACGGGAACCTGAACGAAAAGGAAAAACGAGAATACTCCGGCATCATTCAAAGCAACTCGGCTGAATTAATCCAACTTGTAAATAACGTATTAGACCTTTCACGTCTGGAAGCCAACATGATGAAGTTTCAGCTACAGAACTGCAACGTGCAAGAGTGGTGCAACGAACTCCCCTATCTGGTGCAGATGCGAAGTGAAGGACATATACATCTGGAGCTTCAAGCCGATGTAGACAATGCAATCATATACACGGATGTCAGCCGCTTCACACAAATAATTTCCAGCATGTTACTCTATCCTGTAGAGTGCAAAAAGCCAAGAAGAATAGGTATGCAACTGGTTTACAATCAGGAAAAACAGGAAATAAAACTCCCGAATAGACAACAGTCCACTTGCTGATTCGGCATTTGCCTCACAAAAAGAAGCTATATTACAAAAAATCAATCTATTGTTTTTTGAACATTTCAACGGAAGTTATCGTGTAGAGAACTGTGAAAATAATCCGATTATATTTTTTACATATCCAGCGCTTATAACCTGATTATATGTACATTCACCCCAACCGTTATTTAGACAAGATACAAATTAAATGTTTTTAATCAAGATTGATAGCAAGTATTGAAGAAAACAACTATTTTTGCCAAATCAATTAGTACTAAATAATTAAAAAATTAAAGAAAATGGCTTACGTAATTAGTGACGATTGTATTGCTTGCGGAACTTGTATCGACGAGTGTCCGGTAGGCGCTATCTCTGAAGGCGATATCTACTCTATCGATCCTGAAACTTGTACTGAATGCGGTACTTGTGCAGATGTTTGCCCTTCTGAAGCAATTCATCCGGGAGAATAATACAATCCTAAGAAAAAGAAAAAGGCTCGGTTTCAATGAAATCGGGCCTTTTTATTTCAGTACTAAAAAGGCTCAGTGCCAAGAAGAAAATATACATCTTTATCTATACTGGCCAAACCCGTTTTTTGCGTGAAATATCTAAATATACAAAGAAGCCAACCAATCCACAATACATTTCAAACGTGAATTAGTTGGCTTTTTATATTGCAGAGTTACACCCCATACACCTGAGATGAACTTCTGTCATCAAAAGATTATACCAATTTTGACAATGCTTCCTTGATACGGCTAATAGCTTCCACAATATTCTCATCGCTAGTAGCATAACTCATGCGAATACATTCGGGAGCACCAAACGATGTGCCGCCTACACAAGCTACATGAGCTACTTCCAACAAGTACATAGCCAAATCATCCGAATTCTCAATCTTACGGTCACCGGCAGACTTACCGAAGAATGAGCTACATTTCGGGAACAGGTAGAAAGCACCTTCCGGTACATTTACTTCGAATCCCGGTACTTCCTTAGCCAGTTTCACAATAAGGTCGCGACGGCGTTCAAAAGCCTTACGCATCTCTTCCACCGGAGCCTGCGTTCCCGTATAAGCAGCTTCAGCGGCTTTCTGAGATACAGAACACGGCCCTGATGTGTACTGCCCCTGCAATTTGTTAGAAGCCTTTACAATCCATTCCGGTCCTGCAATGAAACCAATACGCCAGCCTGTCATGGCATAAGCCTTGGAAACACCGTTTACAATCACTGTACGATCCTTCATTTCAGGGAACTGTGCAATGCTCTGGTGCTTACCGATATAATTGATATGTTCATAAATTTCATCAGCTATGACAATTACCTGCGGATGCTTTGCCAACACGGCAACCAATCCGGCCAATTCCTCCTTGCTATATACAGACCCCGTAGGATTGGAAGGAGAACAGAGAATTAGTGCTTTTGTTTTGGCGTAATAGCAGCCTCCAATTGAGCCGGTGTAATCTTGAAGTCCTGCTCGATGCCCGCTGTGACAATCACCGGCTTACCTTCTGCCAGCTTTACCATTTCAGGATAGCTGACCCAATACGGCGCAGGCACAATCACTTCATCACCTGGGTTCACCAATACCAGAATGGCATTGCAAACCGACTGTTTAGCTCCGTTAGCACAAGAAATTTGCGCAACTGTATAGTCCAGACCATTCTCCTTCTTCAATTTTTCTACGATAGCGTTACGTAGAGCTGGATAACCCGGAACGGGAGAATAGCGAGAGAAGTTATCGTCTATCGCCTTTTTGCAGCCTCTTTAATGTGGTCGGGTGTATTAAAATCAGGTTCTCCGACACTTAAATTAATTACGTCTACACCTTGAGCTTTCAACTCTGCACTTTTTTGAGACATAGCCAGCGTCGCAGAGGGCGACAAGCTATTCAAACGGTCTGATAATTGGTTCATTCTATTTCTATTTAATGGTTGTTATGCAAATCCGGTTGCAAAATAAACGATTTTCTTTGATATAATAAAACAAAAAGACAGTTACTTACTAAAATGGAGAGTGTGTCCCATACGCTCTTTCTTCGTACGCAAGTAACGCTCGTTATACTGGTTCGGAGTAGTTTCAACCGGTACATTCTCTACAATCTCCAGGCCATAAGCTTCCAAACCGACACGTTTCACCGGATTGTTTGTAAGCAGACGCATCTTATGCACCCCCAATTCACGCAGTATCTGAGCCCCCACACCATAATCGCGTTCATCTGCCAGATGTCCGAGACAAATGTTGGCATCTACTGTATCCATACCGTCTTCCTGAAGTTTATACGCTCTCATTTTTTCCATCAGACCAATGCCTCGACCTTCCTGGTTGAGATATACGATAACTCCTTTACCGGCTTTTTCTATCACCTCCATCGCCTTGTGCAACTGCTCGCCGCAATCACAACGCATGGAACCGAATATATCCCCCGTAGCACAGGAAGAATGTACACGCACCAACACCGGTTCATCGGGAGCCCAAGTACCCTTAAACAAGGCCACATGCTCCAATCCGTTGGACTTCTGACGGAAAGGAATCAAGCGGAAATGTCCATGCTCTGTCGGCATATCCACCTCTACACCTTTTTCTACGATAGATTCCTGTTGCAAACGGTAAGCTATCATATCGCGGATAGAATCAGTTTCAAATTAAATTCATCTGCCATTTTACGCAATTCGGGCAAACGTGCCATCGTACCGTCTTCGTTCATGATCTCCATAAGCGCGCCGGCAGGATAGAAACCCGACAAACGACACATATCAATCGTAGCTTCGGTATGACCAGCACGACGTAATACCCCTTTCTCCTGCGCATACAAAGGATTGATATGTCCGGGGCGACCGAAAGTAGCCGGAGTGGAAAGCGGATCGGCCAGTGCCTGAATGGTTGCAGCACGGTCTGCTGCAGAAACACCGGTTGTACAACCTTCTAATTTATCGACAGTCACCGTAAAAGGAGTACCCAATACCGAGGTATTGTCCGTTACCTGATGAGGTAAATCCAGCTCTTTGCAACGAGACACCGTAATCGGAGCACACAATACTCCACGTGCATGCTTCAGCTAAAATTCACTTTTTCCGATGTTATCTTTTCTGCTGCAATAATCAAGTCGCCTTCATTTTCACGATCTTCATCATCGACTACAATCACGAAATTGCCAGCCTTAAAATCTTCAATGGCCTCCTCTATCGTATTTAACTTACTTTTTCCATATCTTTATTATTTATTCTGATTGACTTTTATAATATTCTGTATCTCTTCGTTTGTGTGGATATCCGCTCCATGTCCTTATTCAAGCGGATACGGAATGCCCAAATACGGAAATAAAAGAACAAGCCGACAGGCACTATCGCTCCACACAGCATATTCAACCAATAATTACGGAAAGGACGCACATGGGCATGAACAGCTATTACCGGGTAATTATTCAATGCTGTCAACAACGGTATAGACCTTGTGTTAGACATCTCGTCTATCAAAGTTTCCAACCGTTCATTGAGAGCCACCACCTCCTCATCGTGTGGCGCATCGTTCATCCATAATCTGAAATAATTGGGTGCTCGCATCAGAGTTTTCTTTTCGGCATACGCACGGCAATCCGCCGACAGCCGCTGAAGTTCTCCCGGCAAACGTACATAATCAGGATCGTGAATAATCACTTCTTTCCGGAACAAATGGCGAACACTGCGGATACCTGCTATCTTTTTAAACCAATTGATATAGGCATCAGCATTCAGCACCACCGAATCATTATTGGATTTATAAGTAAGGAATGCACCCAATGGCGCCAGTACAGCTGTACTGGTCCACATACCCATCCACACAATCCACTTACCGTCACGAGCCATCTTATAACCCGTATTGTTGATAATGTAATAGATGATAAAAATAAGCACGGACACTACTACAGGCATGCCCAAACCGCCTTTACGATGATACCACCCAACGGTGCACCGATGAAGAAAAAAATAAGGCATGCCAACGAAAGCGTCAGTTTCTCGTGCCAGGAAGTCATATGGCGCCTCAAACTGTTTTCCGTCTGCGATATATTGAAACCCTTGAAACTCCAATCACTTGCAGCACTCTCCGCACGGCTGACAGCCGTAGACATTATCTTCTGTTTCTGCATTAAAGTAGCCACATTAAACAGACTGTCCACATCGTAGCTACCCAAAGTTGCAGATTCTATTTTTATCGTATCAGCCTTACTCAGCGTATTGGAGGTCGCCTTATAAGTACTCGCCATAGCCTCTTTATAATAAGTACGCCCGATGCTATCGTTCTGCACCTTCATAGAATCAATGCCGGCCTGCAGCATTTTCATGTCCTTGCTATTGGATTGGTTGCTCATAAATCCGGCATCCACCATATTGAAATCCGAGTTGAACTCTATAATCGCATGCTTCTCAACGAACGCTTCCCGACGATAAGGCACATTTTTCTGATTCATGCTCTGCGACTTCAGATTTTCAAACTGCTCACCGCTGTAAAGGTGAAGATAAAGATGCTGTTTGTCCGCTGTCATTTCCAATCTCCCGGAATCCGATTTGATAATCTGCGCATTCTCAAACCCTTTCTCGAAATTATAAATCAATACATCGTACAGCATACCTGTCTTACGGTTTTTATGCTTTACGTAAAGGTTATACCGTCTATCTCATCATAAAATACTCCTTCGGGAATGTCCACTTCGGGCGACTTCTGCTTCATGGATACCAGCAATGTCCATAACTTAGTCTGCGCTTTAGGGCCAATAACATTCTAGAAAATAAAAGGAAACACAGCAATAATGGATATGAAAATTATCAGCGGACGCATAATCTTAAGCAAAGAAATACCTGCCGCTTCATGGCAAGCAATTCCAAACCGCTCTCCAAAATTGCCAAAAGTGATAAGAGCTGCCAGCAAAATAGCCAAAGGCAATGAAGCCGGCACCAGCGTCAGCGCCGAATAGAAAAAATTGGGCAAGAACATTCATCTCCAAATCCTTTTCCCACCATTTCGTCTACATATTTCCACAGAAACTGCATCATGAAGATG
>ENA-OQHP01000688-OQHP01000688.1-human-gut-metagenome-genome-assembly--contig:-NODE-688-length-10762-cov-1.310484_pt1 | contig 10762 bp, 15 predicted proteins | sample MGYA00242563_ERZ504717 | MGnify/ENA primary metagenome ERZ504717 (study PRJEB26092, sample SAMD00036212) | human gut metagenome | host: Homo sapiens | study: EMG produced TPA metagenomics assembly of...
GAACAGCAGCTGAAATGGCAGCCGCGTTGGGGGAGAAGGTGAAAGAAAGCCTGATGCCATTTCTTATGACAAGTTCCCTGCCTGCAGCGGCTTTTTTTGTACGGGTCTTTGTAATCTGTCTGGTTTCCTTTCTGGCAGCCGTCCTAAGTCTTCAGGAGATGGAAGAGCTTCGGCACAGGAGGGATCAGTCCTTGTTTCGCAGAGAGTTTAATCTTATCGGCAGCCGTCTGGTACAGACCGGGAAGGCATGGTTTAAAAGCCAGGGCATCATCCTTCTTTTAACCTGTGGTTTGAGTATAGGAGCCATGATCTGGATGGGAAATCCATATGCTGTTTTGGCAGGCACAGCCATAGCTCTTCTGGACGCCCTGCCTCTTTTGGGAGCAGGGGCTGTCCTTCTGCCCTGGGCTTTTTTGTGCGTGCTGGGAGGACAGTGGAAGGATGCGTTGATCCTTTCGGCCCTCTATCTGGCCTGTTACTTTGCGCGCCAGTATCTGGAAGCGAAGTATATGGGCAGTGAGGTTGGCTTATCTCCTCTGGAAACACTGGCGGCAGTGTATGTGGGAATGGAATTATTTGGTTTTTTGGGATTTATTTTAGGGCCTCTGGGACTGCTTTTGATCGAGGATCTGACAGAGATATGGGAAGAAGGAGCAGACAGAGGGAAACTTACTTGACAGGCAGAAGCTTTGGCTGATAGACTGGTATTAGAAATGATGGGAGAGGACATGAAAATGTTTGATGTGGAGCAGGTAAAAGCCTTAAATGATCTGGAGAGAATGGTCTATGAATATGTTGTAAAAGATCCTGAAAAGGTGAAATATATGAGGATTCGGGAGCTGGCTGATGAGGTACATGTTTCAACGTCTACCATTCTGCGGTTTTTGTAAAAAAAATGGGGATGTAGCGGCTATTCAGAATTTAAGCTGCAGCTTCGGGATTATCAGACCAGGAAGGATCAGGCAAGCGTAAGGATGATATTTCAGAAGTCGTTGACTTTCTTAAAAAACCGTAGCGCAGGAGTTTGAAGATAAGCTGGAAATGCTGGCAGAGGTTATTTTTCATGCAAACCATGTTTTTCTGGTAGGCAGCGGTATGTCGGGGATCGTGGCAAAATATGGAGCGCGGTATTTTTCAAGTATGGGTAAATTCTGCCTGTATATTGATGAACCGCACTATCCTACAGAGAGCAGTTTTTTTAAAGGACAGTCTTGTGATCGTATTTTCTGTATCGGGGGAATCCGGAGATACCATCCGGCATGTTATGCGGTTTAAGGAGCAGAACTGCCGGATCCTCAGCATCACGAATACGGAAAACTGCACCATAGCAAAGCTGTCTGATCATAATATTGCATATTATGTCAGCTATATGCGGCTGGGTGATTATGATGTTACAACCCAGATCCCGGCGGTGAGTATTGTGGAACGTCTGGGCAAGAAGCTGTACCGCTATACCTCTAAAGGGCCAGGAGCTATTTGATAAAACATCCTGTTACATATAAAAACAAGTGATTAAAGGTGTCACTTGTTTTTTTAGGCCCTGAAAGCGATGACAGTAGATGATTCCCTTCGTATAATGTATCTATCAAAATCCTTAAGGGGGAAAAGAAAATGGCAAAAGATTATACGGTTATTTCCAGAAAAATCGTAGAGCAGATTGGTGGGATCGACAACATTGCAAACGTTACTCACTGTATGACCCGTCTCCGCTTTGTGTTAAAGGATGAAACACTGGCAGATGATGAGGCAGTAAAAGCAATTGACGGTGTTATGGGTCTGGTAAAACAGGGAGGACAGTACCAGATCATCATCGGCAACCATGTAGGAACCGCTTATCAGGAGGTTTTAAAACTGGGAAATTTTGGCGAGCAGAGTGAAATTGCCAAAGGTGAGAAGAAAGAACCTCTGACACTGAAAAAAGTGGGAAATAACATTCTGGATGCGATTGTGGGAACATGTCCCCGCTGATTCCGGCTATCATCGGCGGCTCCATGGTAAAGCTTCTGGTTATGCTCCTTGGAATGGCAGGTATCCTGTCTGCTGATTCAGAAACCTATAAGCTGATCAATACCATTGGCGACGGAGCATTCTACTTCCTTCCGATGCTGGTAGCAGCGTCCGCAGCAAAGAAATTAAGACGGATATGTTTCTGGCAATTTCCATTGCAGGAGTCTGATCCATCCGGATTTCAGAAGCATGATGGAGCAGTTACAGTAGGCGATACAGCGGCTCATTTTATGGGAATCCCCATTGCTTCCGTAAAGTATACCTATACCGTTATCCCGTCAATCTGTATGACATGGATCCTGTCCTATATTGAGCGGGGCGTTGATAAGATCACTCCGGCTGTGACAAAGAACTTCTTAAAGCCCATGCTGATTCTTCTGATTGCGGCTCCCATTGCTATTTTAATCATTGGGCCGGCAGGTATATATGTAGGAGAAGGCATTTCCTCATTCGTTTTCGCAGTTCAGGACAAGCTTGGCTTTGTGGCAGTAGGAATCATGGGCGCGATCTGGCCGCTCCTTGTAATTACCGGTATGCACCGTGTATTTACGCCAACTATTTTACAGACTATTTCCGAGACGGGAATGGAGGGTACAGTAATGCCCTCTGAGATCGGAGCAAATCTTTCACTGGGCGGCGTATCTCTTGCAGTTGCATTAAAAACAAAGAACAGTGAGCTTCGACAGACGGCTCTTGCGGCAGCATCTTCTGCTCTGATCGCAGGAACTACAGAGCCTGCTCTCTATGGCGTTGCAGTGCGCTTAAAGCGTCCTCTTCTGGCTTCTCTGATCACAGGCTTTGTTTGTGGCTGTCTGGCCGGAATCGGAGGCTTGCCAGCCGTTCCATGGTATCGCCCAGCGTTCTCACCGGAGTACAGTTTATCGATCCGGCGAATCCGGGAAGAAGTATTGCGTGGATTGCAGGCATCACCATTTTATCCATTGTCCTGTCCTTTGTGCTGACACTGGTGATCGGTTTTGAGGATATTCCAGAAGAGGAGAAATAACATTGAGTGATTTCAGAGTACCGGAGAATTTTTTATTGGGGAGGAGCCATTTTCTGCCAATCAGGCAGAAGGAGCTTATCGGAGAGGCCGTGGGATCAGCAATATCGACCTGATCCCCCACGGTTCCAGTCGTATGGATGTGAAGCTGGGAAAGGTTTCTGATCCTGAGCTGCAGACAGATGCCTTTTATCCCAGCCATGAGGCGATTGATTTTTATCATCATTATAAAGAGGATCTGGCCTTAATGGGGGAATTGGGACTTAAGGTATTCCGCACCTCTATTTCCTGGTCCAGACTGTTTCCTGAGGGAGATGAGGCATTCCCCAATCCGGAAGGAATCGCTTTTTATAAAGACCTGTTTAAGGAATGCCGCAGATATGGGATGGAGCCTCTGGTTACGCTGTGCCATTTGATGTGCCGTATGGCCTGATCCGGAAATATGGCTCCTGGAGAAGCAGAGAGGTGATCGGCTGCTTTGTACGGTATGCAAAAACATGCTTCAGGGAATTAAAGGGACTGGTAAAATACTGGCTTACATTTAATGAAATCAATATTGTGCTGCACAGTCCGTTTTCAGGGGCAGGAATTGCCTTTGCAGAGGGAGAAAACAGAAATCAGGTTATTTATCAGGCGGCTCACCATATGCTTGTAGCAAGCGCTCTTGTCACAAAAGCAGCCCATGAAACAGATCCAGAAAATAAAGTGGGCTGTATGCTGGCCGGAGGAAGCTTTTATCCGTATTCCTGTAATCCGGAGGATGTATGGGAGTCTGTAAAAAAGAACAGGAAAATCTGTTTTTCATTGATGTGCAGGTTCGCGGACATTATCCCAGCTATGCCAAAAAGCTTTTCAGGGAAAAGGGTATCTGTCTGAATATGGAGCCGGAAGATTCGGATATCTTAAAAATACAGTTGATTTTATGTCCTTCAGCTATTATTCCAGCCGCTGTGTGGCTGCGGATATGGCGGATAAGACGTCAAATGAGGGAAATGTGGTGAAATCCGTGAAAAACCCCTGGCTGAAAACAAGCCAGTGGGGATGGGCCATTGACCCTCTTGGTCTTCGGATCACAATGAATCAGCTTTATGACCGCTATCAGAAACCGCTTTTTATTGTAGAAAATGGTCTTGGCGCAAGAGATGTGCTCACACCGGAAGGAACGGTTGAGGATGATTACCGGATCGACTATCTGAAAAAGCACATTGAGGCGATGAAGCTGGCAATGGAAGACGGAGTAGAGCTTATGGGCTATATTGTCTGGAGCTGTATTGACCTGGTGTCTGCATCTACAGGGAGATGAGCAAACGATATGGGTTTGTTTATGTAGACAGAGATGATGAAGGAAAAGGAAGTCTTAAGAGACAGAAAAAGAAATCCTTTTACTGGTATCAGGATGTAATCCGAAGCAATGGGGAGTATTTATAAACACTTAGAAAATACAAAAAATAAAAGGTACCACAAAAATTTTTGTATAAAGTGCCTATAAAAGAGCTTGGTTTTTCGATACTTTTTAGGATAGACAAATAAAATGGGAATGCTTATAATGAAAGTAACTTCATAAAAGCAGATTTTTATGTATATCCTGGAGATTGGTCCAGAGTTTCTACCAACTGCCGTAAATAGTTGACTACATAGTTTCATGGGGCTGGTTTTGGGCGGCCGCCATGCAGCTGTGCGCGGTCTTTGGGGCAGATATGAGCAGATTTAGGTTCCGCGTTGGCGGAACCTTTTTTAGTTCATAGGAAAGAGCATCCTATGAAATTCAGTGGGTTACACAAGCAGAGATTATCTGTAGAGAAAGGAGGGATGAGGCAGAACGCACGCAGACTGGCTGCTGATGAAGAAAAATGTGAAAGAGAGGACATAACATTGGAAAAAGGGAAGGTTTTTCGAACGGTTTTTGGGATTTCACAAAGCGGCTCTAATATGCGCACAGAGGTTTTGGCAGGGATCACCACCTTTATCACGGTGGCGTATATCCTGATCCTGAATCCTCAGATCCTGGCTGATCCATTTGTCATCGGGGGAGACATGGATATGGCCTCTAAAATCTCCAACGGCGTATTTATTGGAACCTGCATCGGCGCTTTTATTGGTACGATTCTGTGTGCGGTATATGCAAGGTGCCTTTAGCTCAGGCTCCCGGTATGGGGCTGAATGCATTTTTTGCCTATACGGTTGTGCTGGGAATGGGGTATACTTATCATCAGACATTGACAATTGTATTTATTTCAGGCGTACTGTTTATCGTAATCACGGCAGTGGGACTGCGCCAGGCGATTATCCGGGCCATACCGGAGCCGATTAAATGGCGATCACGCCGGGAATCGGCCTGTTTATCACCATTGTGGGCTTAAAGAATGCGGGGCTGGTTGTAAGCAATCCCTCTACGCTTGTAAGCATGGTTGATTTTGCCCAGTGGAGAAATGGCGTGGATACACAGCTGATCTGCGGCGCTCTGGTGGCTTTGATCGGACTGATTGTCATAGGAGTTCTTCACACAAAGAATGTAAAGGGTTCGATTCTCTGGGGAATTGTAGCAGCCACAGTGGTAGGAATCCCTCTGGGAGTGACAAAGCTGTCTGCCTTTGACCTGAATCTGGCTGCAAAATTCAGAGATTTTGGTGAGGTTTCTCTGTTTAAAATGGATGTGGCAGGCCTGTTTGAGGGAAAGAGTGTTACAGATGCCATATTTACTATTATTATGCTGGTACTCAGTTTTTCACTGGTAAATATGTTTGACTCAATGGGAACACTTATGGGAGCAGGACGCAGTCCGGCCTGATCGACGAGAACGGAGAAGTGATTCATATGCAGGAAGCACTGATGGCGGACGCGATTTCCACAGCAGCAGGAGCACTAGTGGGTACTTCTACCGTAACGACTGGTAGTGGAATCCAGCGCAGGCATTGCAGCAGGAGGACGGACTGGAATGACCAGCCTGGTAACAGCAGCTCTTTTCCTTGGAGCCATTATTTTTGCCCGGTTGTAAGCATTGTGCCGGCAGCGGCAACTGCACCGGCTCTGATCTTTGTGGGCGTTCTGATGCTGAGCAATATCAAGGATGTTGATTTTTCGGATATGACAAACGGACTTCCGGCTTTCTGTACCGTTGTATTTATGCCTTTTACCTATTCAATTGCAAACGGGATTGCAATGGGGCTTATTACATACTGCCTTCTGAAGATCCTTGCAAGAAGACCGAAGGAGGTAGAGGTGCTGACAGGACTGATCGCCGTGGTATTTGTGTTCCGCTATGCATTTATGACCCTTGGATAAAAGGGAATTGTAAGGAGGATGGGATCTATGGAACAGAAAACATTTGCACTGAAGGGAAATATCATTTATACAAAGGAGCGAACCAGATTTGAAGTGATGGAGCAGGGCTGGCTGGTATGTGAAGAAGGCCGGGTTCGGGATGTGTATTCGGTGCTTCCGGAGGAATTAAAGGGCATACCCGTGGAGGATATGGGGGACCGCCTGATTATCCCCGGACTGACGGATCTCCATATCCATGCTCCTCAGTATACATTCCGCAGCCTTGGAATGGACATGGAGCTGTTGGAGTGGCTGGAAACAAATACATTTCCGGAGGAGTCCAAATATAAGGATGCGGAGTATGCCCAAAAGGCCTATGGAATGTTTGCAGAGCAGTTGAAAAAGAGCGCTACCGTGCGGGCCTGCATTTTCGGGACCATTCACAATGAGGCCACGCTGATTCTGATGGATCTTTTAGAGGAGGCCGGGCTTCACACCATGGTTGGAAAGGTAAATATGGACCGCAACAGCCCGGATTATCTATGTGAGCCATCAGCTGAGGCTTCCGCTCAGGCTACCAGGGAGTGGCTGAAGGCCGTAGCTGACCGGAAGTATAAGCATACCAGACCGATTCTGACTCCGCGTTTTACTCCCAGCTGTACAGATGAGCTGATGGAGCTTTTAAAGGAGATTCAGACGGAAACCCATCTTCCGATGCAGTCTCATCTATCAGAAAATCCGGGGGAAATTGCCTGGGTGAAGGAGCTTTGTCCCTGGTCTGAATTTTATGGCGATGCTTATGATAAGTTTGGACTGTTCGGAGGAGACTGCCCCACTGTAATGGCTCACTGCGTTTATTCCGGAAAAGAGGAAATGGCTCTTATGAAGGAGAAAGGCGTATTTGTGGCCCATTGTCCGGAATCCAATACCAATCTCTCTTCCGGCGTCGCACCGGTGCGGCGGTATCTGGAGGAGGGCCTTCATGTGGGCCTTGGAAGCGACGTGGCAGGAGGTTCTACAGAAAATCTCTTTACCGCCATGTCTCAGGCCATCCAGGCATCCAAATTAAGATGGAGGCTGCAGGATGCTACCTTAAGCCTCTTACCGCAGAGGAGGTCTTTATATGGCTTCCAAGGGCGGCGGAGTCGTTCTTTGGAAAGACAGGAAGCTTTGAGCCGGGATATGAATTTGATGCGGTTATCATTGACGACAGCCGCCTGATCCATCCCCAACCGCTGACGGTGAAGCAGCGTCTGGAGCGAGTGATCTATCTGGGCGACGAACGGGAGGTATACGGAAAATATGCTTGCGGTGAAAAGATTCTGTAACTATTCTGAGAAAATAAAGGTGAATGATGAGAGGAAATGTACTCCTGGAATCCCTGTATGGGGCTTTCGGGAGCATTTTCTGTTATACAGGAGGAAGACAGGGTGGAATGGAAGGATGGAAAATGCAGGTGCTGCTGGGCCAATCCAAAGAATGAGCGGTATATCCGCTACCATGATGAGGAATGGGGACGCTCGGTTCATGATGACAGAAAGCTGTTTGAAATGCTGGTTTTGGAGTGTTTTCAGGCAGGGCTTTCCTGGGAATGCATTTTAAATAAGAGAGAGGCCTTCAAACAGGCATTTGATGAGTTTGAGCTGGAAACTGTCTGCGGGTATGGAGAGGAGAAGCTTCAGGAACTGAAAGAAAATGCGGGAATTGTGCGTAATTCTCTGAAAATAATTGCCGCTGTCACCAATGCCCGTATATTTAGAAAGATTCAGGCAGAGTACGGAAGCTTTGACTGTTATCTGTGGCACTGGACAGAGGGAAAGGTAATCTGCGAGACAGGCAAGACAAACTCTGCTTTGTCTGACCGGATTTCAGAAGATCTTAAAAAGCGCGGAATGAAGTTTGTGGGAACTACAGTTGTATATGCCTATCTGCAGGCGGTTGGCGTTGTATGGGGGCATGAAGAAAACTGCTTTCTGTCACTGCATCAGGGAAAGGACATGCAGAAAAAGTAACAGTTTCATAACGGTTTCTTACATTTTTCTGTCTTGTTTACATTTCCTATACGTTTTCTTACTTTTTTTAAAATCTATTGATTCATGGTGAAAAATTAGCTATAATCTGCTCATAAAAAACAGATAAAACAAACAATATGTATAAAAGGAGGTTTCCTATATGAGAAAACGTAATTTAACCGGTTTATTATTTGCAGCAGCATTCGTGATGGCAGGAACCCAGTTCGGCAGTGTAGAAGCTCAGGCAAGACCTCACCATGGAGAGGATTGGGAGGACAGATGGAAGATCGTTGGATGATGACGATGATGATGACGATCGCTGGGACGATGACGATGACGACGATGACCGTTGGGACGATGACGATGATGACGATCGTTGGGAAGGCGGACACGGTCATGGAATGGGAATCATGGAGGTGGTAATAACAGCGAGCACCGTCCGGCAGCAGGCGGAGCAGTAAATGTAGTTTACTTCTGTGAGGAGGATAATACCGTCTGGGCCAATGGCGTTATCTGGCAGCGGGCCTTGTAGACGGAAAGGGAAATGTAAACTCCAGCGAGCTGACCAATGTGCCGGAAGGCTATAAGTTAAAGGAAGTAGGAGATTTCTACTATGATGGTGGTTCTGAGCTTCGTATTCAGATTGTACCATGGTATCGTTAATAATCTGCTTTAAGAAATGTGTTGTAACATAAATGAACAGCGATATGCCGCAGGAGCCGGATTCATCTGGTATCTGCGGCATATTTTTTCAAGCGTCGGGAAAATATCCATGTTGACAAACCACACAATCCGTCGTAGAATTTACAATGACGAAAGACATACTTCCATGATGCGACATAGATACATGAGAAAGGCTAAGAAGGGGAATAGTAAGCCCGGAGCACGTTGCAGAGAGAGGAACAGACGGTGGAAGTTCCTTACGAAAGCCCGGACCCAACCGGCCCTGGAGCCTGTATGATGAATACAGCGCAGATCCGGCGTTAATGGATAAAAGAGAGAGTCATAAAGACTAATCAGGGTGGTACCGCCGAGCTGTTCGGTCCCTTGCAGAGCGCATAGATGCATGGGATTGGATGGCTTTTTGTTATATAGAAAAGAAAAGGAGAATCATCATGGCAGACAACAAAAAAATGGTAGAAGCCATCACATCCATGGACGTGGATTTCGCCCAGTGGTATACGGATGTGGTAAAGAAAGCAGAACTCTGCGATTATGCAAGCGTAAAGGGCTGTATGGTAATCAAGCCTGCGGGCTATGCAATCTGGGAGAATATCCAGAAGGAGCTGGACCGCAGATTTAAGGAAACAGGCGTGCAGAACGTATATATGCCTGTATTTATTCCGGAAAGCCTTCTTCAGAAGGAGAAGGATCATGTAGAAGGCTTTGCGCCTGAGGTTGCATGGGTGACACACGGTGGACTGGAGCCTCTTCAGGAGCGTATGTGTGTAAGACCTACCTCTGAGACGTTATTCTGTGATTTTACGCAAAGGACATTCACTCCTACAGAGATCTTCCGAGAGTTTACAACCAGTGGTGCTCGGTTGTCCGTTGGGAGAAGACAACCCGTCCGTTCCTGCGCTCCAGAGAGTTCTTATGGCAGGAGGGCCATACGGCTCATGCCACAGCGGAAGAGGCAGAGGAGAGAACCGTACAGATGTTAAATGTGTACGCTGACTTCTGCGAGCAGGTTCTGGCGATCCCTGTTGTAAAGGGACAGAAAACAGACAAGGAGAAGTTTGCAGGCGCAGAGGCTACCTATACCATCGAGTCTCTGATGCATGACGGAAAGGCACTGCAGTCCGGTACCAGCCATAACTTTGGCGACGGTTTTGCAAAGGCCTTCGGCATCCAGTTTGCAGATAAGGACAATACCTTAAAGCACGTTTACCAGACCTCCTGGGGTATGACAACCCGTATGATTGGCGCTATTATCATGGTACATGGCGATGACAACGGCCTGGTTCTGCCTCCGAGAATTGCTCCAGTACAGATCATGGTTGTACCGATCCAGCAGAAGAAGGAAGGCGTTTTAGACAAGGCGTTTGAGCTGAGAGACCGGCTGGTGAAGTCCGGCTATGCTGTAAAGGTAGATGATACGGACAAGAGCCCTGGCTGGAAGTTTGCAGACTGCGAGATGCGAGGTATTCCTCTGCGTGTGGAGATCGGTCCTAAGGATATGGAGCAGAATCAGGCCGTTCTGGTGCGCAGAGATACCCACGAAAAGACAGTTGTTTGCCTGGACGAGCTGGAGGCAAAGGCCGGCGAACTGCTTGAAACCATTCAGAAGGATATGCTGGAAAGGCCAGAGCTCACAAGAGAGGCTCATACCTAATACTGCTACAGAATGGGATGAGTTTGTGGATACCATTAACAATAGCCAGGTTTTGTAAAGGCTATGTGGTGCGGCTGCCGTGAGTGTGAGGATAAGATTAAGGAAGAGAACAGGCGCTACCTCCAGATGTATGCCCTTGAGCAG
>ENA-OQHP01000689-OQHP01000689.1-human-gut-metagenome-genome-assembly--contig:-NODE-689-length-10738-cov-1.209123_pt1 | contig 10738 bp, 21 predicted proteins | sample MGYA00242563_ERZ504717 | MGnify/ENA primary metagenome ERZ504717 (study PRJEB26092, sample SAMD00036212) | human gut metagenome | host: Homo sapiens | study: EMG produced TPA metagenomics assembly of...
GTCAAGTCTCCGGTATATATCAAGATGTTTTATTTGGTACTGGTTGCTACATTATCTCGTTGATGCAGGTAAACCTGACCGGTGGCGGCGAGCAGTTTTTGCTGCAACAGGCGCAGAACGGCAGTACGGAAATAATGTGGGTGCTTGCCGTCATGCTGTTGCATTTCGGGTTTTCGGTGTGCTCCGTGTCTTCAGGCTTGCCGGGTGGTAACTTATTCCCACTTTGGTGACGGGCGGACTGTTGGGGCAGCTTGTAGGACTGGTCGCTGTAAAGTACGGCATTATCGAACCCCCAAATATCACTTATGTCATGCTGATATCCATGTCGGCATTTTTGGTGGCCATTGAGCGTACACCGCTTACGGCAATTGTGCTGATAACGGAGATAACCGGACACTTCGAAGTCTTTTATCCCTCGGTCGTGGTAGGCGGTTTGACGTATTATTTACGGAGTTGCTCCAGATGAAGTCTTTCAATGTGATTTTATACGAGGATATGATTAACTCTCCCGATTTCCGTGAAGAAAACCGGTATACGCTGTCTGTGGAAGTCATGACCGGTTCTTACTTCGACGGCAAGGCAGTAAGCGAGCTTTCCTTGCCCGAACACTGTGTTATCATCAATGTGCATAGGGATGGAAAAAACCTGGTCCCTGCGGAAACAAGTCTGATTCCGGGAGACCAGGTGCAGATTGAAATGGATTCGCAGGACATAGAGAAACTCTATGAACCGCTCGTCAGTATGGCAAATATCTATTAGACCAGATTGCCTATTTCATCCAGATTTCTCCGGATATCGTTGTCGGTCAGTTCATAGTTTTGCAAATCGCCGGCAAGGTACTTGTCGTACGATGCCATATCAATGAGGCCATGGCCGGACAGGTTGAACAGGATGACTTTCTCTTCGCCCGTTTCCTTGCATTTATTTGCTTCGCGTACAGTGGCTGCAATGGCGTGGCAGGACTCCGGTGCAGGGATGATTCCTTCTGCCTGTGCGAAAAGGCAGCCGGCTTCGAACGATTCGAGTTGTTTGATGTCCGTCGCTTCCATATAGCCGTCTTTCAGCAGTTGCGATACGATGACGCCTGCACCGTGATAGCGCAGACCGCCGGCATGGATGTTGGCGGGAGCGAAAATTATGTCCCAGGGTAAACATCGGCAGTAGCGGGGTATATCCGGCTTCATCGCCGAAGTCGTATTGGAATTTGCCGCGTGTCAGTTTCGGGCAGGATGCCGGTTCGGCGGCAATGAACCGTGTTTTTTGCCTTCGAGGATGGTGTGGCGCATAAATGGGAATGCGATGCCTCCGAAGTTGGAACCGCCGCCGAAGCAGGCAATGACCATATCGGGATATTCGCCGGCCATTTGCATTTGTTTTTCGGCTTCCAGGCCGATTACAGTCTGGTGCAGAGTGACGTGGCTCAATACGGAACCGAGCGTATACTTACAGTTGGGCGTGGTTCGTGCCAGCTCGATGGCCTCGGAAATGGCCGTACCCAGCGAACCCTGGTGGTTGGGGTGAGCGGTCAGAATATCTTTTCCGGCACGGGTGGACATGGAGGGCGAAGGAGTTACCTGCGCACCGAAGGTCTGCATGATACTGCGGCGGTAAGGCTTTTGCTCATAGCTGATTTTACCTGGTATACGGCGGCTTCCAACCCGAAGAGGCGGGCGGCATAAGCCAGCGAAGCTCCCCATTGTCCGGCTCCGGTTTCGGTGGTGACGTTTGTCACACCCTCCTGCTTGCAATAGTAGGCCTGCGGTATGGCGGAGTTCAGTTTGTGAGACCCCATCGGGCTCACACTCTCGTTTTGAAATAGATATGTGCCGGTGTACCCAGCGCTTTTTCCAGTCCGTAGGCACGCACCAGCGGAGTGCTTCGGTAGTATTTGTACATTTCGCGCACCTGTTCGGGTATTTCAATCCAGGCATCGGTCTGATTGAGTTCCTGGCGGCAGAGCTCTTCTGCAAAAACGGGATACAAATCTTCCGCTTTCAGCGGTTGCTTGGTGGCGGGGTTGAGCGGCGGCATGGGCTTGTTCACCATATCGGCCTGTATATTATACCAGTAATGTGGAATTTCTTCTTCCGGAAGGATGAATCTTTTTGTTTTGTTGCTCATAGTGGTTATTATAAATTAAAAGTGATTCTGTGTCCAAATGTAGCTATTATTTTTAAACCAATTTCTTTTTTCCATTGTTTTTTGTTTATAAGGGCAGATTTGTCTAAGTTTGCCATGTCTCATTAACCGATATATTTATGAAGCTCTATCATAAGTTCTTTTTGTACCAGAATAAATGGATTCATCCCTATATACGCGTGGCGTTGGGAGTAATGACAGCCTTGACGTACCTGGCGTCCATTCTGCTGATTGTCGGTCTGGTATACGAACACGGATTTACCATTTCGGCAGCGGAGGCTCACCAATTGCAGCGTCTGTACCATGGTGTGTGGATTTGTTTTTCTGGTTGATATATCCTTACATATCCTTTTGGAGTATAAAGATACGAGGCAGACTTTCAGTATGCTGACCTGGATATTGACTTTTCTGCTTTATCTGACGCTGGTTCCGGTTATCTTTCATCGCCCGGAAGTGGAAGGCGCCGTGCAGGCAGTCTGGGATTTTCTGAACGGCAAGGCCTATCATCTTGTATTGCTGCTGGTGCTGTCTTTCCTGAATCTGTCGTATGGACTGGTACGGTTGCTGGGGCGACGGACAAACCCTTCGCTTATCCTGGCGGTCAGTTTCTTCATTATCATACTCATAGGGACAGGGTTACTGATGCTTCCCCGTTCTACGGTGGCGGGCATCTCGTGGTGGATTCGCTGTTTATTTCCACCAGTGCGGTGTGTGTGACGGGACTGACTTCGGTAGACGTGCATCCACTTTCACGACAACGGGTTTTGTAATCATCATTCTGCTGATTCAGATTGGCGGTCTGGGGGTGATGACGCTGACAAGTTTCTTCGCGATGTTCTTCATGGGGAATACCTCTTTGTATAATCAGTTGGTGGTGCGCGATATGGTCAGTTCCAATTCTCTGAATTCGCTGTTGTCCACACTGGTGTATATCCTTGGCTTTACATTGGTGATAGAGGGGATAGTACGTTTGCCATCTGGAGCGATATTCATGGTACAATGGGGATGGATGTGCACGAAGAGCTGGCGTTTTCGGCTTTTCATTCTATATCGGCATTCTGCAATGCAGGGTTTTCCACCTTGCGGGCAATTTGGGCAATCCGTTGCTGATGAAGGGGCATAACCCGTTCTATATATACATTTCACTGCTGATTATTCTTGGCGGTATCGGTTTCCCCATATTGGTGAACTTCAAGGACATTATCCTTTATCATATACGCGTTTCTGGCGATTTTTGCATACATGGGAGTGGGACGCCGCCGTTTCTACCATCTTTATAACCTGAATACGCGTATCGTGCTGATTGTTACCTTCCTGCTCTTGGCGGTGGGCACGGCCGGTATTGCTTTTTTTGAGTGGAACGCGTCTTTTGCGGGGATGTCGGTTGCCGATAAGTGGACACAGGCATTTTTCAATGCCGCCTGTCCCCGTACTGCGGGTTTTTCCAGTGTGGATTTAGCCGGCCTGGGGGTACAGACTTTATTGCTCTACCTTATTCTTATGTGGATTGGCGGCGGTTCGCAGTCCACCGCAGGCGGTATCAAAGTGAATGCTTTTGCGGTTGTGGTGCTGAATCTTGTGGCGGTATTGCGCGGCACGGAGCGGGTGGAGGTGTTCGGGCGTGAGTTGTCGCACGACTCTATCCGCCGTTCCAATGCTACGGTGGTGATGTCTTTCGGAGTGCTGTTCGTGTCTGTCTTCATCATCAGTATTCTGGAGCCGGGACTATCTCTGCTTGCGATTACCTTTGAATGTGTTTCGGCCATCAGTACGGTCGGCTCCAGCCTGAATGCCACTCCCTTGCTGGGCAGCGACAGCAAGTTGCTGGTGGCGCTTTTGATGTTTGTCGGACGTGTGGGGCTTATAACACTGATGCTCGGCATCATCAAGCAGAAAAAACATACGAAGTACCAGTATCCGAGCGGACAGATTATCATTAACTAAGTGAGATTTGGAAACAGGTGTGTGAAATGCTAACATTGATTGATTATGAAATATATTATTATTGGTTTGGGTAATTACGGTCATGTGCTTGCCGAGGAGCTTTCGGCTTTGGGACATGAGGTGATAGGTGCGGACATCAGTGCCGGCCGTGTGGATAGTTTGAAGGACAAGGTGGCAACCGCCTTTGTGATTGATGCAACCGACGGGCAGGCTTTGTCCGTGCTTCCTTTGAATAGTGTCGATGTCGTCATTGTCGCTATCGGCGAGAATTTCGGCGCTTCCATCCGGGTGGTGGCGCTGTTGAAACAGAAAAGGTGAAACGCATCTATGCAAGGGCTATCGACGGGGTGCACCGTTCGGTGCTGGAGGCTTTCGGCCTGGATCGTATCCTTACTCCTGAGGAGGATGCGGCTCGCGGACTGGTTCATCTGCTTGAGTTTGGTGCCGACATCGAAACGTTTCGGGTGGATTCCAATTACTACGTTGTGAATTTTACTGTGCCCGAAAAATTTATAGGCTATAATGTAAATGAACTGAAGCTTGACAGCGAGTTCGGGTTGAAACTGCTTGCTCTGAAGCGTGCCGAGACTTTGAAGAATTGCCTGGGCATCTCTTTCACCGAGCATGATGTGGTGAACGAACTGCCGGATGATGACCGGATACAGGCAGGCGACCGGTTGGTATGTTACGGACGTTACCGGGATTTCCAGAAGTTTGGAAGCGCTGTGACGGCAGGCGGAACTATTATTCTCTTTTTTTGTAGCTTTTATTGCTTATCCGGCAAAATAGCAGTATCTTTACTTCCTAATGCTAGATTGTTCCGCCATGGAGTAAATTCCATTCCGCCATGGTGGAACAGAACTTTCTCCGTGGTGGAACAAAATTTACCCCGTGGCGGAACAATTTAATTGAAGAAACGGCTTTCTCTCTTTGTCACCGTGAGAAGGATGCTGAGTGTAGCAATGGTGAAAACTTAGCATCTTGAAAAGTATGAGTGCCTATTATGACCTTCTGGAGAAACCCGATATTCGCCCGCACCGGTGAGCAACAACCCCTTTACGCCCGTTTTGTGGCTAAGGGAACGATTGATAGAAAAGAGTTTATAGACCGTGTCCACTTGTTTACGGGTATCAGCCGCAGCGTGCTTGAGGGTGCGATGGCAGCGTTCATGGACGAGCTGCGCGATTGCCTGGCCAACGGTTGGACGGTAGAATTGGGTGAGTTGGGCTATTTTACGCCTCATTGAGTTGCCGGCGCCGTGCGATGGAGAAAGATGAGGTACGTGCCGCGTCAGTTGCCTTGCGCGGACTGAATTTCCGTCTGGGGAAGAAATTTCATGAAGATTTAAGCGGTAAGATGAGGCTTGAGCGCAGGCCGCAACTCGCCGTGCCGCTTTCCTCGGATAACCTTTCGTCTATGGAGCGCCGTTTTCAATTGCTGGACGAATATTTGCAGCGGAATCCTTGCATTAACCGTGCCCAGTATGCCCGTCTGACGGACGTAGCTACAAGCAGGCCGTTAACGATTTGAATCAGTTTATCAGAGACGGAGTGTTGGTGAGATACGGAATGGGGAGAAATGTGGTGTATGCAGGAAAAAAGTGAAAAGTTTTTTTATAGGTATATATATCTTTGTTTATCAATAGCTTATCTATTGTTGTTAATCCTCTTTATCATGACTGTAACTTACTGAAACGACAGTTAAAGCACCATGTCGCTTTGCGCCTGTTGTATCTTTGTATTGTGATCACAGAGAAGCAGGTTTTGCAAACTGACGAGCAAACAAAACCGAAAAACAAATTTATTAATCGTTTAAATTAAAAAAAGTTATGGCATTGAATTACGAAGTGAAAAAGAAAGTATTCGGTTTTGATCAGACAAAAACGGAAAAGTATGTAGCGCAACTGAAAACGCTTGGTATAATACAGTTTGGCGATTTGTGCGATGAAGTCACCAAGATAGGCATGGCCCCGCGTGGTGTGGTAAAGATGGTTCTGGATGGCTTGATAGACACATTGAACATTAACATTAACAAGGGGTTTTCCGTACAGTTGGGTGATTTCGGTTGTTTCCGACCGGGCATCAATGCAAAGAGTCAGGACAGGGAAGAGGATGTGAAGTCGGATACGGTTTATCGTCGGAAAATAATTTTTACGCCGGGACAGTACTTCAGGGAGATGCTGACACGTGCCAGCGTGACGAGAGCAAGTTGGGAAAAACGGAAACTGTTTCGGGAGGCGGTTCTGCTCCGGGAACCGGCGGAAACGGGGAAGAAGAAAATCCGTTGGGATAACATTCTTTCAGTCTGCCTGGAACGGTAAGCGGAAGTAAAAGAGAGGGATATGAACTTTTTTCAGGAAAGGTTCATATCTTTTCTCCGATTGCTTGACTTCGCCTTTCGGATGTTGTATCTTTGTATCTCTAATAAAAAACTTTGATGATAAATCTGCAAAAAAACTATGGAAAATGAAAATGACTTCCGTATCAGAACGTATACGAAAAGAGAGCTGGCATGCCTGTATTGCCCCAACACAACGGCACGGTGTGCTATCCGTACGCTGACGCGCTGGATTAAACGTAACAGCGAATTGTATGCGGAATTGCTGCTTACGGGATACCACGCAAGGGTGCGGACATTTATGCCGAGGCAAGTGGGAATAATCGTCCGTTACCTGAACGAACCTTGATTGAAGGCAGATTCTTAGGATATACGGATATGCTTGACGGTAATGAGAGGGGCAGAATGTACCTGATGTTTTTCTTTTGGTATGCTCCCTTGCTGTTTTTAATGGCTTTCATTTGTATTTTTCCCGCTCTTTTTGTTCCTTTGCCCTTGTCAATAAAAAAAAAAGAATCAATGAAGACTCTTGTTTATATAGTGACTTGTGCGGTGATGTTGTCGGTTATTTCCTGCACATCGCGGAATAAAGGCGGAGACGATGTACAGGTCTTGATGAAAGACAGCACAGTGATATCTGCTCCACAGCGTATGCAGGTTTCCGATACGAAAGTGACCATTACCTACAAAGGCAGGGAGTACCGCTCGTCTGTTGTCCGCCGCCCGGACGAGAGTCTGCCTGTTGTGACGGATGAGCAGGGAGAGAGGTTTATCGACAACAGCATTGCGCTGCGCATCACTTGTGGCGGAAAACAGATTGTGGACAAGGTGTTTACGAAGGAAAGTTTCGCCTCACTGGTCGATGCCCGCTTTCTGAAATATGCCATTCTGGAAGGACTGGTCTATGATAAGACAACGCCTCAGGCATTATCTATGCCGCCAGTATCTGCTATCCGCAATCCGACCTTTATGTGCCTCTCCGGCTGACGGTTTCCGCGGATGGCAAAATCTCCATGGCGAAAGAGGAACTGCTGGAAGAGGTGTATGGGGAAGATGCCGTTTCCAATTGATATACGGGTAATTCCAGAATGATTCCAGATTTGTGAGTTTTTTTTTGCCGACATGAAAATCCTGATTGTAGAAGATGAGCAAGATTTGCGGGAAACAATCCGCACTTCGCTCCTGAAAGAGAAATTTGTCGTAGAAACGGCTGCTGATTATTTTTCGGCCCTGGACAAGATAAACGACTATGATTACGACTGTATCCTATTGGACATTATGCTGCCGGGAGGAAGCGGTCTGGATTTGTTGCGCGAGCTGAAGCACTTGCGCCGTACGGACAGTGTGCTCATCATCTCCGCCAAGGATTCGCTGGACGATAAAGTGGACGGTCTGGAACTGGGGGCGGATGATTATCTGACGAAGCCTTTCCATCTGGCAGAACTGAATGCACGCATAAAATCTTTAATACGCCGCCGTCAGGCACAAGGCGATATGTCTGTCACCGTGGGCAATTTGTTGCTCTATCCGGACAAACGGCAGGCGGAAGTAGGCGGTGCTCCTTTGCAACTGAACCGTAAGGAGTTCGACCTGCTGTATTACTTTGTGGTGAACGCCAACCGGGTTATCAATAAATGAGCCTTGCCGAGTCGGTGTGGGGTGATAATATTGACCAGGCAGATTCGTTGGATTTCATATATTCGCAGGTGAAGAACTTGCGCAAGAAGCTGAAGCAGGCCAATGCCTCTGTGGAGCTGAAAGCTGTTTATGGCTTTGGCTATAAATTGTCCGAATTATGAACTGGTATATTATACATATCGTAAAATCTCCTTATTGCTATTTGTCCTGATGGCTGTATGGGGGGTATTGTTTTATTATGCCATTATTGATGAGGTTGTTGATGAAACGGACGATACGCTGGAAAATTATGCCGAAATATTAATAGAACACGTACTCCACGATTCTTCTCTTCTTGAAACGGAGGCTCATTGATGTCTTTTTATAAATTCCGTCCCATCTCTGAACAGGAGGGAAATCATTATCAGGAAGTTTTTTATGACTCTACCGTGTATATCGAACTTGAGGACGAGAACGAACCGGTACGCGTGATGCGTACGGCATTCCGCATGCCCGACGGACAGTTTTACGAGCTTACCCTGATGATTTCCATTTTGGAACGGGACGATATGGTGGAGGCAATGCTCTGGTATTTGGGGGCATTGTTCCTGCTGTTGCTGATTTGTACATCGGTGGGCATTCAAGTGATATTGAAGGGGTATTCCGCCCGTTGCATAAGTTACTGGACTGGCTGCACGGCATCCAGCCCGGCAAGAAGTTCCGGCATTGGAGAACCCTACGAAGATACGTGAGTTCCGTCAGCTGAGCGAGGCTGCGGTGGATATGGGCAACCGCAGTTACAAGGCTTATGAAGAGCAGAAGCAGTTTATAGAAAACGCATCGCATGAGTTGCAGACGCCGCTTGCCATTGTGCGCGGTAAAGTGGAACTGCTGGCTGAAAGCGACAGCCTGACCGAACAGCAGATGAAGGAACTGGATGAAATCTATTCAACGTTGGGACGTGCGGTGAAACTGAATAAGCCTTGCTGCTGCTTTCCCGTATAGAGAACGGGCAGTACACGGAGTCGGAGGATGTATCGGTGGACGAGATACTGGAAAACCTTCTGCCTGATTTGATGGATATATACGAACATAAGCAGGTGCGCTTGCTGCGTAAGCAGGGGGAACAGCCTTTTATTATTCGCTGTAATCATTCGTTGGCACAGATTCTGGTTTCCAATCTGGTGAAGAATGCATTGCTTCATAATGCGGATGGGGGAGAGTTGCAGATACTCACTACTCCGGATTCGCTGGTAATAAAGAATACAGGTGATACTCCTTTGGACGGTGAGAAGTTGTTCCGCCGTTTCTACCATAGTATTGACGGAAAGAAAGATTCCACCGGACTGGGACTCGCCATAGCCCGTTCCATAGCCCGGGTTTCTTTTTGAGGCTTACTTACGAATGGCAGGATGGGATGCATTGCTTTCTACTTGTTAAAGAAAATAAAAATAACCGTTAACACTGATTATTCCCAAATCTTTCCTATTTCTCTGTCGTTATTTGCAGTGTGAATGATATGAAACAAATCAGTAACATTAAAAAAATAACGATTATGAAGAAGTATTATCTATCCTTGTGTTGGCTCTTGTAGCCGTTCAGTTGGCATTTGCCGGTGATGTCATTACGCGCGATGCCAAGCAGTTGCCTTTGACAGCCCGTAACTTCATCAACCGGTATTTCACCGATCCGCAAATCTCGCATATCAAGATTGAAACCGGAATACTGGGCTCGAAAAGCTATGAGGTGCTGTTGACCGACCGTACGGAGATTGATTTTGACAGCAACGGAAACTGGACTGATGTGGATTGCAAGAAAGCTGCTGTGCCGAAGCTCTGATTCCGGTATCTGTGAAAGAGTATGTAAAGACGAACTTCCCGCAGGAGGTCATCACCAAGATTGAACGCAGACGCAGCGGGGTGGAAGTTGAACTTGCCAATGACTATTCCTTGAAATTCAACAGCAAAGGAAAATTTGTAGGCATGGACGATTGATTGTAATAATGCAGAATGTATAACTTTAAATTTTTGCCAAGAAGATGAAAACAAAAATTCAAGTATTAGCGATGATGTTCATTGCGGCAATGGCTTTCAGTGCGTGCGATGATGACGACAAAAACGATAATATAAAAGTTCCCGATGCCGTGTCGAAAGCCCTTAAGGACAAATATCCTGCTGCCATGGACATTGAATGGGAACGGAAAGGCGATTATTTCGTAGCCGACTGTTGGATGGACGGCAGGGAAATGGATGTGTGGTATGATGTTCAGGCAACCTGGAAATTGACGGAGACGGATATTCTTTGGGAAGGTTTGCCGCCTACGGTACAGACCGCTTTCGAAGGCGGAGAATATGCGCAGTGGAAACGGGAAGATATTGATATGCTTGAATATCCCGTACAGCCTGTCCAATATGTTATCGAAGTGGAGAACGGTAATGAGGAGTATCAGTTGTTCTATGCCGGAGACGGTAATTTATTGCAGAAACGTGATGTAAGTGCAATAAGGACGATACGCACTGGCCGATAGATGAGCTGAAGACCGGGCGTTAATCTTGTTTGATTGAGGTATAACCGGAACAAATGAAGAATCTCTTCTCCTTACATATTAAGAGAAGAGATTCTTTATTTTGTCTTTGAGTAAGTTGGACGTGCTTTTGTCTCTGACTGCTACATCGGTTTATAATCTTTAGCCAGTCCGTCC
>ENA-OQHP01000690-OQHP01000690.1-human-gut-metagenome-genome-assembly--contig:-NODE-690-length-10714-cov-1.938793_pt1 | contig 10714 bp, 17 predicted proteins | sample MGYA00242563_ERZ504717 | MGnify/ENA primary metagenome ERZ504717 (study PRJEB26092, sample SAMD00036212) | human gut metagenome | host: Homo sapiens | study: EMG produced TPA metagenomics assembly of...
CAGGAATCCTTCTCCGCTTGGTCCAAATCCAACTCCCGGAGTTCCCACCACATTGACCTCGTGAAGCAACATTTCAAAGAAGCTCCATGAATCCAGTCCTTCGGGTGCCTTTACCCAGATATAAGGCGCATTCACTCCTCCATAAAGTGTAAATCCGGCAGCATGCAATCCTTCACGCATCAAACGGGCATTCTCCATATAATAGGCTATGGTTTCCTTAATCTCAGCTTGTCCTTCGGCGGTATAGATAGCCTCTGCCCCTCGCTGGGTGATATAGCTGGTACCATTGAATTTCGTACACTGCCGACGGTTCCATAAATGATTCAAAGCCACTTGTTCACCCGAAGCCGCTCATAGCTTTCACTTCTTCCGGTACTACGGTATAACCGCAGCGTACGCCGGTAAAACCAGCTGTCTTGGAGAAGCTACGGAATTCTACGGCACACGAACGGGCTCCCTCTATTTCCATAAATAGAATGTGGCACATCACTCTCACAAATGTAAGCCTCATAAGCCGCATCATATAATATCAGTGCCTTATGTGCCAGTGCATAGTCCACCCACTTCTGCAATTCGGCTTTGGTCAGCGTCGTTCCCGTAGGATTATTAGGGTAGCACAAGTAAATCATGTCTACCGATTCTTGGGGAAGAGACGGGATAAATGGTTTCTGCCGTACAAGGCAGATAAGTCAGACGATTCCATTGTCCGTTCGCCTGCAATTCTCCAGCTCTCCCGGCCATGACGTTACTGTCAATATACACCGGATACACGGGGTCTGTTACCGCAACTTATTGCCTGTGCCTAAAATATCTCCAAAATTACCGGTGTCACTTTAGCTCCGTCACTCACAAAAATTTCTGTCGGACGCAATTCTACTCCACGCGAGCGGTAATCATGTTCCAGAATAGCCTGAATCAAGAAATCATATCCTTGTTCAGGACCGTATCCATGGAAAGTTCCGGCATCGGCCAGTTCGTCTACCGCACGGTGCATAGCTTGATAGAAGCCGGTGGAAGCGGACGAGTCACGTCGCCAATTCCTAATCGGATAAGTGCGGCTTCCGGATGAGCCGATTTAAAGGCATTCACTTTTTAGCAATGCTCGAAAACAGATAGTTTCCGGGCAACTTGATGAAATTATCGTTTACTTGTATCATATATATCTTGTCTTACTCTTTTAATTCGATTGTTCCGTCAAATACTTTTACTGCGGGTCCTGTCATATACAAATGCTGCCCCTCTCCTGCCCAGTCGATGGTCAGGTCACCTCCATCCATACAGACTGTTGCATGGGAGCCGCATTGTCCGGAAAAGGCTGCTGCCACAGCGGTAGCACATGCTCCCGTACCACAAGCTTGTGTGATACCGGATCCTCTTTCCCATACCCGCATGCGTATGTTTTCCTTATCCAACACCTGAGCGAACTCCACATTTACCCGATCCGGGAAAAGCGGATGACGTTCAAGTACCGGTCCTGCTTCCGCAAGAGCTATCTCTTCCATTTTATCTACAAAAATAACCAGATGAGGGTTTCCCATTGACACAGCCACTCCTTTCCGGAAGGGATAAGCATCGCCCAAATCCACCCAGTGAATATCGGCAGGAATTCCCATATCCACCCGAACAGACTCTACTTTCCTTCCTTTACCTGCAAATGCAGTTCCTTGATACCGGAAAGCGTATCCAGCAAAATATCCGTCTTCGTAGTCAGTCCATATTCATACAAATACTTCCCGATACAGCGACTGGCATTTCCGCACATCTTGGCCTCAGAACCGTCCGCGTTAAAAATACGCATACTAAAATCAGCTTTGTCCGAATCGCCAATCAGCACCAGTCCGTCACTGCTATCCCCGTATGAGGACGGCTCCAGGCTATGGACTTTTCTTCCGGATTAGTCAACGGGTATTTCATCGTATTCACATAGATGTAATCATTACCCAGACCATGCATCTTTGTAAATTCTATTTTCATATCTGATAATCAGTTTAGTTTTTGTATCCCTCTTCATGTACATCGGTTACCGCACGTCCGCTCGGCTCATTGATATGCTGGAAAGCTTTATCCCAAGCCAGTGCCTCCGCTGTAGAACAAGCCACACTCGGTACGCTGGGAACACTCTTAGCCGCACTCTCACTCGGGAAATGCTCCTCAAAAATAGAGCGATAGTAGTACTCTTCCTTGTTGCGAGGAGGATTCACCGGGAAACGTTCAGCCGCATGCGCCATCTGTTCGTCGGATACTTCTTTTGACGTGAATTCCTTCAGCGTATCAATCCAGCTGTATCCCACACCGTCACTAAATTGTTCTTTCTGACGCCATGCCACGCTTTCAGGCAACAAGTCGGCAAAAGCTTTGCGTACGATTTCTTTTCGATGGTTTTCCGGGGCACATCTTGGCTTCCGGATTCAACCGCATGGCCACATCCAAAAACTCCTTGTCCAGGAACGGCACACGTCCTTCTACTCCCCAAGCTGCCAATGATTTATTGGCCCGCAAGCAATCATACAAATAAAGCTTGGACAATTTACGCACAGTTTCTTCATGGAAAGCCCGTGCATCGGGGGCCTTGTGGAAGTACAGATAACCACCAAAAATTTCATCTGCTCCTTCTCCGCTAAGCACCATCTTGATGCCCATACTCTTGATGACACGAGCCAGCAAGTACATAGGTGTAGAAGCTCGAACTGTCGTTACATCGTAAGTCTCAATGTAATAAATCACATCGCGAAGTGCGTCGAGACCTTCCTGAATGGTGTAGTGAATTTCATGGTGCACGGTACCGATGAAATCAGCCACTTCACGTGCCTTGGCCAAATCGGGGGCTCCCTCCAGACCAATAGCAAAGGAATGAAGCTGAGGCCACCATGCCGCCATCTTTCCATCCGTTTCCACACGACGGGCTGCATAACGCTTGGCAATGGCAGAAATGACCGAACTGTCCAGACCTCCTGAGAGCAATACGCCATAAGGTACATCACTCATCAGTTGCTCACGTACGGCTTTTTCCAAGCCTTCCCGCAAAGCGCTTACCGATGCCGGAGCATCAGCTACTGCCTCATACTGAATCCAGTCGCGGACGTACCAGCGGGTCATCCTCCCGTCCTTGCTATAATAACAATGTCCGGGTAAAAAGGTTCATAACGTTCACAAAAACCTTCCAACGCTTTCAGCTCACTGGCACAATAGACTTTGCCATCGCTGTCATAGCCAATATAAAGTGGAATTACGCCAATAGGGTCGCGGGCTATGAGAAACTCATCTTTTTCTGAATCGTACAGCACGAAAGCAAAAATACCATTTAGCTTTTCCAGAAAATGTATTCCGTATTCTTGATAAAGTGCCAAGATTACTTCACAGTCACTTCCTGTCTGGAAATCATATTTTCCGGCATACTCCTTACGAATCTCACGGTGATTGTAGATTTCTCCGTTCACGGCCAGTACCACTTTCTTATCGGGTGAGTACAAAGGCTGTCCGCCACTCTGCGGGTCTACTATCGACAAACGTTCATGCGCTAAGATAGCCGATCCCCCACAATAAATTCCACTCCAGTCGGGACCACGATGACGAATCTTTCGAGCCATGGCCAATGCTTTTTCACGCAACTCTGGAGTCTGTTTTCTGATATTTAAAATAGCTGCAATGCCACACATAATCGTAAGTTGTATTTATATTTTGTATGTAATCAATTATTTTCGGCTTAAATATGCATCAATGTCGGCTGCGGCCTTCCGACCGCCTGCAATGCACTTCACAACCAGACTGGCTCCGGTAGCTGCATCACCGGCCACAAAAACATTTGCCGGGAATTCGGGTTGTACCGGACGAAGGAATCCCATCGCCAGCAATACCAAATCGGCTTTCAGGATTTCTTTCTTCCCAGTCGGCTTCATCACCGGACGTTCTCCTTCGGCTCCCGGAGTCCATTCCACTTCTTCCACTTCTACACCGCACACTTTCCCGTCTTCTTCCAGGAAGCGGTTGGAAGTCAGACTCCACCGACGTATGCATCCTTCTTCATGACTGCTGCTGGTTTTGAGAACCACCGGCCACTGCGGCCACGGAGTATTCGGATTATGACCTACAGGAGGCTTCGGCATAATTTCAATCTGCGTCACACTGAGTGCTCCCTGACGGTTACTTGTTCCGATACAGTCACTACCTGTATCTCCACCTCCAATTACCAGCACATGCTTACCTTTTGCCGTGATGCGTTCCTCCTCTGGAATGTGCTGCCCGGCCAGCACGCGGTTCTGCTGCGCCAGCATCTCCATGGCAAAATGGATACCTTTCAGTTCACGTCCGGGGATATTCAAATCGCGTGCCTGCGGCGTACCCGTACAAATGCAGTATGCATCAAATCCTTCGGGAAGGTTTGTCACGTCAATATCGGCATTGACCTTGAAAGTGATTCCTTCTGCTTCCATCACTGCCACACGGCGGTCGATTACCGACTTGCTGAGTTTAAAATTCGGAATACCAAACCGCAACAAGCCTCCCACGTATTCCAGTTTTTCGAACACCGTCACCGCATATCCTCTGCGGTTCAACTGATTGGCGGCAGCCAGTCCTGCAGGTCCGGAACCGATAACCGCCACAGATTTTCCGTTTCGTTCATATTGACGAGCCTGTACATACCCTTCACGAAAAGCAGCTTCAATGATAGCAGCTTCATCTTCACGAATGGTTACCGGTGCATCCATACTCAACTTCAACACACAACTCTTTTCACACAATGCCGGACATATACGGCCGGTAAACTCCGGAAAATCATTGGTTCCGGTAAGTATCTCATAAGCTTCTTTCCATTTTCCCTTGTACATGGCATCCTGGAACTCCGGAGGACGATTACCCAACGGACATGCCCAATGGCAGAAAGGTACCCCACAGTCCATACACCGCGATGCCTGGAGCTTTCGCTCGCTTGTGTTCAACGTCTGTTCCACTTCACTGAAGTCCATGATACGGTCGTGTACCGGACGGTATCCGGCCTCTTGTCTGGGAACGGTCAGAAATGCTTTTGGATTTCCCATATATCTAGTTTTTTACTGTTCAACAATTAATCAATAATCACGCTGTACTTCGGCTATCTTCTGCTGCAGTTTGCGCATCTGCTCTTCAGCCAGCACTTTCTTGTATTCAATCGGAGTTACCTGAATGAATTCTTCCACATAACGGCTCCAGTTATCCAACATCGTACGTGCCAGTTGAGAACCGGTGTACAGATAATGCTGACGAACCAGTTCATGCAGTTCCTTGCGGGCTGTAGCATCTTCCAACAGAGAAAGCTCTACCATTCCATGTTACAGAAGTAATCGAAGTTACGGTCTTTATCCCATACGTAAGCAACTCCCCCACTCATACCTGCAGCAAAGTTACGTCCGGTCTTACCCAGTACGACTACTCGTCCGCCTGTCATGTACTCACAGCAATGGTCGCCTACTCCTTCTACTACCGTAATGGCACCGGAGTTACGTACGGCAAAACGCTCACCTACACATCCATTGATATACACCTCTCCACTCGTGGCACCATACAACAATGTATTACCAGCGATTACGTTGTTTTCGGCCAGGAAATTGCTTCTTACCGGAGGCTGTACCGAAATATGTCCTCCGCTCAAGCCCTTGCCCAGGTAATCATTCGCTTCACCTTCCAGCTTGAAGCTGACCCCATGTGGAAGGAAAGCACCGAAACTCTGTCCGGCTGAACCTTTAAACTTCACCTGGATGGTCTGTGCGGGCAATCCAGCCTGTCCATACTTGGCAGCTACGGCTCCAGAAAGCATGGCTCCTACCGAACGTCGGTATTGGATATGGCATATTCCAACGATACCTCCTTACGGTTTTCCAGTGCTTCGCGTGCAGCAGCCAGCATGCTGACATCCTTCACGTGCTCTATCTCATGACGCTGTTCCGTTACATTATGTAAGGCTGCACCGTTATCGACTTTATGCAACAATTTACTGAAATCGAGCAATGAAGCCTTTTCATGAGTTGTCGGACGTATTTCAATCAAATCCGTACGTCCTACAATGTCTTCCAGACGGGAGAATCCCATCTCTGCCAGGTATTCACGTACCTCCTGTGCCAGGAAACGGAAGAAGTTGACCACATAACGATAATGTCCGCGGAAATGTGCCCGCAACTGCGGATCCTGTGTAGCCACACCTACCGGACACGTATTGGCATGACATTTACGCATCATGACACATCCCAAAACAATCAATACAGAAGTTCCGAATCCAAACTCTTCTGCTCCCAGCAAAGCCATGCTGATGATGTCACGTCCAGTCTTCAACTGTCCGTCAGTCTGCAAACGTACCTGACCACGGAGTCCGTTGAGTACCAGTGTCTGCTGTGTCTCGCTCAGACCGATTTCCGGAGAAATACCGGCATAGCGCATGGAAGAGGCCGGAGAAGCTCCTGTTCCACCTTCTGCTCCTGAAATGACAATCAAATCAGCCTTTGCTTTTGCCACACCGGCTGCGATGGTACCAATACCACTTTCAGCTACCAGTTTCACACTGATTTTGGCTTTCGGATTCACGTTCTTCAAATCGAATATCAGCTGAGCCAAGTCTTCAATTGAATAAATATCGTGATGAGGGGAGGCGAAATCAACGAAATGCCCGGAATAGAATGACGCGTCTTGGCAATCACTTCATTTACCTTGAATCCCGGAAGCTGTCCACCTTCACCCGGTTTAGCACCCTGTGCTACCTTAATCTGAATTTCTTCGGCATTCACCAAGTATTCAGTGGTTACACCGAAACGTCCGGAAGCGACCTGTTTGGTCTTACTGCACAAGGAAATGCATCGTAGGTTTCATGGAAACGGTCGGAATCCTCTCCTCCTTCACCCGTATTACTACGGGCGTTCAGCTTGTTCATGGCCAGTGCATGGCTTCATGCGCCTCTTTACTGATAGAACCAAAAGACATGGCGCCCGTTACAAAATGCTTTACAATTTCCTCTACCGGCTCTACATCTTCCAATGGAATCGGATTACGGTGGAAAGAGAAGAAGTCACGCAAGAATATCGGACTTTCCTTTTCATCTACCCGACGCGTATATTCCTTGAACTTAGCATAACTTCCCAAACGAGTGGCCAACTGCAAAGCACTGATAGTTTCCGGATTCCAGGCATGCTTCTCGCCATCCTTACGGTAGGAGAACTGACCGATGTAAGGCAACAAATCGTCGACCTCTTTTGCAAAACCTGCATCATGGAACGCCTGGTAATCTTTGGCAATGCTTTCCAATCCGACACCTCCAATGGATGAAGAAGGAGTACCGAAGTAAGTAGAAAGCACTTCACTGCCCAAACCAACGGCTTCAAAAATCTTGCTCCACGGTAAGAACGTATCGTACTGATACCCATCTTACTCATTACTTTATAGAGTCCCTTGCAAACGGCTTTTATGTAGTTCTTTTCGGCGGTTTCATAATTCAACTGCACATCGCCTTTCTTCACCATGTCATCCAGAATGGCAAATACCATATACGGATTGATGGCGCTCGCTCCATATCCCAGCAACAAGGCAGCGTGCATCACTTCCCGAATTCTCCACTTCTACCACCAATGCGGTCTGTACTCTCTTTTGTACAGAAATCAGGTGATGGTGTACGGCACTTACAGCCAGCAAAGAAGGAATGGCTGCATGTGCTGCATCAATCTCACGATCGGAAAGAATGATGTAGTTCACACCTTCGTCACTGCCGCCTCGGCTTTCTTGCACAACTCATTCAATGCCTCACGCAGACCTTCCGCTCCTCTTGCTGCATCGAACAGCATCGGCAACTTCACGGTATTGAACCCTTTATAACGAATGTTGCACAATATATCAAGCTGCGTATTGTTCAGAATCGGATGTGGCAGACGCACCATCTTACAATGCGATTCACTCGGCAACAAGATGTTGGTTCCTACAGCTCCGATATATTCCGTCAGCGACATCACCAGTTCCTCACGTATCGGGTCGATTGGCGGATTGGTCACCTGAGCAAACTGTTGACGGAAATAATTGAACAATATCTGCGGCTTGTCGGACAACACAGCCAGAGGAGTATCGTTACCCATAGAAGCTGTGGGTTCGGCCCCATTCATACACATTGGAGTAAGTGTACGTTCTATGTCTTCGCGAGTAAATCCGAATGCACGCAGGCGACGTTCATAATCAGGTACAGAATTGGAAATCTTACGGCCACTGCGTAATGTATCCAGTTCAATACGGTTGGTAGAAAGCCACTGACGATAAGGCTTGGAAGCCGCCAACTGGCTCTTCAGTTCGCCATCGTAGTAAATACGTCCTTCCTGGGTATCTACCAACAATATCTTGCCTGGCTGAAGACGGCCTTTTTCCTTAATGGCTTCAGGTTCAAAATTAATGACTCCAGCTTCGCTGGCTACCACCATCATATCATTTTGGTAATCAGGTAACGTGCCGGACGCAAACCGTTACGGTCGAGCATACCACCTGCATAACGTCCGTCGCTGAACAACAAGGCAGCCGGTCCGTCCCAAGGTTCCATCAAAATGGAATGGTACTCATAAACGCCTTCAGCTCCTCACTAATCGGATTCTTGTCATTGAATGACTCTGGCACAAGCATAGCCATGGCATGCGGCAGGCTCAATCCTGACATCACGAAAAACTCCAACACATTATCGAGTGAGGCACTGTCGCTCATTCCCGGCTGTATGATCGGACCTATTTTCTTCACGTCACCTAATAAAGGAGTGGAAAGTACACTTTCACGCGCCTCCATCCATCCTCTGTTTCCACGAATGGTATTGATTTCTCCATTATGGGCTAACAAGCGGAAAGGCTGTGCCAAACTCCAGGTCGGAAATGTATTCGTACTAAAACGAGAATGTACGATGGCCAGTCCGCTGGTAAAGTAAGGCTGGGTAAGGTCCTGAAAATATTCACGCACCTGTACCGAAGACAGCATACCTTTATATATAATATTTTTACTGGACAAGGAAACAATGTAAAAGTCCTTATGATGTACACGGCGTTCAATCTTTTTACGCACAATATATAAGGTACGTTCAAAGTTTTCCAGGTCGGTTGCCCCGGTAATGAACACCTGCTTAATGTCTGGTTCAGTCTCCAACGCACTTTTTCCTAAAATAGAAGAATTCACGGGCACGGAACGCAAGTGCATCAATGACAAGCCTTCACGCTCTACCTCCTCAATCAGGATGCTCAGAATGGACTCCTGTTCCTTCGCGTCTTTCGGAAGAAAAACCAATCCCGTACCATATTTCCCCTTTTCAGGCACCGGAATTCCTTGTAACAATATAAACTCATGTGGAATCTGCAGCATAATACCTGCACCGTCACCCGTCTTGTTGTCAGCGCCTTCTGCGCCACGATGTTTCATATTTTCCAAGACCTTCAAGGCTGCATCCACCAATCATGTGATTTATTACCATGAATATCTACAATCATACCTACTCCACAAGCATCGTGCTCGTACTCCGGTTGATAAAGCCCGGAAGATGTCTGATGACATTCTGTTACTTCCTGCTCTTCTTTTCTCATAAATTTTCCTGCTAACCTCATTTTATCTTTCATTATTAATACCCAAAACAGAGTTTACATTCTATTTGTCCACAAAAATAATAATATCACTTCCAATATGACACTTTTGTAGGATTTTTCATTACAATATTTTCATTTACACAAACCGAAGCTTTCATTTTCTTTATATAGAAAGCGGAAAAGTTTCAGAATAAAACAGAATAAATACATTTTGATTACATTTATCACAAAAAGACAGAAACAATGTATTTTTTCAGGCACAGCACATACCTCTTTTAATAATTGTCTGTTATTTTGTAAACGAAAATCATAATATGGCTTGAAAACAAAATACAGATGGAAACATTAAAACATGAATGCGGAGTCGCTCTTATCCGACTCCTGAAACCACTGGAATATTATCAGGAAAAATATGGTACATGGATGTATGGCTTGAACAAGCTTTATCTGCTGATGGAAAAGCAGCACAACAGAGGACAAGAAGCTGCAGGATTAGCCTGCGTAAAACTGCAAGCCAACCCTGGTGAGGAATACATGTTCCGTGAAAGAGGACTCGGAGCGGGAGCCATTACAGAATCTTCAACAACGTTCATCAACAATACAAGGATTTAACGGAAGAACAGTTGCACGATGCAGAATTTGCAAAGAAGTGCCTGCCTTTGCCGGAGAACTTACATGGGACACCTGCGTTATTCGACCACAGGAAAAGCGGTATCTCGTATGATTCATCATTCTCCGCCGCAACAACTGGCGTGCCAAGAACCTAGCATTGTGCGGTAACTTCAATCTGACCAATGTAGACGAAATTTTGCCAATATTACTGAAGCCGGACAACATCCCCGTAAATACGCAGATACCTATATCATGCTGGAGCAGGTAGGCCACCGGCTGGACAGAGAAGTGGAGCGCCTTTACAACCAGTGCAAAGAAGAAGGCTTGAAGGGAATGGACATCACGCATGCCATTGAAGAGCGGATTGACTTGACAAACGTACTGAAAACATCTTCCCATCCTGATGGAGGTTACGTCATCTGCGGAATGACAGGAAGCGGTGAAACCTTTGCCGTACGCGACCCATGGGGTATTCGCCCGGCATTCTGGTATCAGGACGATGAAATCATGGTATTAGCGTCGGAACGCCCTGTCATTCAGACGGTATT
>ENA-OQHP01000692-OQHP01000692.1-human-gut-metagenome-genome-assembly--contig:-NODE-692-length-10686-cov-2.579600_pt1 | contig 10686 bp, 15 predicted proteins | sample MGYA00242563_ERZ504717 | MGnify/ENA primary metagenome ERZ504717 (study PRJEB26092, sample SAMD00036212) | human gut metagenome | host: Homo sapiens | study: EMG produced TPA metagenomics assembly of...
CGCAACGAACTGCTAAATTTATTCCGGTGTATAAACAATACATGGAAGAAATGCGGGCTACTCGTCATATGGGAGCCTATCGAAATATTGCAAATAGAACGGCTGCAGATAAACAGACCCCCAAACCGCTTCCTACAGATGCTGAAGTGGAGCAGGCTATCAAGGCACGTTTCGCGCAGAGTAGAAAGATACTGGATGTTCGTGAGAAGTATTATAATGAGTTCCGGAAATTTCTTTCTCCTAAACAAATTCAGAAAATGTATAATATGGAGAAACACAATGGCGATAAATTCCGTAAAGAGATGAGAAAAAGACAAGGAATGAAAAAGCAGCATGATGGGAGAAGACATATGCCACAGGGCGATGTGAAGAAATAAATATGGACGAAAATGTAAAAATTGTGCTTTCATTGTCTTTATAGCTTTATTCTTTTAGTGGCTGCTGTTTATGGTAGCCACTATTTTGTTTTCTCAGTGGAAGTATATATTTTTGTGAAGCTAATAGTAGCTATTTAACTAATAAAAATAATACGATGAAAGTAAAGAAATTAAGTGGTAAGTTCAAGATGCACGACAAATACCGACCTTGTTTGATAATGAGAACATTACGTATCATCCTATTAATATAGTGAACTGGAAAGAATATCCTTATCAACCTCAAGTCTCTTTTCGTATAGCCTATACAAATGATGCTATATTAGTCCATTATAAAGTAGTAGAAGACAGTGTTCGTGCCAAATACGGTGAAGATAACGGTAGTGTTTGGACAGATTCCTGCGTGGAATTTTTCTCTATTCCTGCGGGAGATGGCATTTATTATAATTTGGAATGTAACTGTATCGCTACGATTCTTTTAGCAGCAGGTTCGGAGCGTAATAATCGTGAAATGGCTCCTTCTGAAATAACGGATCAGGTGAAGCGTTGGGCTAGCTTGGGCAGAGAAACTTTTGAAGAAAAGATAGGAGAATGTACTTGGGAGGTGGCTTTGCTGATTCCGTATAAGGTATTTTTTAAGCATGCCATTACCGGACTGGATGGAATGAGCATACGGGCTAATTTTTATAAATGTGGAGATGAATTGCAAAAGCCTCATTTCTTATCATGGAATCCTATTAAAATAGAGAAGCCGGATTTTCATCGTCCGGATTTCTTTGGACTTTTGGAATTCGAATGAAATTCGTAATTAATTTAAAAAGATTGCATACAGCCGGATAAAAATGGTAAGTTTGCAACTATATATAGCGGAAAAAGTATAGTCGCGATTTTGAAACAGTTTTATATGATGAAACATACGTTGAAATTTATATTAATCGGGTTGTTTTGTTGTCTATGTAATTTTACAGTGCAAGCGCAAACCCGTAACCGGCAGTATGAGGAATATATTCATAAGTATAAAGATCTCGCTATCGATGAAATGAAACGGTATCGTATTCCTGCCAGCATCACTCTGGCTCAAGGATTATTGGAATCAGGAGCGGGAAAAAGTACACTGGCTCGTAAATCCAATAATCATTTCGGTATAAAATGTGGTGGTGACTGGACTGGTCGTACTGTACGGCATGATGATGATGCCCGTAATGAATGTTTTCGTGCCTATAAGCACCCTCGTGATTCATATGAAGATCATTCTAAATTTTTAAAAGGACGTTCACGTTATGCATCTCTTTTTAAATTAAAAATCACCGATTATAAAGGATGGGCGCATGGGCTGAAGAAAGCGGGATATGCTACTGACCCTCGCTATGCATATCGTTTAATTGATATCATTGAATTATATGAATTACATAAGTATGATACCAAGGATGGTATAAAGTGGATGAAGGAATTCCCAAACCCGCATCAGCCTTATTTGGCTAATGATTTACTCTATATTGTGGTACGTCCGGGGGATACATTTAAAAAACTTTCTAAAGAATTTGATATCAGTCAACGCAAGTTGAGGAAATACAATGATCTTTATAAGGGATATGTATTGAAGCCAGGCGATATTATTTATTTGGATAAAAAGCATCGTCGTGCGGATAAGGAACACATAGTTCATGTTGTCCGTGGGGGAGAATCTATGTATTCCATTTCCCAAAAATATGGTATTCGTCTGAAAAATTTATATAAAATGAATAAGATGAAACCGGAAGACCCTTCTCCTAAAGTAGGTGATATATTGCGCTTGCGTTAATCATTATTGTACGGTAACTGATGTTTAAAAGCGTACAGGGTGTCCGATATCGACACCCTGTACGCTTTATTTGTTGTTGATTATCAATAAGTTGTTTCCTTGGCACGGATGTTGTTTATTCTTTAGCACAAAAATGATAATAATAAAATTACAATAAGTTATGGACAGAGAAATTCCTAAAGAAGTGCGTGATAAGGAGCGCAAAAAGAAGTTCATTAAATATGGTGCAATAGGTGTGGCGGCAGTGGTATGTATAGCTGTATTGATTTCGTTTATGCGAAGCAGCGTCAATAGGAAAGATTTGGTGTTTTCAGAAGTAGACAATGGAACTATTGAAGTAAGTGTCAGTGCTTCCGGTAAGGTTGTTCCGGCTTTTGAAGAGATTATCAACTCACCTATTAATACTCGTATCGTGGAAGTTTACCGTAAGGGAGGAGACAGCGTGGATGTGGGTACGCCGATTTTGAAACTTGATTTGCAGAGTACGGAAACCGAATACAAGAAATTACTGGATGAAGAACAGATGAAACGTTATCAGTTAGAGCAGTTGAAAGTGAATAATAATACGTATCTGAGTGATTTATCGATGCAAGTGAAATTTCCGCCATGAAATTGAACCGTATGGAGGTGGAACTTCGTAACGAACGTTATTTGGATAGTTTGGGCTCTGGAACAACGGACAAGGTTCGTCAGGCTGAACTGAACTTTAATACCGGAAAATTGGAATTGGAACAGCTCCGTCAGCAATACGCGAATGAATCGAAAGTAAAAGAGGCTGATTTGAAAGTGAAGGAGTTGGAATTCAATATTTTCTCAAAGAGTCTTGCTGAAATGAAACGTACATTGGATGACGCTCAAATTCGTTCACCGCGTAAAGCGATTCTTACCTATATAAATAATCAGGTAGGTGCGCAGGTAGCGGAAGGCAGCCAGGTAGCTATCATTTCTGATTTGAGCCATTTTAAAGTGGAAGGTGAAATAGCCGATACATACGGTGACCGTGTGGCAGCAGGTGGACGTGCCATAGTCAAGATTGGCAATGAGAAACTGGAAGGAACGGTAAGTAGTGTGACACCGTTGAGTAAGAATGGGGTGATTTCGTTTATTGTACAATTGAATGAAGATAATAACAAGCGATTGCGTTCCGGCTTGAAGACAGATGTGTATGTCATGAATGCCGTGAAGGAAGGAGTCTTAAGATTGGCGAATGCTTCTTATTATGTGGGCCGGGGTGAATACGAATTATTTGTCCAGGACAGTAAGGATGAAATCGTGAAGCGTAAAGTTCAGTTGGGCGACAGCAACTTTGAATATGTGGAAGTCGTATCGGGCTGAAGCCGGGTGACAAGGTAGTTGTCAGTGATATGAGCAGCTATAAAAACAAGAATAAGTTGAAGTTGAAATGAGAGCAGCTATGACATAAACAACAAGATAAAACTTTCTCTCTTAAATTAAAGTAGCGGGAAACCGGGTGGAAGGGAGGCATATTCCCTTCTGCTCGCCCCGGATACTGATGATAATTCGTTCTCATTATGATAAAATATTATTGGAAGCAGGCCTGGGAGCTGCTGAAACAGCATAAACTGTTCAGTGTGCTTTATATAACAGGTGCGGGATTGGCTATTGCCATGACTATGGTTGTTTTTGTGGCACATTATATAAGAGTGGCACCTGTTTATCCGGAGACAAACCGTGCTGAGACGTGGGTTTTGAAGTCTGTTACGGTGCAACGGGTGAAAACCCGTGGAAGTGGCAGTTGGCAAAGCTCTCACCATTGGTACGTGACTGGTGGTATCCCATGCAGGAGGCCGAGCAGGTTTCTGCTGTATATAACTCGTGGGAATTGGATGACTACATTCAACGTGAGAACTTGGGTTCGGAACTGAATGTGAAGTGAAATATACCGATCCTGCTTTTTTCCGTATCTTTCAATTCTCTTTTTTAGCTGGGAAGCCATTCTCGCAGGCCGATTTTGAGAGTGGTATCATGAATGCAGTGGTAGGGGAGGACTTGGCACGTCGTCTGTTCGGCACCACAGAGGTGGTTGGCAAGACTTTCAGCTTGAATTATACGGACTGTCGCATTGTGGGAGTTGTGAAAGATGCAAGTTTCCTGACAAGAGACTCCTTTGCACAATTATATCTGCCTTATACTACAGTGGCAGGCTATGATAAGGATTCTAAAAGTGATGCCGGTATGTTGGGACCTATACGGTTTATTTCAAAGTGAAGGATGATGTCCATGGGAGCGGCTTTGGAGGCGGCCATGCATGAAATGGTCCGTAAATATAATACTTCACAGGAAGAGAATAAATTGGTTTTATCAGGTCCGGATGTTTATTGGAAAAGTGTCTATCGGCGTGGAAATGTTCCTTTGGACTGGTGGGAGCTGATACGTCTTTGGGGAGGGCTTGTTTTGATTTTCTTATTGGTGCCTGCTCTTAATTTATGTGCGATGATCAGTACGCGCATGGAAAACCGTCTTCCGGAATGGGTATCTGTAAAGCCTTCGGTGCCGACCGCGGACGTTTGCTTCGTCAGATATTGATCGAGAATTTGATATTGACCTGTTTGGGGGGGCTGCTGGGCTTATGTTGGGTCTGGACGATATTGATAGCCGGACGTAATTGGGTGTTTACTTTGTTTGAGCGTTACGGAAATTCCGCTCCTGAAGGAGTAGATACAATCGTCAGTTTTGATATGCTGTTCTCTCCATGGATTTCTGTGCAGGTTTTATCGTTTGTCTTTTGCTGAATTTATTCTCTGCATTATGGCCGGCGTGGAAGGCACTGGGTAAGGATATCGTTTATTCATTGAATCAGAAGAAATAAAAGGAGGGGGATGCGATGCTACATTTGATAGGTAAGAATTTATGGGCACGCCGATACCGCAATGGCTGGTTGTTGGCAGAGTTGATCATTGTATCTATGGTGATATGGGTACTGACTGACCCGATTGTGGTGACTACCCACGACAGGGGGCTGCCTACCGGTATCACAGAGGAAGGAATGTACAGACTGAATCTTGCTGCTGTCTCTTCCAAATCAGCGCGTTTTGAAGCAGGGGAAGACACTCCGGAGGCACGTGCTGCCAATGTACGACGGATTCTTTCGCGCATTCGCGACTATGAAGATGTGCGGTATGCAACTTTGCAGTTTAGAGACGTCGGTCCGTTTTGTTCCAGTTCATGGAGCCGTTCGTTAAATACGGACTCTTTACATTATTATCCCTATATGGTGATGTTCTTTGAGCCTCAGAGCCAGTTTTTCAGCACATTTGGATTTGAGGAAGTGGAAGGGCAGACTAACGAAGAACTGGACCGTATGCCTTTTGAAAATAAAGAAGTCGTTATGACCGTAGATCCTGTACCGGGAGTCGTTTCATTGGGCTATCGCTATGTTGATTTTAAAACGGATACCTTGAACTGGATTATAAAAGCAACCATCGGTAAACTACGTATGCGCAATGGCATGCAGCCGCAGAATGTATTGGCCGAGCCTCAACAGTTGGAAAAATTCGAAATACCGGAAGAGGTATGTATCGTTTTCCGTACTAAACCGGCTATAAACGAAACGCAATTTATGCAGCATTTCAGACCATGGGCGGAGAAAGAGTTGCGTGTGGGTAATCTATATATGCGTAGTGTGAAGAGTTATCATGAAGTAATAGCGGACAATGATGAAGAGAATACGGTGAATTATACTTATCGTGTGAATTTACTGATGGGAGGATTCTTCCTGATCAGTTTATGTTTAGGAGTTTCCGGTACCTTTTGGATGCAGACACGCAACCGTCGGGAGGAAGTGGGTATCATGAAAAGTTTCGGTGCCCGGTCTGTCTATATCATCCGTATGTTGCTGGGCGAAGGGATAGTGCTTTCTACGCTGGCTACTTTGACCGGTTGTCTTATTTATTTGCAATATGCCTTGAAAGAAGGGCTTTATACCAATATGTGGAATGAACAGGAAATACTTCCCATTTATTGGGTGAATAGATTCCCGCTTCATTTTTTAGGAGTGTCACTGATTGTATGGATTATCTTGCTGATTGTGGTCAGTATAGGCATTTATATTCCTGCACGCAGCATCAGCCGCATAACTCCGGTGGATGCATTGCGGGATGAGTAGGATTAAGATTTAAAAAAATGATAAACGGCTGTAAACCGGTCTGTTTATAGGTGTATGGATTTTGAGATAACTAGTATGAGATAAGATTAACAATTTAAATACGAAACGATTATGGCAATGATTAAATTAACCGGTATCAATAAAATCTACCGTACGAATGAGATTGAAACATTAGCGCTGGAAAATGTAAATTTGGATGTGGCTAAAGGGGAGTTTGTCAGCATTATGGGTCCTTCCGGTTGCGGCAAGTCTACCTTGCTGAATATTATGGGGCTGCTGGACGCTCCCAGCAGTGGAAAGATTGAAATAAACGGCACGTCTGTAGAAAGCATGAAGGACAAGGAACTGGCTGCTTTCCGTAACAAGACCTTGGGCTTTGTATTCCAGTCGTTCCACCTGATTAATTCGCTGAATGTGATTGACAATGTGGAGTTGCCTTTGCTCTATAGAAAGATGGCTGCCAAGGAGCGTACCCGTCTGGCAAAAGAAGTGTTGGATCGTGTCGGTTTAAGTCATCGTATGCGGCACATGCCCACACAGCTTTCCGGAGGACAGTGCCAGCGTGTAGCGATAGCCCGTGCTATTGTGGGTAATCCTGAAATTATTCTTGCGGATGAGCCTACCGGTAATCTGGACTCAAAGATGGGTGCAGAGGTCATGGAATTGTTGCATAAATTAAATAAAGAGGATGGACGGACCATTGTGATGGTAACCCATAATGAAGAACAAGCCAAACAGACTTCCAGAACCATTCGTTTCTTTGATGGGCGTCAGGTGCAATAACTACTGATTACTATGAAAAGGAATTTATTAAGAAATAACAGAGATGATTAAACAGTATTTTAAGCAAGCTTTGGCGCAACTTCGCCAGCATCCGCTTATCAGTGTCATCAGCATTGCAGGAACTGCTCTTAGCATTTTCCTTATTATGTTGGTAGTGATGCTACAACAAGTGAAGGTCGCTCCTTTTTCTCCCGAGTCAAACCGGAATCGTTTTCTGCATGTGCATTATATGAGCATAAGTCATAAGGATTGGGGGGACGGAACAAGTAACGGACCGATGAGCGTGCGGACGGCGCGTGAGGTATATAAATCATTGAAAACCCCTGAAGCTGTCACTATTTATTGCAGTATGCCGGTATCGACTCCTGTTTCATTACCCGCTATGCCGGCTATTGGAGCGGATGTGCGGGAAACGGATGATACTTTTTTTAAAGTGTTCGATTTTCGTTTTGTGAATGGAAAACCATACGATGAAGCTACTTTCAATGCGGGCACTCCTGTGGCTGTGATTACTGAGAGCATATCGCGGGCTTTGTTTGGTTCCACAGAATCTGCGGGCAAAGAGTTTTTGTTGAATCATGCTCCCTATCGTGTGGTAGGGGTAGTGAAAGATGTATCTACTCTTGCCGATGCTTCTTATGGCCAAGTATGGATTCCCTTTACTTCGACGGATTTGCCTAATGATACGTGGAGTGACCAGCACATGGGGATGATGAGTGTCACTATTTTGCTCGAAGCCATGATGATTTTGGAGAAATCCGTGCTGAAGCCAAGCGGCGTATGAGTGAGTATAATTCTATTCTTGCCGATCAGGGGTATACGTTGATAGACCGTAACCGGCCATACGATCAGGAAACTCAGTCTATTTCATTTGCAGCTAACTTGGAGCCGGATTTGAAGTCGGCTCGTCGTGAACGTGCTATCATTTTTATCATTCTGTTGTTAGTACCTGCTATAAATCTGAGCAGTATGACGCAAAGCCGGTTGCGCCAACGTGTGGCGGAAATAGGAGTACGCCGTGCTTTTGGGAGCACCCGCATGGAAATGGTTGGACAAATAATCATGGAAAACCTGGTCGTGACTTTGTTGGCTGGTGCCGTAGGTTTGTTTATCAGTATTGTTATGGCTTATTTAGGTACCGATATCCTGTTTGCACAGCCTTATAGTGCGACATTGAATGCCCCTACAGTTGATTCCAGTATTTTATTGCACCCTTCCACTTTCCTTTATGCGTTGTTGTTTTGCTTTGTTTTGAATTTGCTGAGTAGCGGCATTCCTGCTTGGAGGGCTTCAAGGACTAGCATTGTCAATGCACTGGGAGGAAGGATTCACTAAGGTGATAACGAATTAAAAGTAAAGAATCAAGATGAATAAGAAACTATTTACTCAGATAAAAAATGAATGGCGGTCTAATCTTTGGCTTGTCACCGAATTATTGTTGGTAAGTGTCGTTTTATGGTATATTGTGGACTATATGTATGTGCAGACCTCAATTTATAATGAACCACGGGGATTTGATATTTCTCATTGCTATTTGGTGCAAATGGGACGTCTTACGGACAAAAGTCCAGACTTATTCCCAATCAGACAGACGAGGAAAAGCGGCAGGATATCAAGGAACTTCTAAGTCTCTTCAGCATAGACCGGATATAGAGGCAGCCGGATTAGGACAAAATTCTTACCCGTATAATGGCAGTAACAGCAGTGCGTCAGTGGTGTATGATACATTACGTTCGCGGGATGGACTATACGCAGATTGGTGTCTCCCGATTTTGTCCGTGTGTTCCGTTATCGTGGCACCCGTGGGGAGACCCCTGAACAACTGGCTGAGATGCTGAAACATCCGAAGAATTTCTTAGCTTCAGATAATCTTTATAAACGGCGCTATGGATGTGATTTGACTTCATTGGTAGACAAACAATTTTATTTGTTCGGGGATACAACGAATACATATAATTTAGCAGCTTCTTTGCAGGTTGTGCGTTATGGGGATTATTTTGAGGCATGGAACAGTTACTGCATGGTGGCTCCTATGCCGGAAGAATGGTATGATTTGGGCACGGAGCTTTGTGTACGCGTAAAAGAGGATCAAGATCGCGATTTTATAGCCCGTTTGAAAGCGGATAGTGAGAAACTGTATCGCGTGGGCAATGTGTTTATCGCGGATGTGCGTTCTTTTACCGATATCCGTCGTAACTTTCAGCAGTCACATACGAATGCCTGGAACAGTTACCTTTTCGGAATGGGTTTCTTGTTGTTGAATATATTCTTGGGATTGCTAGGTACTTTCTGGTTCCGTACTCAGCAACGACGTGGTGAGATTGCATTGATGAAATCATTGGGTGGAACAGATCATAGTATCTTTGTCCGTCAGTTGGCAGAGGGATTGATATTATTGGCGGTGGCCACAATTCCTGCGATTTTTATTGATTGGAATCTGGCAAATAGTGAATTGAATGCTTGGATGAATGGCACTACTATTGAAGGTGGACGTTTCATAATAACAGTTCTTATTTCCTTTATTTTGATTGCATTGATGATTGTAGTAGGCATTTGGATTCCCGCACGTAAGGCTATGAAAGTTCAGCCGGCGGAAGCATTGCATAATGAGTAATCTCTTTTTTGTTAAAAGGTTTTAGAGCATAGCACAAACATGATAAAACTATATATTAAACAGGCTTTTTACCAACTTCGTGAGAATAGGCTCATCAGCTTGGTTTCTATCATAGGAACGGCATTGGCTATTTGTATGATCATGGTCATTGTCCTGGTGTTGGAAGTACGCATTACGGATTGTGTGCCCGAGGTGAACCGTTCACGTTCTCTTTATATGAAAGCGATGTCTATTCATCAGAAAGGAGATACCAGTGATAATTCATCAAACGGCTGTATGTCACTCACAGTGGCTAAAGAGTGTTTTAAGGCACTTACTGTTCCTGAGGCGGTAACTATAGTGTCTACAGGAGGCAGGATGCGTATTTCTGTACCTGCTGGAAAAATGATGACAGTGGATAACCTTGAAACTGACGATACCTTTTGGAAAGTGTTCTCTTTTGATTTTATTGCCGGAAAGCCGTTTACGGCTGCCGATAGTGAAAGCGGACTTCCTAAGGTTGTACTTAGTGCTTCTGTGGCCCGGAATTTGTTTGGTACGGTAGAAGCGGTAGGACGTACGGTCCAACTCAACTTGGCCGATTATACGGTAGTGGGTGTTGTGAAAGATGTATCCAAACTGGCTGTTTCTTCTTATGCACAGATTTGGATACCTTTCAATTCAACAGAAATAGCCAGGAAGTGCTGGTATGACAATGCGATGGGAACTTTTCGTGTGGTCATTCTGGCACATTCGGAGAAAGATTTTCCTGCCATCAGAGAAGAGGCGGAACGCCTGCGTCAGAAATTCAATGACGGATTGCAGGATTCCGAAATTTTTTATCGTGGACAACCCGATGATCGTTTCTCTTTTATCTTTCGTCACTGGGGAAGAGAGTTACAGGCGAAGGAAGCTTATTTGCACTACCTGTTGGTGATTGTTATTTTATTGCTGGTACCGGCTATAAATTGAGTAGCATGACTTTGTCCCGTATGCGGAAGCGTATGTC
>ENA-OQHP01000693-OQHP01000693.1-human-gut-metagenome-genome-assembly--contig:-NODE-693-length-10683-cov-3.116332_pt1 | contig 10683 bp, 8 predicted proteins | sample MGYA00242563_ERZ504717 | MGnify/ENA primary metagenome ERZ504717 (study PRJEB26092, sample SAMD00036212) | human gut metagenome | host: Homo sapiens | study: EMG produced TPA metagenomics assembly of...
TCCCCTCGACCACGAAGCGGTTGTCGGTAAACTCCAATCCCTCTTTGAGTATCCTTTCGCTGACCACCTTTATCGGGAAACCGTAAAACTCTCCAACCTGCGTGTACAACCCTCCGGTCGTGGCATTCTTGGCTATCTCCTGCAAACGCTTTCCGATGACTTTCTCATCGGCGGAATCCACTCCGTCCACCTTTATTATATTAAGGTGATTGCCCTCCTTGTCGGTCTGCACCACAGAGAGGAAGCGGTTCCAGTCCTCCGTCATGGCATCTATGAAAGCTGTGTTGTTGCCCAGCTCGCGGGTCTCGATTCCAGCTTGAACTCCGAATCACGCTTGCCCTTGTTGAACGACTTGCGTTCCCCTTCGAGCGAGGCGATACGTTTTTCCAGTTTCGCCTTGTCCAGCAGGTCGGTGTTGCCGGATAGCAACGCCATATATTCCGAGAAGTTCATGCCCGATTTCTCGTCCATTGCCCCCTCGTCGATGGTACGCGCTTCCATAGCACCGCTTTTAAGCTGGCTGATGAAAGTCTGCTTGCAGTGCAGGAGGTTGAACTTGTAACTGTCCAGTGATTTTTCCACCGCGTAGATTATTACGTCCACGTTGTTCCCGGCGAAATGCTTGGCTATCTCGTTGCCTGCTCTAACTCCCCGTCCGTCACGCTGTTGCAGGTCGGACGGTCGCCACGGCGTATCAAGATGATGAATTGCCACACACCGTTTCTGTGCGTTCACACCCGTTCCGAGCATGGAGGTGGAGCCGAACAGCACACGCACCGTCCCGGCGTTCATGGCGTCTATCACCGCCTTCCGCGCCTTGTCGGTCTTGCACTCCTGAATGAAGCGCACCTCGCTTGGCGGTATGCCGTAGTCCTCCGTCAGTTTGCGCTTGATTTCCGAATAGACGTTCCACCCATCGCCCGGCTGGTAAGTCCCCAAGTCAGAGAAAACGAACTGCGTGCCTTTCTGCGCGTCGTATTTTTGATAATACTCCGCGATTATTTTGGCACAGTGGCTCGCCTTGTTGTCGGGGTGGTCTTCGTAATGCGGGTCTATCATGCGCATGTCGAGTGCCATTTTCCGGGCATAGTCCGTGGCGATAAGCATCTTCGCCTTTTCCTCCGTTTCCGAAAGCGGCAGTCTGCCCAACAGGGTGGCGTCGCCCGTCTTGGCGAATTGCATCAGCTTCTGTATGAAGTCCTCCTGCTCCGGCGTGGGCGGTATGTGGTGCAGTATCTCGTTTTTGTTGGGACGGTCCACGCCCACATCCTCCGCCGTGCGGTAGTCCGTGATTTCATTATAGAAGGCGGCAAGCTCCGGCACTTTGATGAAGTAGCGGAAACGCTCCTTCTGCACCACGTTGTTCGTCACGTTGAACTCAAAATCCGTTGTCTTCTTGGCAAATATCGCCGACCACGCATCAAAACATCGAATGTCCTGCCGTTCCAGCTCCTTCGGGCGCAGGTACTTGAACAGCAGGTACAGCTCAGTCAGCGAGTTGCTGATAGTCGTGCCGGAGAGGAAGGTCGCCCCCAAGTCCTTGCCCGTGCGCTCCTGTATGGTGCGGATAGCAAAGAGCATGTTCAGTGCCTTCTGGCTTCCCTCGCTGTTCCCCAATCCCGCCACACGGTCGTGGCGCGTGTTGAAAGTCAGATTCTTGAACTGGTGCGATTCATCAATGAAAATGTGGTCGATGCCCATCTGCTTGAAGTCCACCACGTCGTCCGTGCGTGACTTTATGGCGTGTTCCACCTTCTCCAATTTCGCTTCAAGGTTATGCTTGCGCTTCTCCAGACCTTTCAGCATCGCCCGCGATACGTTCTTTCCCTGCTGGCGCAGCACTTCGAGGTTTTCCTCCACCGTGTCAAGCTCCGCTTGCAGGATGCGCTGCTGCAACTCCGGCGACTGCGGTATCTTGCCGAACTGGTCGTGCGACATAATGACACAATCGTAGTCGTTGTTCTTGATGTTGTTGAAGAAACGCACGCGGTTGGCGGTCGAAAAGTCTTTCTCCGAAGCGTACAGAATCCTCGCGTTGGGATATGCCGCTTGATAGGTGGCGGCAATCTCCGCAACATTGGCTTTCAGCCCGATAATCATCGGCTTGTGCGCCAAGTTCAGACGCTTCATTTCATGCGCGGCGATGCACATTATCAGCGTCTTGCCGGTTCCAATGGCTAAGCACAATGCGCCTTGCTTCCCTTTATGGAAGCAGGTTTCAATGTACTCGCCGCCGAACCGTACGTACTCGTCTCCAAGTATACGGCTCTCCGTGGTTATTGTCAGTCTATTTATTTCCATGAATTTTGTTATAACATTTCTCGCAAACTGCGATTGTTTTTCTTTGTCGGGCAATCATGAGTTTCTCCCATGCTTCTTTGCCTTTCAAATCTTTGAGCTTGCGGACGTGTATCATTTTCAGATTGTCCTCAGCTCCACAATATTCACATTTATGGACTTTCAAGCGAGCCATAAGGCTTGTACTCTCCATTCCATAGTAATTGGGCATAATGTGTGCATTGTCAATGCGCGCTTCCTTGTTCAACCTAAATCCACCATGATATAAGGTACGTTCCAACCATTCACCTTTTTTGTTTTGGTATCTTACCGTGAAAATCTTGTCCTTACAATACTTGTTGGCAATCTTTCTTACGGTAGATTCGTACTTTGACGAGAATGTCTTGTACATACTCTCTTTCATGATTCCATAGAAACTGTTGAGAATGTTGACATTATTAGCAATACAATAGTAGTTGTAGATACCTCTGATTTCTGAATTGTAACGGTTCAGAATTTCAAGGTCGTCATTACTACGAAGATAGGGACGAGAAGTTGACTCCCATACTTCCTTGCCGTCCTTGATTACAATGCGCATGGCATCGTAGTCCAGCAGTTTCTTTCTCATTGCCTCAAATGGCAACAATAAGACAACCTTATGGTCAAGGGAGCGAATCGGAATCCCTCTGTAATCCTTTTTCGTTTTGTTTGTACTGCGGACAGTGACTTCAAATCCAAGAAATTTTGCTGTATCATGAGCATTTGTGATAAGTGTCTTCTCGTCTGAAAGTTGAAGTTTCAGCTGTTCCTGCAAGAAGTTTTTAATATCTTCTTTTGCATTTTGGCAATCAGCCTTGCTTCCAATAACACAAATCAGAAAATCGTCTGCATACCGTACGTATTTCATCCTCTTGAAGTTTTCATCCATGTCAAGAGTTGCAGGAAGTCGTTGCATTTCACGATGCAGGGATGCTATCTCTGAACGTAAAACACCTTTCTTCTGCTCGTCCTGTTCATTCTTCAGTTTCTTTACTCGTTTGTCTTTACGACTGGCCACCCTCTTGTATTCAGGGTTGCGTTGCCGTGCTTTACCCTTGTTAAATGTCTCGATATATCTCAACATGAATTTGTCGAGCTTGTCCAAATAGACATTCGCCAAGATAGGACTGATGATACCGCCTTGTGGAGTGCCGATATAGGAGTTTTTGTATTCCCACTGTTCCAAGTAACCCGCTTTCAAGAATTTTCGTATCAGTCGCAAAAACCTCTCATCGTGGATGCGTTCACTAAGAATGCTTATGAGACATCATGGTTGATGTTGTCAAAGAATCCCTTGATGTCACCCTCTATGAACCATCTTGTTCCCGAACCTCCCTTTTGCAAGGAAGCCATAGCAGTATGACACCCTCTGTGTGGTCTAAAACCATGCGAGCAGTCCTCAAAGTGTCCCTCGTAAATTGCTTCGAGTATCATTCTTACTACTTCTTGAACGAGCTTGTCCTTGAAAGAAGGGATACCCAACGGACGAAGTTTTCCATTCTTTTTGGGTATGTATATTCTTCTTGCAGGACAAGGACGATAGCTTTCATCCTTTAGTTGTTCTATGAGGTCACGGATGCGCTTTATGCTTGTTCCGTCTATTGTCTGTCCGTCAGTTCCTTTTGTGCAGTTGCCTGGATTTCTGGACAACCGCTGATAGGCTTCTGCAAACAGATTCTCATTGAACAACAGTCTGTAAAGTCTTTCAAACTTGTAGCTTAGGTCTTGACTATGCCCAGCCAGACTGTTTAATACATTTTCAGAATTTCTCATAATGTCTCACACATCATTCATTTAACATATTAAAAATAACACACTGTCTCCCTTCGCCATGTACAAGGCTTTCCCTTGCTCGGACTACTACGGAGACTCTGTTACCTTGCCGAATTTTCAAAGAACCCACTTCCTATAGCCATTTGTTGGCACTTCGGTTTAGGTAATCCCCATTTAAGCAATACTGTAACTATTGGCTTGATGAATTGTCGGATGCGATTTTCGTCCTTTTCCGCTTATTGCGGCTGACCTGCAATCGGTTTTCTGCTCTCGCACTCGAAGTAGGAAAGTGGAAGTATTGCAGACAGACCTTTATAACTATCTTAGGTCTGTGTTTACCAACTAACGTCTTGGACTGTCGTTCAAACAGTATAGTCTTCATCCTCGTATTCATCGTTTCATCTTGACATTCAGTAGCGGTATGATAGTTAGCCGACTTATGCCGTTTCCAACATGCTACACTCCCCACCGCTTTTCAGCTAAGTGGATAAGTTGGCTGATGACCAGCGTAGAAAACCCTTGCTGGGTAGGTTGCCAAACCTACATTTACAGTATACCCTTATGGGCGCAGAACCTCGTGGTCACAAATTCCGCCGCCGTTCTGTTTCAGCATCCAGACGCAATCCATCTGCGAGGGATAGACGCTCCTGATGCCCCGGCTTGCCAGCCTTTCAGATTGAGGTCGGGAAAAGTCTGATGCGAGCCGTCATACTTCGGGCGCACGAAACAGTTGAACTTGCGGTTATACATCGTCGTCAGCCGCTCCTTGAACTGTGGCGACTGCTCTTCGAGCCATTCGGAGAAGCCGTTTCGTATCTCGTCAATCTTGGCGTTGGCGAGCTGTATTCCCTCGCTGTCGCGCACCTTGATGTCGTTGCCATGCTCGTCCCTGCCGATGGACTTCATCATGTCGGGACAGGTGTTGTGCAGGGCGTGTTTCAGAAGGTGCATGCCGTCATAGTTACGGTAATACCCCTTCACCAGAAACTCGTCCGTGATTTTCATGGTGCGGTAGCCGCACGCCACCGAAAACTCGTCCATGCTTGCAGAGTAGGCGATTTTCACCTCCGTGTCGAACAGCCGGCTCATGTAGGCGGCATAGACACCCGTCGGAATCCAGCGTTCCCCGAAATTGAAGTCGAGGTCCTCGAAGGCGATACGCTGCGGCTCGGCTTCCTTCAAAGCCTCCAACGCCTGTTTCACCTCCGGCAATCTTTCGTTTTCCGGATTACCGTCTATCCATGCCTCTATGCGCTCCGCCTTCTCTATCACCGTTCCCCGCGATGAAGCGTCTTTAATCTCGTAACCGGTTACGAGCGGATTGTAGAAGATGCGTCCTTTGAGGGCATTGAGAAGTTCCTCTTCCGTACTGTCTGTTATCCCCCGCATATAACCGAGATTGACCGTACCGTACTTGTTGAGCGATGCGGACAAGGCTTCTTCGGGAGAGCCGACGTTGGCATGGTTCTCCACCGAGAAGGAAACGGGACGGTCGAAGATGTCCGCCTTGACGAACTTGCCGTCCTCCGCACGTTCCAGCGAAAGGATGTCGCGTCCTCCGGCATCCATCATCACCAGTTTCACGTTCTGTTTGGCGTTGAGGTTGCCATAACGCATGACAAACTCATCATAGCAAGTGTTGAGATACCCGCGTTGCGGCTTGTGTTCCGTATGGTTCTCCGCCTCATAACTGTACAGACGCTCGTAAGCATCACGGATTGAGATATACAGCAACGCCTTTTCTTTTTGGTAGCCGGTCAGGTCAAGCGGTTGAAATGTCGCGCCGTAAGGCGTGATGTCTTTCAGGTAGCCGAGATTGCGGGAAGCGTCCAGCACCATCGAGCCGTCACGGTAGTGCGGCTCCAGCATACCGTTGAACGGACGGGGAGAAAGGTCTATAACTTCCTCCTTCGGCTTTTCCGGTTCAAATTCAGGGAATAGTGAAGTGGTTGCTTGTTCACTTGGGTTATAGTCCGTAACGGGAACGGGAGTTGCCTCCGGCTGTGCTTCGGGTTGTTGTGCTGCTTCCTTTTGCTCCGGTTTGTTATCCGACGAAGGCACAAAGGCAGGATTCAGCGTGTCCTTGACACCCGACTTTTTCAGTTGTTCCTGTCTGTGCCGTTCCGCTTCAAGCCGTAGAGCCTTGCGCGTTCCGGTGTCAGGCTCATCATCGTTTCATAGAAGCCGTTGATGGGCGATTGGTTTCCCAATCCAAAGTGGCATAAATATCTTCAGGGTCGCTTTGCTTCCCTGCATTTTCCGGCTTTGCCTCCTTGCTTTCGGTTGCAGCTTGACGGATTCAACAGGAGGAACTGCCATAATCGGCGGTTTCGGTTTAGGAATGGCACGCTTTGGCTTGTTTTCCTTTTTGGTTGCCTTTTTCTTTTTGGCAGGTTCTTCTATGGGCATACCCCAAAGGTCAAGCAGAGTGAGCTGAACGGCATTTGAATGATTCGTCTGGCGTGGCTCAATCTCCGGCTTCTCGTCTATGGGGTGAACTTTCGGTTTCTCCGCTTCTGTGATAAAAACATTAGCGGTAGAAGTCACCGCTTCTACTTTCGGAGCCGGCCGTACTTCCTCAGGTGTACTTTTATCCGTATTTTCTGCTTGCGCCGGATGCAGGCTGTGTTTTCGTAGAGTTCCCTGTTGAGTTGGTGCAGTTCTATTTTCAGATGTTCCCGTAAGTCTTCCGCCAATTGTACGGTGTCGCCTCTGTGCATGAGCTTATAGGCAGGCTTCCCGTAAGGGTCGGTACTTTTGGTCAAATCCGTGTGGGAAAGCGAACCGATGCTCCATACATACCCGTTTACGGAAGTGCCGATAGGGGTCTGTTCGGTTTGCACAAAAAGTTTCTCGTTATAATACAGTTCCCCGTTCTTTCCGCTGTTCTTTTGCAGGATAATCAAATCACTGCCCACCTCCGTACCCGCATTTTCCGTAAAGAGGTTGTTCGGCAGACGGGCAACACCCACCAGATTGGCGTGGTTCATCATATACTCGCGTATGGGCGCATTGGTCGGGGCATCCAACACCCCCTGCGAGGTAATGAACGCCACGATTCCGCCTTCACGCACCGCATCAAGGCTTTTCAGAAAGAAATAGTTGTGTATCGTCTTGGATGCCGACCGTCTTGCCACGTCATGGCTGTTGGTAAATTCCGGGTCGAACACAGCCACATCGCCAAACGGGATATTGGAGATAGCCAGATCAAAATGGTTCATGAACGGCTTTTCAATTTTCTCGTACCCCTGTATCCTTACTTTCTGGTCGGAATGCAGGTGTCTCAATATCTTGCCTGTCATCAGGTCTTTCTCAAAAGCCATGATGTCCGCGTCCGGCTTGTTCTCTAATACGGCATCCACAAATGCGCCAACGCCTGCCGACGGTTCCAGTACCCGGTCGGGACGTATGCCGTGTTCATGTAGCACATCCGCAATAGTGCCTGTTATCTCCGGCGGAGTATAGAAAGCGGTCAGGACGGATTGCTTCATGGCATCCATGTACCGTTTATACTCCGTATCGTCTTTTGTATTCTCCCGTAGTAACTTGTGTAGTTCCACGGTAGGGGCAAACAGTTCGAGTCGGATTTCGCCCAGTGGACGGCATCCGTCAGTTCCCTTGCAGTTCAGAATACATTTCAGACCGCCGAAACCGCAATAACGCTCCAACAAGAGCCTTTCGCGTGCGGTGGGGGTGCGTTGTTCCCTGTCAAGGACGAATGCCGTCCGTATCGCCTCGATGTTGTCCCGCAACCTTTGTTTGCGGTTAAACGCCATATTCCTCTATATAAAGGACGACAGCCCCGTCAGCTCCGTGTAGAGCAGGTCGTAATCGGGCGACAGGGCGAAATTGTCGTCCGAGAGGTCATAGATTAAAAATACATTTCCGACAAGCGGCAGCAGTTTTCGGGTAAAGGATTCACGCTTCGCTTCCGGCACATCATCGGCAAACTCGTTCTCCACGACTTCGCGGAGGATGGCGTACTTGGAGTAGTGAAGCCCCTCCAGCAATGTGTTCATCGCCAGTTCCTGCGCTCCAGCAGCAGGATAGCCTTCAAGCCTTGCCCGTTCATACGTTCCGGCGGCACGGTCGGCGCGTTCACGGATGAAGACTTCGTCGGTTGCCTGTTCAAACCTGTTTGTTCGGAGATAGTCCAGCAGGTACAGACCGTAATAGGAAAAGTCGGTCTGTCCTTCGTTTTTCTTCTTGTTGTTCATTACTTTGGAATTTAGTGGATTGGTAAATCATGACCGGGATAATTGTCTGAAAGGAGAAAGAAAAGGCACTCGGTATCCCTCCGAGTGCCACCACTAAGTCCAAAGTATGAGTGTAATCCGGTATCGAAGAACAGTTCATTACTCTGAATCAGTGGCAAAGGTAGTGCAAATCGAAGACAATACGAAATAAACCTGTTTATTTCTATTGTTGAGATGCAGCCTGCTTTCTCAAAAGTGAATACTATTTCTTCCGTCCTGAAAATTTCTTGGTCGTTTTCCTTTCGGGGAACACGAAAGTCGTGTTGTAGTCCCCGTCAAAGGCAACCACGGCATCGAAGCTCTTGCCCTGCTTGCTCTTGAAACCTTTGAGCAGCTTCGTGTGTCCGTCGGTGAGCAGGTCTTTGATCTCTTCATCGGTGAGGGTACGGTTTGCCTTCAGGCGGAACACGGGCAGCCCGCACTCCGCGTTGTCGCAGCGGACGACCTTGCCGTAGAACTGCATACTGCCCGTTCTGCACTTGGGACACTTGCAGCCGGAATCCCTGCGGGCGAACAGTTTGTCGCACGAGAGCAGTTCGGAGGTAATTTCCCGCGTGTACGCCTCTATCTCCTTGCGGAAGGTATCGGCAGGAAGTTCCCCGCGCTCAATGCGTGCCAGCTCCTTTTCCCATTCGCCCGTCATGCAACGTCGGCGATGCGTATCGTCTTCACGACCGAGTAGAGGGCAAGCCCCTTTTCGGTGGGTACAAGCGACTTCTTGCAGCGTTCCATGTACCCCCGTTTGAAAAGCGTTTCGATAATCGCTGCACGGGTAGCAGGCGTGCCGATGCCGCAGTCCTTCAAAGCCTGACGCAGCGCATCGTCCTCAATCTCCTTGCCTGCCGTTTCCATAGCGGACAGCAGGGTGGCTTCGGTATGCAGCGGTTTGGGCTTGGTCTTTCCCTCTGTGATGGAGGCGGCTTTCAGTGTCAGCGTGTCGCCTTCCTGCCAGCCGGGAGGATGGTTTCCTCTTTCTCTTCCTCGCCATAGACAGCACGCCACCGGCTTGTTTGATGATGCTGCCTTTTGCCACGAACTCCGCTCCGGCACACTCCGCCGTAACAGTGGCTGTGTCTTTGACGCATTTTTCAGAGAAAGCCTCAATCATGCGTCCGGCAATCATCTGATAGACGATACTATCTTCTTTGGAGAGGAATAGCGGTTTCTCGCCCGTGACGAGCAAGGCATGGTGGTCTGTTACCTTGCCGCCGTCCACGCTGCGGCGTGTCGGCACTGCCTTCAGATTGACTTTTTCTTTCCATTCGGGCAGATTGCCGATGAAGTCGAGTAGCTTGGGGATTTCCACGAACACGTCTTCGGGAATATAACGGCTTCCGGTTCTCGGATAGGTGATAAGTTTCTTCTCGTAGAGCTTCTGTGCGATTTCAAGCGTCTGTTCCGCCGTGAAGCCGTGCTTGGCATTAGCTTCCTTCTGGAGCGTGGTCAGGTCGTACAGAAGCGGAGTGTCCTCCGTCTTCTCCTTACGTTCTGCTTTCGTGACAGTAGCTGTGCCTGTTTCCTTTATCTTATTATATAGTTCCGTCGCCGGCTCTTTCTCTTTCCATTTCTCGGAAGAAGAGAATTTCACCACTTCGCCGTTGCCATCGTCAGCGGCAATATGGAGCTGCCAGAACGGTTTCACCGTAAAACGGCGGTTTTCCCAATAGCGTGCGCACACCATCGCCAGCGTGGGCGTCTGCACTCGTCCGATGGAGTACGTGCCGTGTCCGGCGGCGATGGAGAGTGCCTGCGTGCCGTTGATGCCCACAAGCCAGTCGGATTCGCTCCGTGCTTTGGCGGCAAGATAGAGGTTGTCATACTTGCTTCCCGCTTCGAGGTTGCGCAGTCCCTCGCGGATAGCCTTGTCGGTGAGCGAGCTTATCCACAGGCGTACGAAAGGCGTGGTACATCCGATATAATGGTAAAGGTATCTGAAGATAAGCTCACCCTCGCGTCCTGCATCGGTCGCCACGATGATCTGCTCGCTTTCCTTGAAAAGACGGGCGATGATTTTTATTTGCGACACCACACCGCTGTCGGGCTTGTAGCCTTTCTCTGTCTTTTCCTGACGGGGAATGAGCGTGAAGGTTTCGGGAATGATGGGCAGGTTGTCACGGACGAAGCCGCGTATGCCGTAGCCGTCGGGCATGGCAAGCTGGACGAGGTGCCCGAACGCCCATGTCACGGCATAGCCGCCTCCCTCGAAATATCCTTCCTCTCTCTTGTCGCGCCCACGATGCGGGCGATTTCACGTGCACGGAGGGCTTTTCTGCAATGATTGTCTTCATGTTTTCTTGCTTTTTTGTTGATACTTGGATTTATTTTGGATTCAGTGGCG
>ENA-OQHP01000694-OQHP01000694.1-human-gut-metagenome-genome-assembly--contig:-NODE-694-length-10673-cov-1.434003_pt1 | contig 10673 bp, 17 predicted proteins | sample MGYA00242563_ERZ504717 | MGnify/ENA primary metagenome ERZ504717 (study PRJEB26092, sample SAMD00036212) | human gut metagenome | host: Homo sapiens | study: EMG produced TPA metagenomics assembly of...
ATGGATTTGATTTGATCGTTTCGATTGCCTCTATTTATAGCTAGATTTGTGATTTCCTGCGAAAATATAACATCATACATGTCGCGAAATTTTCGGTGGATGAAAATTTTGCTCATTGCTGCTGAATTTGCACAAAAGTCTGAGTATATTTTCCTCATTGAAGTTAGATTTTTGCTAGACTCCAAGAAAAACAAGGCTCCCTCATACTCGTTTATGCATTTCTCTATTTCCGTAGCTATAATGCCATCATCCTTTTGGGAAACCATTATAGAACTTAGAATTACAAGTCTGTCGTCAATAATATCCTTAACGTAGAATCTTTCACTTTCCTTCAATATGCCTTCAATCTGCCGAAGAATGTCTGTTAAATTGTCTTTTTCCGATTCTACTACAAGAATAGTTGAAAGCTTAGAAAAAGGCACACCACTAGCTTCAAGGAATTTTTCTCCTATTACGCGCGATGATTTCAAGATCAAAGTAATAACAGTATTATAATTCTGCATATCGAGGGTGTAGCCCCATAAGGTTGAGAAGAAATTTGTGCATGCACAATTTCATCTAGCTTGTGTTCACTAATGCTGTTTTCGTTGCTTGAAGCATATAATGTAAGCCAGGTATTTCCTGCGTGGGGGAACTCTTTTCTATACAAATAAAATGACTTATCCTGCAACATTATGCTTTTACAGAAAAGGTCCGTTGAGCCATCAGCGAAGGCATTAAAAAGAATTCTGGACCAAATTGTCCAAAGGACGGCTTATATATAGATGTGAAATATAAACCGTTTTTGTTATAAAGCACAAGGTTACAGTTATAAGTTTCAGCTATTACATTTAGCAGGGTTTCCATGCTTCTTTTATTGTAAGGAATCTGCTTCAATCTATTCTCCACAGTGTCTGAAAAGGAATCCGTAGATGCCTGATCGTAGAAAACAGCCCCCATTACATCTTTAATTACATCACTATAACTAACACTATATTCTGCTTCGTCTTCAATAAGAATTAAAGGTATGTTCATAACGTCTGCAGTCTGCAACAACTCGTCAGACACCTGAGGATGACGTCACCCACGTAAAACAGCACTAGTGCAACGCCTCCAGCATCATATAAGTTTCTCATTTCCTCGCATTGTCTAGTAGGATCATCTTTAATTGAATAAAATGACGTGACTAACAACTCATTGGGATTGAATACACTAATTGCCTCTACAGACTTTGCAGGTATTTCTATTACAGATACTGATGATACTATTCTACCCAGTCCATTCTTGCCTGCAATCACTCTCGCAGAATGAAAAGAGGGTAGTCTTAAACAATCTTGAACAGTAACACTCATGGCTCCTCCTAGTATAATTTTTTCCTTTATGATATCAAAACTCACAGTCATAAACAAGGCTTTTGTGCAAAAGCACAATATGATTGATAAATAATTCTGTCATCTGCATAATTATCATTTATAATAATGTGTGCTATCATAGAGAAGATTCAAAAGGAGGTACCCATTATGAGTACAAATGAAAATAAAGGTAAGAAAGCAGAAGTCACAGCTCTGCAGGCGATTTCTGCTGAAGACAGAAAAGACTGGATTTCGTTAGCCTTCGTTCAGGCCGGCATATGTGTATGCGTTCCTGCATTCCTATTGGGAGCGTTATTAGCGGAAGCAATGCCTATATGGCCAGCAATTATTTCAGGGTCACTAGGCTACTTAATTGTAGTAGTAGGTATGGTTGCAACGGGAATGATAGGCTGTGACCTTGGACTAGCATCCTGCACATGCTGTCAGGCCGGCTTTGGAAAAGCGGAGCTAGATTATCGTAAGTACAATCTTTGCTGTTAACATGATTGGCTGGTTTGGAATCCAGAATGGAGTATGTGGAGAAGCTTCAGTAACGCAATGCTAGCTATGACCGGATGGGATATTCCAGTTGTAGTTTCAAACACAATTTGGGGAATCATAATGCTTCTGACTGCAGTATATGGAGTGCATGCGCTAGAAAAACTAGACAAGATTTCTATTCCATTACTAATGATCATTATGTGCTACGGAACATTCCTAGCATTTAAGGTTTACGGAACAGGAAACCTTAACGATGAAGGAACTGTACAATCTATGAGCTTCATGTCAGGTGTAGCACTATCATTTAACTTCACTGCTGTAGGTACAATCACTGGTCCTGACTATACTAGATTCCAGAAAAGCAGAAAAGACACTGTTAAATCTGTATTCTACGGTGTATTCCCAATGGGTGTAATAACTCTGATTATGGGAATCGTTCTTACAAAGCTATCAGGACAGTATGATATCAGTATGGTTCTAATTGAAGTAGGACTTCCACTCCTGGGCATCATTGCACTTGTTATTTCAACATGGACAACTAACTCAACAAATGCTTACAGCGCAGGTCTTAACATTGTTATGGCACTTAAGCTTAAAGATAACCGAAGAAGAGAAGCTACTTAATTTCAGGAATTGTTGGTATTGTATTATGCGACCTGGGTATCTTGGGACACGTTGAGGGAGTGTTAAGCTTACTATCATACGTTGTTTGTCCTGTTGGCGGAGTAATTCTTGCTGACTACTGGGTTGTAGGAAAAGGTAAAGCTAAGAACTTTAGACCACAGGACGGTGTAAACTGGGCTGGTGTAATTGCTTGGGCATTAGGTGCAATTATTTCTTATACACTAGTTAAAATTGAATTCGTTGGTATCATTATAGGTTTTGTTATCTATCTTATTGCAGAGCGCTTTATTCCATCTGCATCAAGAGATAACGCCGAAAATATAGCATAAATTATCACAAAAAAAGAGGAGACAGAAAAATGAGAGAATTAAACAAACAGGACATGATCGATCTATTGTACGGATGTGCAGTGCTTGGTACCGGTGGTGGCGGTCCACTTGCTGACGGTTTGGCTCTTTTAGAAGAACATTTCGAAAAGGGAAAAACTCTAAAATTAATCACTTTAGATGAACTTCCAGATGACGAGTATGTTGTTACTCCTTATGGTTGCGGTGCTCCATCAGCTAAACCTGATCCTAGATTAGCTCATCTGAAGCATAGCGAAACAGCTCCCGCAGTTTTAGCTGTACAGGCTCTAGAGGAATCTTTAGGTAAGAAAATGTATGCAATTGGCTCAACTGAATTAGGTGGAGAAAATACAGCTGAGGCTCTTCACGTTGCACTGTTAATGGATTTACCTCTTATTGACGCTGACCCAGCCGGACGTTCAGTTCCTGAACTGCAGCATTCTACATACTATGTAAAGAACGTTCCTATTTTCCCTATGGGCGTAGCTACAAATTTGGTGAAAAAATTGTAATTCAGAATGTAGCGGATGACCTAAGAGCTGAAGATATCGTTAGAGCTATTGCTGTTGTAAGTGACAACCTTGTAGGTGTAGCTGATCACGCAACGTTGGTAAGGTTATCAAGAATTCTCTAATTCCTGGTGCAATTACTTACGCTCAGGAAATCGGTAGAGTTCTTAGAGAAACAAAGGAAGCTGGCGGAGATGTTGCTTCTGCTATCTGTGATGATAAAGAAGGTAAAGTATTATTCAGAGGCCACATTTCAGATTACACTTGTGAAACAAGAGATGGCTTCAACTTTGGTGAAATTCATCTAAAGGGCGAAAGAGATTATACGGACGAAGCATATCGCATCTGGTTTAAGAACGAAAACATCATCTCATACCGCAATGGCGAAGTTGATGTAATTGCTCCAGACCTGATCTGCATGATTAACGGAGAAGGAAATCCAATGACTACACCTAATTTTGAAGTTGGTGATAAGATGACAGTAATTGCACTTCCATCCCCTGAAATCTGGACTACTCCAGAAGGTTTGGAATGCTTCGGACCTAAGCACTTTGGATTTGATGTTGAATACAAACCATTTGAAAAATAATTGAAGATGTACAAGGGCCGGTTGTATAATAATATATGATCGGCTTTTGTTTTAGAAATTATTGCGAGGAACTATCGCGAAGAAGGATATCCACCATTCTCTTGACTATATACAACATGCGCAGCTGTTGCCACATCGTTCGGACCAAAAAGCCATCCTGTTCCAAATGAACTTGTTCCATCGGGCCTAGTACAACTCACAACATCATAAGAGCAATATGGGAAAGTTGTACTTGATAAACTAGCAGGAATTCTATACCTATCATCACCATCAATAATCGCTCCATATGTTTGAATTCCAGTACTGATTCCCTCTGGAATGTATGAGTCAACTGAATCACTATTTTGTTCCTCAATTTCTACTGTCTTCATCTCATTAGTCTTTAAATCAAACTCTATCATTTCACTTGATTCGGCTGCAAATACAGGTATTCCATGTAACAAAAAGCATATTCCTATAATAGTAGCACTCAATTTAAATTTTTGTTTAGCTCTGATTTAGTTGCCTCCTTCATAAATAACAACATCATCTACTGAATACAATAGAATGGGATAATGTATTTTCATTGGAGCCATCTTCTGAATTCGGATAATAATATACTTTTACCTCATCCCCTATCTCATATTTATCCTCAAAATCTCCAAATGGCTTTATCCAATATACATTCTCAAATTCGTCTTTTATAGCAATATTATTGGGATAATTAATTTGTACAACATATCCTGATATACTTTGTATTTCTGACAAATATAAAATAGTCAATAATCCTAGTAGTAAAATTAAAATTGAGGTTACTTTTATAATATCTTTTTTCACATATTTCGTATTTTCATATTGCTCCTTCAATATTTATATCTTGATCTTAAACTTACGAAATCGGATCTACTAATTGAACATGCTAAAAAGACATACTATTCCCTAAATCACTCTGTTCCTCAAAAATAATATGTCTTATATTCACCACGTTTTTGATTTTATCATTTTTCCATTTTATGCACAATATTATCAACGATTCATTTATATTTTCAGCAAAATTTACAATTCTCACTTGGTTATTATATATATATCAGACAACTCTTTTTCAAAAAAGGGCAATGAGATTTCTCCCACACCCTTTGTCATTTCTTATCTATTTACGATTCCGCTCCATCTCCATCTCCTGATACCGCCTCAGCATTGGCTTTCCCTGTTTCTTTGCAACCTCACAGCGGTGTTTATACAAACGCAAAAGGACAGATTTCCTCTTCTTTGGTACTTCTGGATTCTCCTTTTCGGTAGCAGATTGTTGATTCTTCCATCGATCATATTGTAATTCTGTTCCTCTGCCATTTCTGCAGATCGAAGGTATTCCCCATTGATAAAGTATTTCTGCCATACCGAAAGCCGTTCTTTGGTAGCTCCCTTCTGTTTTTCCTGTTCATTGAACTTCTGGACAGCTGATTTCATCCTATCGATCGTATCCTGATCAAAGCCATCTTTACACTCATCAAGAATCACCTTGCCATACTGATTCAGTACAAGTGCCGCTGCATCTTTCCCATATTTCTGATTTTCCATGAGAAAATAGCTTTTTCCTTCAAAGATCAGATAATCCACGCTTCTCCATTTTCCTGGATACTGCTCAATTTCATAATCTTCTGTATCAACCTTGATTACTGCATCTGAATCGGTCAAATTTATAAATCCCGGGAGAGTAAGCAATGTATCGGTATCCACATAATGAGAGACTGCAAGTCCCTCTCGATTCGTTACAATCACATCTCCGACCTCCAATTTCTTTCCCGGTTCAATCTGCTTTTCCAAATCCTTTCGCAGCTGATATGGCTTTTTATTATCTTCCAACAATCCGAAATAGATCTGCTCATAATTCTCTGCCTTTACCTCCTGAACTAATTCCCCTAATTCGTTATAAGGCATGTGTTTTAATTTCTTTCCAATCTCCGTATCCTTCACTCTATAGATTACATATTGATTCATTCTCATTCACTCCTTATCTTTCCTGTTCTTTCACTTTTTTGGTAGGAAGTGTTTTTGATCTTTCTGTGATTTTCAAATGCTTCCCCTGCTTCTCATGACTCTTTTCTTTTTGTTCCAAATAGTTTTTCGCATCTTTAATCGCCTGACTTACAGCTGGCTTCGTAAGATATGGATTCTCTGAAGTTGGACCAATCAAACAATTTCCTGCAATGAGCTCATATCTTCCACCATATTCCTCACCCTTCGTATACCTTAAAGCGTGGAATTGTTGTACTTGCCGTCCTAGGGACTGCCATTTTCGATATCCGGCTACTAAAGATGCATCTGGTTTCTGATGATAGATCAAAATTGTATTATTCAGACTATAACTGTGAAAGGAACTTAAAAACTTCAAATAATTCATGTAATTCTCACTTGTTAAAATAGACTGAACCCCTTGCTCCAATTCATCCATGATTTCTTCAAGCTTCCTTGCTTTGTTTTCGGAAGCATTACTCTTATCCTGGTAAAACTGTTCCTCTTTAAGCATTGTCTGCGGCCATTTCAATTGATTAATATCACTGATATAAGAAGGCTTTGGTATATCATAGTCCTCCTGATCACGGATGGAATAAAACTGTTTGTTCTTACCGATAATAATATGATCTACAAGCGGAATCTGTAAGAGATTTCCTACCTGATGCATCATATCCGTAACTTTGACATCTTCCTTTGATGGTTTTAAGCTTCCACTTGGATGGTTATGAAGTAACATCATACAGGCTGCATTTGATAAAATCGCACTCTTCATAACTTCTCTTGGATGCACCTGTGCCTCATTCAAAGCTCCCATACTGACGATATTCATATTAATGGGCTTCAAATCTGCCTGCAGATTCAAAACACAAACCAGTTCCCGATCCATTCCTTCTAACCATTCTCCCAATACTTTTACAGCCTGTTCAGGAGTATTGATCGATTCGTCACTTAATAATGGGGATTCCTGCACCAAACGAATAGACACCTGACTTAACCCCTTATTCATCTCATTCTCTGCCATCCGCAAGCCCTCCTTCCAAACTAACTGTTACAATGAATTCTTCCTGATCCATCTGTCGAATTTTTTCTGTTAATTCTTGGATTGTAATTCCATCTTTATTCTTTTCTTCTGTTTCTTTTGTTTCCTGCATTATAGAATCTCCTTTCTTAGTTCATAAGAAAAGGACCTCAGCCCGACCGAAAGCCAAACTGAAGTCCTAATCTTCTAACGATTCCTTCTCCTCTCACAACGGTTTCTTACATTATTGGAATATTTCTCATACTTAAAGACTCATCTCATGACTTTTCTTCGGTTTCTGGATTCCTTCAGTTCCTTTCTCCGCAACATGTTTCTGGCTATTCTCTTTCTGTCTTGCAACGAATTTGTCTACTTTTCGAAAACTCGGTCCTTTGTATCAAAATGATATACTTCATCAGTTAAGCGGTCTGCATCTTCAACAAATGAACCATTAACCTCTGCTACCATTCTTTGAGATGCTGTATCGGCATCCCTTCTGAATCTGGTAGAATCAATGTTTCGTGCGTAGAGGAAGGCAGAATCGTAAAATCTCCAATTTTTTCTCCCAACTGCTCCATTACTTCCGGATAAAACAACGCCGCTGCTCCATCTGTTTTAGTTTTATTCGTAACAACAATTAATGGTATCTCTTCATCTTTCAACGCTTCTTCCAGGCTTTCCTGTGATGATGCAAACACTCCTGTTGGATCTATACCCCCATCACTGCCTGAGTTATTGTCATCACAGACAACGGGAACAGTTTCTGACTGTTATTTAATGCATCTTGGTGTAACTGCTCCTGAGTGACCCCAAGTATTTCCAGCCAGCTGTTTGTAATCATTGCCTTGCTGATTCCTTCCCCGTCTTTATTTAATAGGACGTGATAAGTCAATGCCAAATCTTCCATCTGACAATGTGGAACATTCTCTAAAATGTTTTCATTTCCTTCTACCCGGTCTACCCGAATAAATAAATGTGGTTTAACCTGTTCATAATCAAAACTGATTTCTTTTGCACGGTCCACTTCCTTACTTTCTACAATTTCTGGAATTATCTCATAAAATTTGATAGATCCTGACCATCTTTATATGCTTCATATAACTCATCAAGATTAATTGATACTTGAGCATTTTTCTCTGGAATATTAATAAAAAAGTGCTTCATAACTGTAATTCATTTTTTGATATGTCCCAAAACTAAGCTCCACATCTTTCGCTTCTTTTGGTAAATGTGCTCTTACATTTTCTTTTACTTCTTCTTTAAATGTCTTAAAATCCATACGATTAGTTCTCCTTTTTTCTTGTTGTATTTTTCGGGAACTCCAACTGGAATCGGGCCTTTCCATCCTCTATTTCCATTACGAGATCCGCATTAAAATATTTATTCTTTTTTGCAGAATATAGATCTGTCATCGTTACCCTGCCTTTTGCAGAAGTGCCGTTGCAATTGCTTCATCCATCGTTTTACCCATTTTTTCAAGAAAGTTATTTTCTTTCCACAAAACAAAGGAACAATCACGATTGGAGCAATAGAAATTCTTCTTTCCACCGTAAACAGGATTTCCACAGACCGGACAGGTTCCGATGGACTTCCTAGTATCAAACTTATGGGTCTGCTCGGATGAAAGTTTCCTGCAATCTGAGATCAGTAACATCACCATTCCTTTGATTCCTTCTAAAAACTTTGATCCGTCAGATTTCCCTTTTCCATTCCAACAGCTTGTTTCCCATTCCGCTGTAAGTGCTGCCGATTTCAAATAGTCCGGAACGACTTCTATCAGGAGTTTCCATCTTCTGTACAGGAATCTGTTTTCCTTTTCTTATGGCATATTTCGAAAATACAAGCTTCTCAATGATGGACGCTCTTGTTGCCGGTGTTCCAAGACCTTTCTTTTCGGTTTCCTTTTCAAAGTCCTTATTTCCCGCTGTTTCCATGGCAGCAAGTAACGTATCTTCGGTATATTCTTTTGGTGGTGTTGTATAATGCACTGTCTTTTGAACAGGAACACACCGAAAGATTGTCTCTTTTATCACTTCCGGAAATTCTTTTTCTGATGCACAAAATTCTTCCATAGCCATTCCTTGGTCATTCTTGAAACACTCCTCATAAGTTTCCATCCATACTGCAGAATCTTCTTTCCCTTCGCCTCGAATAATTCACCTTTACTCTCCACTTGAACAGAGATTTCTTCATACTTATACTCCTGGTCTGTTGCCATCAATAACCTGATTGCAATTAAAACAAAACTTGATATTCCGTTTCTTTCAATGAGTGGAGATCGTAATTTCTTAGTTCCTCGGTTGGAAGAATCGCATGATGGTCAGTTACTTTAGTGTCACCTATAAATTAAAGCTTAATAAAGGTGATATAAAAGCTGTGCAGGGCGATTCTGGTCATTCCCAGACAGATATGGTTACAGATGTGTATTCCCATATTATTGATGAAGACAGAAAAAAGAACGCTGAATTATTTGAAGATGCATTTTACAAAAAAATAATCTTGATCCAAATATGGTTTCTGAAGAAGTCGATATGGAATTATTGATGAAAGCTCTGGCGAATCCGGAAATGCGGGCATTGCTTAATTCGCTGGCTAAGACAATGAAGTAATGAAAGTAGTGAGTCTATCTCCATCATGCCTATAGAAATTATTCAATAAAAGCGAGCAAAACATCAATACAATTGTATTGAATCAGCAATGAAATGGCATTATAATGAAGAAAAAAGGAGGTTTCTAAAATGGCAAGTACAATTCAGATCAGGGTAGACGATGACTTAAAAAATAAATCAGATCAGCTTTTTAAAGATCTTGGAACTGATACGACATCAGCAATAAGGATGTTTTTAACGCAGGCGGTTGCATATAATGGATTTCCATTTGAAATAAAACGAACTGTGCATAATCCTTATACATCTATGACAGAAGAAGAGATGCTTCAAAGACTGGAACAATCCAGAGAATCTTCAAAAAAGGGAAATTACCGAAATGCAGATGATGTGATTTCAGATATGAGAGGAAAATATGGATTATAAAGTAGTTGTAACAGCTGAAGCAGAAGAAGACTTGAACCAGTTTATACAGTATCTGCTTTTTGCCAAGAAAAATAAGCAGGCAGCCAAAAATGTGCTTGATGATTTTGAGGATACTATTAAAAAGTTGAAGTATGTAGCGAGTAGTTTGAATGTATGCGACAATCCACGTTTACAGAGCCTTGGATATCGTCGAATAAATTTCAACAGCACAGATACTTTATGTTGTACAGAATAGAAAATGATGTTGTATATGTGGATGATATTTTCCATGAATTACAAGATTATGAAAACCGAATGATATAAATTGAATATTGGCAGTAAAAAGAGTATTTACCGTAAAACCGTAAATGCTCTTTTGCACCTATTTGGAATAGAATAAATAATATAGCGTCTATAAGGAAGCGTTGGTTTTAATGGAAATGCATTATTGGAAAATCCCCTAATTTCAAAAATAAAAAGTAGTCGAAATTTCCATAGACAAATACACGCTCACGTTGTATATTATAAATATAAATCTAGTCAATTAAATATAGATATCATTTCCACCTCTAAGGGAATGGTAGTCATAGGATTGATGTAGTTAGTATCATTACATACTTCCCCAAATATTAGCTGTAGCTAAAAAGTTGCTAACAAGCTGTACTTATCTAAGGTTTATAGCTGATTACAGTAATTGACTGGATAAAAATTGGAAAGCCGTTTTCATAAGAAAAATCAGGTTTATTAT
>ENA-OQHP01000696-OQHP01000696.1-human-gut-metagenome-genome-assembly--contig:-NODE-696-length-10660-cov-1.462831_pt1 | contig 10660 bp, 10 predicted proteins | sample MGYA00242563_ERZ504717 | MGnify/ENA primary metagenome ERZ504717 (study PRJEB26092, sample SAMD00036212) | human gut metagenome | host: Homo sapiens | study: EMG produced TPA metagenomics assembly of...
CATCCAAATATATAAGAAGCATGCACAGGAATTAAAATACCGGTGCTGTTATGCCAGGCCGGGAAAGGATTATCTGGTTTCAAAATGCCGCTGAGGATGATTTTATTGCGAAACTGCCTCAGGGCATTAAGAAGGTTCTATCCTGATTCAAAGCACGAGATATTTAATGCGGATGATGATACCTTGGAGAAGTTTTACTCAGATATCCTTGATTTTTGGGCTTGAACATGAAAATGAAATTCGTCAAGTGAAAAATGTGACATAAAAAATCATTTGTTTTGTTAGAAATGACATATGGATTTAAAATACAATATATAGTATAATCACAACTGTTGCGGACAAGATGTTAGTATTTAAGCCGATGGTAAGAGTACGTAAAGCATAGCCCGTACAGAGAAAAATAATAAAATATATCAATATTGTAACAGGTAAATATACTATCAAACAAATGTGAGGAGAAAGAGAATGTCAGACGAAGTTTTAGACGATGTAATGATTAAGGGTTCATGTAAGGGGAAAAGCAGATGCTATTGTAAATTGCCAGTGCAATATCGAGAGTGCACCGGTCAGATGCGAGCAGGCAGAAAGATGTATGTTCTATTCTTATTATAAGTGCAGCAAGCAGTGGAAGAGGCTTGCATAGTTAAAATTAAAGATTAAAAGCTCCGGGCTGACAATGAAGTCGGCATGGAGCTTTTTGCGTATATAAAGAAAAAAATATTTTACACGCGGAAAACTTATGATAATATATAAAAAGGTAACTATTCAGAACCATTGAGAACAAAAAAGCTGATGCGTCATGCTCGCATGTAAGCGGCAGATTTTCTTGTTCTCAAGGTGGCTCTGGATGGATACGTAAAACAAGATATAGGAGAGACACGCATGAAGAGAGTTTTGGTACTGAGTGATTCACATGGTAATGTGGGAAATATGATTCGGGCAGTCAAAAGAGAGGAGCCTGATATGATACTTCATCTGGGAGACTGCGTTGTGGATGCGGATGCCCTTAGGAGAGAGTTTCCCCATATAACCATGGTCAATGTGCCGGGAAACTGTGATTTTTCACGGGGAGATACAGAGAGACTTATTGATATCGACGGCTATAAGGTACTCATGTGCCATGGACATACATACGGAGTAAAGATGTCATATATGCATCTGGAGCTTCATGCGAAGGAAATCGGGGCAGACCTTGCGCTCTTTGGCCATACACACAAGCTGTTTTATGATAAGCATAATGGTCTTGCGATGATGAATCCGGGAAGCATCGGTGCACCGCTGTGGGGCTGCATGCCATCATACGGTATCATCACATTTGACAAAGAACACGATGTTATGAAGTTGGATGTTGATATATTGAGTATTGACGAATGATTTAATCAAAGCGGTATAATATTGGCTAATACAGTTATTTATATAGGAAGCAGAGGAAAAACAGACAAATGGTAAAGGTAGTAAAGTTTGGCGGCAGCTCGCTCGCCAGTGCAGAGCAGTTCACAAAGGTTGGCGACATCATAAGAAGCGATGAGTCAAGAAAATATGTTGTGCCGAGTGCACCGGGAAAGAGAAATTCCAAAGACACAAAGGTAACAGATATGCTTTATGCATGCTATGATCTGGCTGAGAATGATCAGGATTTCAAGGTTATGCTCAGAAAAATCAAGGACAGATATGATTCAATCATAAATGGCCTTCATTTAAAGCTGGCGCTTGATGAGGAGTTCAAGATTATCGCTGAGAATTTCAAGGCAAAGGCAGGTGCAGATTATGCAGCCTCTCGTGGTGAGTACTTAAACGGAATCATCATGGCAAACTATCTCGGATATGAGTTTATAGATTCGGCAACAGTCATCTTTTTTGATGAGAATGGCAATTTTGACGCGGAAAAGACAGACAAGGTGCTCTCAAAGAAGCTTGAGCAGACAGAAAAGGCTGTTATTCCGGGCTTTACGGAGCAGGACCTGACGGAAAGGTAGTTACCTTCTCAAGAGGTGGTTCGGATATTACTGGTTCCATCGTGTCAAAGGCATGTCATGCCAGCATGTACGAGAACTGGACAGATGTTTCAGGTTGTCTTGTAGCTGATCCTAGAATTATCGACAATCCACAGCCAATCAAGGTTGTTACTTATAGAGAGCTCAGAGAGCTTTCATATATGGGAGCATCAGTGCTCCACGAGGATGCTGTTTTCCCTGTAAGAAAGGCAGGCATCCCAATCAATATCAGAAATACAAACGACCCGGAAGCACCTGGTACTCTCATCGTTGAGAGCACATGCCAAAAGCCTGATTATACCATCACAGGTATCGCAGGAAAGAAGGGCTTTGTTGCGGTAAATATTGACAAGGACAAGATGAACTCAGAGGTGGGCTTCTGTAGAAAGGCTCTCCAGGCGTTGAGGAGAACGGTATCTCTATAGAGCATATGCCATCAGGTATCGATACTATGACAGTATTCGTACATCAGGCAGAGTTTGAGGGCAAGGAGCAGCAGGTTATCAGCTCAATCAGAAGACTTGCTCATCCTGATATCATTGACCTCGAGTCAGACCTCGCGCTTATCGCTGTTGTTGGCCGTGGCATGAAGTCAAACCGTGGTACAGCCGGCAGGATTTTCTCTGCACTTGCACATGCCAATATCAATGTGCGCATGATTGATCAGGGTTCATCAGAGCTCAATATCATCATCGGTGTAAGCAATGATGACTTTGACAAGGCAATAAAAGCCATCTACGATATTTTTGTTGTCACACAGCTGTAATAAGCTACGGAGAGATTATCCGTTGGAACCGGAATTGAATAGGATAATTTAAAAATTAAATGTAGAATTTATAAAATAAAATCGAATTGAATAAAATGAAAATCAGTTAGAATTCAATTGGCATTAAAAATACAGAGCTTGTCGTAATATTAATATATGACAAGCTCTGTATTTTTTGAATAAGTGAAACTTTGAAAAAGCTTTATGAGGATGCTCTAAATGATAAAAACGAAATACCCTCACATCCGGTAAAAATGCGCATATATTATAGCGAAAGGAAGAAGTTATTATGCAAAAAGACACTATAATATATGTTACGGATCAGAGGCAAAAGTACCTCGCTGATATGCTGGGAGGAGAACAGACAGATTGCAGAAATATCGGCGGGATTGATTATGAGCGTGTTGGGAATATTGTGTTTCCTACACCGTTTTCAAAGCTAAAGCTTATAAATAGTGATATAGAAAAATTAAAACATAATATAATAATTAACAATATTGCAGTGTGGGGCGGAATGATGCCGGAGTGCTTTCCCGGCATTGACAGGGGCTGTGACTTTATGAGAGATGAAACTGTCATAGAGCAGAATGCCATTGTTACGGCCGAGGCCACTGCGTCCATAGCAATACAAAAAAGCATACATGGTATATACGGCTCAAAGGTACTTGTGAGCGGGTTTGGAAAATGCGGAAAGGCAATTGCCCGCGTTTTTTCTGCTATGGGAGCCCATGTCATGGTGATGGCAAGGAGAAAACAGGCAAGGCATGAGGCCGCTGAACTGGGATATGAAACGGTGGATTTTAATGATCCTGCCAAGGCCTGTTTTGAAACACTGTTTCTCATAAACACAGTACCGGATAGGGTTATAGATGAAAGTTTAATCATGATTTTGCAAAGATGCAATAATTATAGACATTGCATCTAAGCCCGGCGGCTGTGATTTTGAGGCTTGTAAGAGGTATCAGATAAACTGTACGCATGCGCTCGGCCTTCCGGGCATATACTGTCCGAAAACCGGTGCAAAAATACTTTATGACTGTATGAAAAGAAAAGGTATGACGGAGGCTTATGGTTATTTCGGATTGCACCGTAGGAATGGGAATTACAGGCTCCTTCTGTAGTTTTGAAAAGACTAAGGATGTTGCAAAGCGGCTTGTGGATAGCTTCACACATGTGACACCTGTATATTCCTATAATGCACAGATGATGAACACACGCTTTGGAAAGGCGGGAGACTTTATGCATACTATCTCCGAAATCACAGGGGATGAGGCATCAGGACACTGCAGGAGGCAGAGCGTGTCGGCCCGGGAAAGCTGTTTGACGTGATGGTGATTTACCCATGCACCGGCAACACAGCGGCAAAGCTTGCAAACGGCATAGTGGATACACCGGTTCTTCTCGCGGCAAAGGCTCATCTAAGAAACGGCAGACCGCTTGTTATCGGGATTTCCACAAATGATGCGCTCGGTATCAACTTTAAGAATATCGGAAAGCTGATGAATATGAAAAATATTTATTTTGTGCCGTTTGGGCAGGATGACTGTGTGAAGAAACCGAATTCACTCGTGTGTGATGGAAAACAGGTTGTCGACACAATAAATGAAGTGATGGCCGGACGACAGATTCAGCCGGTAATCCTCTAGAGTGGGGGATATTGCTTCATTGAGACTGTAGTATTGTAGTGATAGTAGTACGGGACGCTACTTGCGGACACCGCGTCGGGCTGTATACACTCCGGTGTCCGCTACACTGCGCAGCTAAGATACTGTGCAAATTATGCTTTGTAGGTTTTCATAGGATGACGAAAACGTCGAAACTCGCCATCCATGGCTCGATTTCTCCTTGCTCGGCTTCCATGCCTCGGCATTCTGTGTATCATGCGCATAATTCGACAGTATCTAAGCAGCTTCGCTATTCGCGGACTCCGGAGTGTATGCAACCCGCCGCGGTGCCCGCGCGAATCGTCCCTTACGTTATGGCGTAAATAGTAAATAAATAATAGGAAAAGATTTATGAATCTGAATTGTTGCTGTTCATACTGTTAGGTATTAACAGTAACTTCTGAATTGAAAAACTGAGTTGGAAAATGTGAAAAAACATAGCAAAGATGCAAAAATATATGTTATAATCATGTATACACAAAAAATTGAAAACACAGGAGGATAAAATATGTCATATATTTACAAAACAAAAGGAACCTGTTCAACACAGATTGAGCTTGACCTCGATGGAGATGTAGTACATAACGTAAGTTACAGGAGGCTGCAACGGAAATCTTAAGGCCATCCCAAAGCTCGTTGAAGGACTCACAGTTGCCCAGGTAGAGGAAAAAATCGGTGGAATTAAATGTGGATTTAAGAATACATCCTGCGGCGATCAGCTCGCAAAAGCATGCCGCGAAGCATATGAAGCCCAAAAGTAATGAAATAACCAGTAAAATAGCTTCCGTATATAAACATGTAGCTCCAAATAAACATGTAGCTCCAAAAGCTCTCCCATAAGGAGAGCTTTTGAATTAAAAAAATAATTCTGCCATGCTTCGCGCACAACAAAGTGGATCCGGGAAGTACACAGTGTGTTCAGAATAAAAAATATGAACTGCCACGGTGTTCCATAAACTCAAATAGCATGAAGCACTATCACCAAAACACAGCCTGTCCGGGCAAAAAGCCGTGGCTGACTTCATATTTTTTATGAGGAATATACTGTGTGCTCCCCGGACCTCACAGCCTCCCATGCGCGAAGTCTCCCCATTAAAGCTCGGCACTCCCACAAATATTTTTTATAAAATGTTTACAAAACATTCATCCTTTAGGTTGTGCAATCATCCTCAAAGTGTTACAATAACACTATTGTGAGCCTGTACAAGGGCAATTTGAAGTTATAGGAGAAAAATATGAGCGCATTTTCAAAAATCTTTGGTTCTCACAGCGAGAGAGAGCTTAAGAGAATTTACCCGATTGCTGACAAGGTTGAGTCATATAAGGAAGCAATGGGAAAGCTTTCCGATGAAGAATTAAAGGATAAGACAAGGGAGTTTAAAAAGCGTCTGGAGGACGGAGCAACACTTGATGATATTCTTCCGGAGGCATTTGCTACAGTAAGAGAGGCTGCTAAGCGTGTGCTTGGCATGGAACATTATAGAGTACAGATAATCGGTGGTATTATTTTGCATCAGGGACGTATTGCAGAGATGCGAACCGGTGAAGGTAAGACACTTGTTTCTACACTTCCTGCATACCTTAATGCACTTGAGGGCAAGGGTGTGTGTATTGTCACAGTCAATGATTACCTTGCAAAGCGTGATGCTGAGTGGATGGGACAGGTTCATGAGTTCTTAGGGCTTAAGGTCGGCGTGGTACTTGGCGGCATGGACAATGACGAGCGCAGGGAGGCTTACGGCTGTGATATTACATATATCACAAACAATGAGCTTGGATTTGATTACCTGCGTGACAATATGGTTATCTACAAGGAACAGCTTGTTCAGAGAGGTCTCCACTATGCTATCATCGATGAGGTCGATTCAGTGCTTATCGATGAGGCACGTACACCTCTTATCATTTCAGGACAGAGTGGCAAGTCGACAAGACTTTACGAGGCATGCGATATCCTGGCTACACAGATGAAGCGTGGTGAGGATGTTCCTGAGTATTCAAAGATGGATGCCATCATGGGCATTGTCCAGGACGAGACAGGTGATTTCATCGTAAATGAGAAGGACAAGGTCGTAAACCTTACACAGGATGGTGTGAAAAAGGTAGAACAGTTCTTCCATATCGAGAACCTTGCAGATCCGGAGAATCTTGAAATCCAGCACAATATCATACTTGCGCTTCGTGCGCACAACCTCATGTTCAAAGATCAGGACTATGTGGTAAAGGATGATGAGGTGCTTATCGTAGATGAGTTTACCGGACGTATCATGCCTGGACGCCGTTATTCGGACGGACTGCATCAGGCTATCGAGGCAAAGGAGCATGTAAAGGTTAAGAGAGAGAGCAAGACCCTTGCCACAATCACATTCCAGAACTTCTTCAACAAGTTTGACAAGAAGGCCGGTATGACAGGTACAGCTCTCACAGAGGAAAAAGAGTTCCGTGATATCTATGGCATGGATGTTGTCGAGATACCTACAAATAAGCCGGTAGCGCGTATTGATTTACAGGATGCTGTATACGCTACCAAAAAGGAAAAGTTCAAGGCAGTTGTGGATGCGGTTAAAGAGGCACATGAAAAGGGACAGCCTGTTCTTGTAGGTACAATCACCATCGAGACATCAGAGCTTTTGAGCGGCATGCTCAAGAGAGAGGGAATCCCTCATACAGTATTAAATGCCAAGTTCCATGAGAAAGAGGCAGAGATTGTTGCACTTGCAGGACAGCACGGTGCAGTTACAATAGCAACCAACATGGCAGGCCGTGGTACCGATATTAAGCTTGACGATGAGGCAAAGGCTGCCGGAGGTCTTAAGATTATCGGTACAGAACGCCATGAGTCAAGACGTATAGACAATCAGCTCCGTGGACGTGCAGGACGTCAGGGAGATCCTGGTGAGTCACAGTTCTTCATCTCACTTGAGGATGACCTCATGAGACTTTTCGGTTCAGAGCGTCTGATGGGCGTTTTCAATGCTCTCGGAGTACCGGAGGGCGAGCAGATCCAGCATAAGATGCTCACATCTGCTATCGAGAAGGCTCAGGAGAAAATCGAGGCCAACAACTTGGTATTCGTAAAAATCTTCTCGAGTATGATCAGGTGGACAATGACCAGAGAGAGATTATCTACAGCGAGCGTATGAAAGTGCTTAACGGTGACAACATGCGTGATGCTATCCTTAAGATGGTTCAGGAGCAGGTTGAGAAGTCTGTCGACAGATGTATTTCCGAGGAAATTGACAGAGCTGACTGGGATCTTGTAGAGCTCAACGAGCTTGTGCTTCCGGTCATTCCTCTTGATCCGATTACAAAAGAGGATATTGAGTCAATCAAGAATGCAAAGCAGCTTAAGCAGTACTTAAAGGAAAAGGCCGTCATGCTTTATGAGCAGAAGGAGACAGAATTCCCTGAGCCTGAGCAGTTCAGAGAGATTGAGCGTGTCGTGCTTCTTCGTGTAATCGACAGAAAGTGGATGGATCACATCGATGATATGGATCAGCTCCGTCAGGGAATCGGTCTTCAGGCTTATGGACAGAGAGATCCACTGGTAGAGTACAAGATGACAGGATATGAGATGTTCGGTGAAATGACAAATGCAAATCGCTGAAAACACGATCCGTACATTATTCCACATTAAGGTTGAGCAGAAAGTGGAGAGAGAAGAGGTTAGCAAAAGTAACCGGAACAAACAAAGATGACAGCGCAGTCCGTGCACCGAAAAAACGCGAGGAGAAGAAGATTTATCCAAACGATCCAATGCCCATGCGGAAGTGGAAAGAAGTACAAACAGTGCTGTGGAAGAAAGATTAAATAATCTGTAACTGTTCAGAGCCAAGCAAATTCATAAAACAGGTGTAAAATGCTTGCATTTTAAGACTGTTTTGAAATTTTATTTGGCGGATACGCCACACCGACGAAATGCGTAGCATTTTGGAGGTTGGCTCTGAACCGGTATATTTTTATTATAAAAAAAGCGCTGTTATTTTCAATTCTTCTGTCACGAATCATGGTAAAAATGGCACGAATTGTAAAAACACCATCTCCTGACCGAATTACTTTTCAGCCGGAGATGGTGCCTTCGTTATCCACATTCTTCTGTTAAATGAAATCTTTTTTCCACATTTATTTAATGTTTTTCACATTCCGGATGTGGATTTCCCATTCCTTTTCACACTGCGTGCACTCAGCAACAATTTCTCTTCATTTTAAAATTAAATATATCCTCGCAGCCAGATCGTACCTTTGAACCGTCTTCCGATCTCCGGCTCTCCCATCACGGAATCTGCCGGAACACAGATATCAAATGTCAGTTCATTTACATTCAGGCGCATCTGATACAATCTCACACCTGTCATTCTGTTGATCCTCTCTCTCACCGCCAGGATTTCTCCCATGATCGAATACATATCACATTCTGCTCCAAACGGCATGAAATACGTATCCACAATGGAAAATACATCCTCATTCGCCAATCTCTTTGACACCTTGGAATAGAGATCCATATCGTCAAATGTCAGCGTCTCGATTGCTGCCTGGTCTCCCTTGCGGGCTGCGTTCATCAATTCTCTTCTTGTATCTGACGCACGCTTTTCATTTAAAATCTGTTGCTCATTTTTATTGACCGGAAGCAGAATCATTCCATCTTGTGCCAATCCTGAAAATGTTACAGATGTCTGCACATCCTTTGTAAGACCGGCCTGTTTCTCCCGCATATATTCCACACCATTCTGCAGTGTGAAGATCAGACTGATTCCAATCTTGGAATCCTCACAAAGACCAACATACTGTTCTTTCTCAATCTTTCTCTGCACATCGATTTCTGCATAAGTTGTAACTCCGCTTCCCTCAAAATATGGGAAATAATATGCAGCTTCAAAATGTTCTTCATCATCAAGTTCTCCGCAGAGTGTGATCCCTACATCCTGACCGAACTCTTCTGGAATTCGCAGAAATCTTCGCCCGGTCTGTAGGATACAATTGTCTGATGCGTAAAATTCTCTTCTACGTCTTTTAAGAGCTTTTTCTAGATCTTTTCTTTGTTTGAATTATTTTCAAATCCAATTTGACATTTTAAATCTTTGAATGCATATTTTATTTGCTTTATATTTCTTTATTTGTTCTTTGGTGTAATTTCTTTGTTTCCACCCATGTATGGCTGAAGAACTTCCGGGATTCTTACAGAACCATCTGCCTGAAGATTGTTCTCAAGGAACGCGATCAGCATTCTCGGTGGAGCAACAACTGTGTTGTTTAATGTATGAGCGAAGTAGCTTCCGTTCTCTCCTTTGATACGGATACCAAGTCTTCTTGCCTGAGCATCTCCTAAGTTAGAGCAGCTTCCCACCTCGAAGTATTTCTGCTGTCTTGGTGACCATGCTTCTACGTCAACAGATTTTACTTCAGATCTGCAAGATCTCCGGAGCAGCACTCAAGTGTACGAACCGGAATATCCATAGAACGGAACAGATCTACTGTATTCTTCCACAGTTTTCATACCATTCTTTGCTTTCTTCCGGTTCGCAGACAACGATCATTTCCTGTTTCTCGAACTGATGGATTCTGTAAACTCCACGCTCCTCAATTCCGTGAGCACCTTTTTCTTTTCTGAAGCAAGGTGAATAACTCGTCAGAGTCTGTGGAACCTGATCTTTCTCCAGTGTCTGTCCAATGAATTTACCAATCATAGAATGCTCACTTGTTCCGATCAGATAAAGGTCTTCTCCTTCAATCTTGTACATCATAGCATCCATCTCAGCGAAACTCATAACACCTGTTACAACGTTGCTTCTGATCATGAAAGGTGGGACGCAATATGTGAATCCTCTGTTGATCATGAAATCTCTTGCATAAGAGATAACTGCTGAGTGAAGTCTTGCGATATCTCCCATCAGATAATAGAAACCATTACCTGCTACTCTTCTTGCAGCATCGAGATCGATTCCATTGAATGACTCCATAATCTCTGTATGATATGGAACTTCGAAATCCGGAACAACCGGCTCACCGAATCTCTCAACTTCTACGTTTTCACTATCATCCTTACCAATCGGTACAGATGGATCGATGATATTGGGATAATCATCATGTTCTTTTTCAGTTTATCTTCTACTTCTTTCTCTTCTTCGGAAAGTTCATTGATACGTCCATTGCTCTCTGCAACTTCTTCTTCAGAGCTTCTGTCTTCTTCGATTTTTCTGAGCCATCATTGCTCCGATTTCCTTTAGAAGCTTTGTTCTTCT
>ENA-OQHP01000699-OQHP01000699.1-human-gut-metagenome-genome-assembly--contig:-NODE-699-length-10614-cov-1.832269_pt1 | contig 10614 bp, 13 predicted proteins | sample MGYA00242563_ERZ504717 | MGnify/ENA primary metagenome ERZ504717 (study PRJEB26092, sample SAMD00036212) | human gut metagenome | host: Homo sapiens | study: EMG produced TPA metagenomics assembly of...
ATTTTGTCAGAAAAATCTGTCAAGATGAATTATATTTCCAGTTTGTTAATCAGGCTTATCATTTTGTAAAGAGTTTGACTGATGATAAACATAAGCAATTCTTGAAAGGGTGGTTACAAAATTTACATGAAATAGAAGAATATATTATTAAATCGTCTTTGACACCAATTTCTTCAGATATTGTATCTAAATAAGTTGAAATCTAAATCTCAAACCTGCTAAAGCTTACCATCGGATATATGGCAGGATAAAAGTCACTAAGGCGTAGAGAGACACTCTCCGCCTTTCGTTTATATCTATAAATTCCAACCTCTGCCATTCTATCAAAAATAAAATGCGCTTTCAATTATATCCAATATCATTAAAATGGATCCATCCGAAAGAAATACAGGAGGACACTGCCCCTTTGCTATAGCGGTCGTATCATCTTCTGTCGGTTCATAATCATCAGTTAATAGACCTAACTGTTTGGCATATTCAATGCCATGCTCATTAAGCAATCTTCGTAAATTCAAAAATTTAACACCAAATTCTTTGACAAAAGCGGATTCTTGCTCCACCCTGTCTGATAAGGTTGATTTATATTCAGCATGGGTATTTTCATCAGTTACATAATGACAACCTATTACAATATAATTAGGAGTACTATAGTAATTGACACAGGCTCTAACCTGAGCTAAATAATCTGAAGTGTCATCGTAACAGCCGTTTGCTCCAACTTCAAAGATAGCAGCATACGGTTGTGAAAATTCCTTACTCATATTGCATATAATTGGTGTTCCAGATTTAATCGTTTTTTCTGTTCCACTTTCTTTTCGTTTAAAACTAAATACGTTTGCAGAAACAAAACTTAACTCACCTTCCACACCGCCTATATAACATGGATTTATTCTTATATTGTTAAAATCTGGTACCGTATGTCCTTGAAAAGTAAATGTTTTATCAGGAAACCTTCATAAATTCCACCCCATGCACTCTTAAATAAAACAGTTACTGATTCTTGGTTGCTTGCAGGGATAGTTATATCATCTTTTATCAGCATCGGAATTGAACCTTGTCTTGCTGCAATTGCAGCTATTGTTTCTCCACCTACACCACAATTTGTGAATTTCACATCTGTGATACCTTTTTCTTCACAAGTTGTTGTAATCTTGCTGGATAAGTTTTATTGAAATAATCTCCAGAACCTGCACCCATCGTTAAAGAGTTACCAACGCAAGGTATCTGTTTTATAGCCGTTTCTCCTTCAATTCCTTCTTTTAGTTTTATTATTTCTTTATCGGTGTAATCTTTAGCAGCACGTTGTATGTCCGTATTTATAACGTAGGCTTCATATTCCCCTAAATCATCATCTTCACTATCAACGATACAAATCATCAAGTCATTGGGAAATCCTAAATTTCTCTCTCCAACCGGCTTAGTTGCGTCCCATGCATCTGTATTGAGAACGTAAATATTCATCCTCAAATAAGATGCTTTTTCATTATCAACCGTGTACGATTGACCGTTATGTTTATCCAGCAAATTATCATTCTCGTCAAAAAGAAAGAAATTATTCCAATATGTTGATGGGAAATTAGTCTGGTTATATTTAATAATTTGCCCGTTTTTTACAGGCATACGACCTGTTATAGAAACAAATTCTTGTATAGTAATATCCCCATTATCTGCTATATACTTTCCAATAACACAATTAACGTCGTAGGAATTGAATAGATTTTTCCCGACCTTCTTCTGTATATAATTTTCGGATAAATCCTTTGATACCCCATTTACTTCTTCTTCAATCAAATCTGTTTGTTCGTTTATTTTCAAGAATGATTGAATGTTAGGGCTATATTGAGAATTTAAAACATTATTCAGCAGGTACACATTATTGACAGGCAAAGATTCTATTAGTCTTGCGATTTCATAATCATATATGATTACATAAGCCAACAGACCTGATTGATTCATTTCTGTAAACTTTATTACTTCATTATACACCAATCCTTGATTGTTGATTACCTGACCAATAAATTTATTCACAGAAGAATCTGCGTTGTAAAGTGCTATCTGCGTTAGTTTACCATTGCTTGAAGCAAGTTGAAATCTAACTTTCGTTGCATCCGTGACTCCTTTTGCAATATATAATTCTAAGCAATCGTTGATATTGCTATTATTACAGACTTTTCCGCTAAACTCTAATTCTTTTATCTTTGCAGATCCGGTTTGAGAAAACCCGCCAACCGCCCAGGAACTTCCGCTGAACTCCCATTTTTCTGTATTCCCATCTGAATTCAGGAAGCTAACGGTAAGTCCACCCGTCCTAAGTTCTGCCGGAACTTGCGCAATTCCATAAAATCAAGGTATTATGTTGTTATTTAAGATGCGGTAGAATATAAGTAGAAATAAGGCTACTAGCTAGTTATTTCTACCCATATTCTACTTCACTATGTCTTTTTACCCTACTCCATGACTTCATACTTTTGAGTAACAAACAATCAAAAGTATGACAAATTTATCCAATCTGTTTGAGTGGCTGAAGATTAGTAACCGCCCAAAACACCTCAAAGCAGGTATCATTATTTTTATCATCTGGATTGGCTCAGTCCTTCTTCTTACCACCATGACTATCCTACAAGCTGCATTGACCGGTGCAATATGCGTATTTGTAGCAATGTGTGCTGTAGAATATATTCAAAAAAGCATTGGTGGGAAATGGGACTGGCTGGACATTTTGGCCGGAATACTCCTTCCTATAATTGTAGTTTTGATTATTTACCTATATGGAGTTTTTAAATGATATCGTCAATACAATCAGTAGTATCCTTTCTTCAATCTTCCTCCCGCTAATAGGAGTATTCATGTTTCACGACGCACGGCGTAGAAAAGAGGAAGCAACAAGCTCGAAAGGAAGAAGCAATTGCTCGTAAAGCCGAAACGGACAACATTACCAGTTATGCTGCAGAATGGAAAGAACTTATGAAAAAAAAGAAGCTAAAGTACAAGAGCAGGACAAAAAGATAGACCAGCTTTATGCGGAAAAGAATGAAGACCGCCTACGAATTCGCGAGCTCATGGAGAAAAATACAACATTGGAGTTAGAGAATCAAAAGCTGATTGTAAAACGGTGTGACGTAAGAGGATGCGGTAAAAGACAACCGCCCAATGATTATTAACTATAAAAGCAAGTTTCTTATGACAACACAACCACGAGGCCTGCGCAACAACAATCCAGGCAACATCCGTAACTCAGATGCGACAGACTGGCAGGGAGAGATTCCTGCATCTAAAAACAAGACAACTCTTCGAAGAAATTCGAAGACATGGCCCATGGTTACCGAGCATTAATCAAGCTGCTGCAGAACTACCGCCGGAAATACGGATGCCAGACGATTGCAGACTTCATCAGCCGATGGCACCCAGAACCGAGAACAACACATCAGGCTACATTTCACGCGTATGCCAGGAGATGCAGGTACCGACAACCTACGTCCCGAACGTGGAGGACAAAACGACCATGTGTGCCTTTGCGGCTGCCATTTCTCAGGTCGAAAATGGAGTTCCGGCTGTAATGGCAGATGTAGAAAAAGGATGGGCATTGTTATGAGAGTTTTAATCATACTTTTTTTCTTCTTTGTGTGTGGTTTGGTGTTTCTCGGATGTAAATCCGGGAAGCACCTTACTTCAGACAGTCACACACAGATCATCGTGCATGACAAACTGGTACCGGTATTCCGCCCGGCTGATTCCGCATCCATCCGGGCCTTGCTGGAATGCGACTCGAACGGTCGTGTCGTCCTATCCTGGTTGGACATGGCACAGTCCGAAAACGCACGTCTACGGTTCAAACTGGATTCCATAGGCAACCTAATGGCAGACTTCAAGGTACCTTCAGATACGGTATTCATTCCAGGAAAAGACAGTACAATCATTCAAAAATCAGTGCAGACGATAGAAGTAGAAAGAAGGCTTACCACATGGCAGAAGTTCTGCATGGTATTCACCATCGTAGTGCTTATTCTCTTTGTGCTGTTTGCAGTGTATAAAATTCGTGTAATCTTAAACAAGAAATAATATGGCTATAGACAGGTAGCAACCGTCGAGGTCCGCGTAAACGGTGAAGAAGCAAAGCAGGAGCTCAAGAATCTGGAAACGATTGCGTCCGGATTAAAAAGGAGTTGGCAGATGCTTACAAAGCCGGTGATACATCTAAAATCAAGCAGATCACTTCTGAGCTTCGGAAAACGGAGGCCCAGATTAAGACGCTGAAGAAAGATACCACGGCGCTTACCGAGGTAATGAATAACCTCGACAAAGCCACGCCTAAAGAACTTCGTGCCACCCTGACAGCCATCAACCGACAGCTGAACAGCGGACATATTAAGCGAGGTTCTGCGGAGTGGAAATACTACCAGCAGCAGGCCAAACTGGTGACGGCCGAACTTCAGAAGATAAAGGCTGAAGTACAGGAGACAGAAGGATGGTTGTCCCGTTTCAACAACGGTTTTGCTAAATGGGGCGGCTTGTTGGCGACGGGTGCAGCCACCATCACGGGCATGTCTATGGCCCTGAATACCCTTCGCAACAACCGCGACTCCAAGGAATCCTCCCAGGCTGAGCTGAAGGCTTTGACCGGACTGGATGATGAATCTATCCAGTGGCTTACAAAACAGGCCGAGCAACTGTCCACTACCATGGACGAGTCCGGCCTGCGCATCCGTCAGTCATCCGACGAAATTCTTCAGGCATACATGCTCATCGGTTCCAAGAAACCGGAGCTTCTGAAGGACAAGGAAGCCCTGAACGCCGTCACTATCGAAGCCATGCGACTGGCCGCTGCCGCCAAAATCGACCTAAAGGATGCCGTGACAGCCACCACCGTATCCCTCAACATGTACGGGGAATCAGCCGACCAGGCGCCCGCTATGTGAATGTGCTGGCCGCTGGTTCTAAAGAAGGTGCAGCCGATGTTTCCGCCCAAGCCGCCGCCATCAAAAATGCCGGCGTGGCTGCGTCCGGTGCAGGGATAAGCATCGAGCAGCTACAGGTACCATCCAGATGCTGGCAGAGAAAGGACTGGAGGCAGAACCGGCCGGTACCGCACTCCGTAAGTTCTTCCTGGTACTGCAGACCGGACCGGATGAAACCAACCCGAAGGTAGTGGGCTTGCAGACCGCACTCGAGAACCTGAACAAAAGTCACTGACAGCGGCACAGATCCAAACCATGTTCGGCGAGGAAGCCTATTCTGCCGCCACTATCCTGATAGAGAATGTGGATAAAGTACGCCAATACACTGAAGCTGTCACAGATACGAACATCGCCATGGAACAGGCAGCCATCAATTCCGACACCAACGAGGCTAAAATGGCACAATACCGCAACAGCATCAAGGAGGCCGGCATCGAACTGATGGAGCGGCTTAACCCGTCGTTGTCCCTGCTTACCGGCTGGACGACAAAAATCATCGTAGCCCTCCCTACCCTGATTGACTGGTTTATCAAATACAAGACGGTACTGATAGCATCCGGTTCCGCACTGGCCGCATATAATATTGCGGTCAATGCGGCCACCATCTACACCAAAGCGTATAACCTGATAGTCAAGGTCGCAACCGTATCGACGAATGGCTTCAATAAAGTACTGAAGCTGAATCCGGTCGGACTGGTTCTTGCCGGACTAACCGCCCTTGTAACATACATATCCACTAAGCTCATCCCCAATACAGACGCAGCTACAGAAGCACAGCGAAAGTACAACGAAGAATTACAGCGTACTCAGGATGAACTAGAGAAGTATAAAAGCATCGAGGATAGGTACAAAAATATCGATGCCCTGAATGGCCGTCAGCGTCAGCAACTAAAATCGGATGCAGAATCCGAACTGGCTATCATCGAAGATAAAGTTATCAAAGAAGTGATAGCTTACCGCAAGTATTATGAATGAACAAAGAAGATTATCGAAGCCCGTACCGATATAGACGAATCACAGCGTAAAGCCTTGCTTCACTCTCTGGACAACCAGGCAGAAGAAAAAGCTGAGTCCTTGCTGGAACTGGACAGACGGCAAAAGGAGCTGAAGAAAATAATCAGCTCCATACCAGAGGATAAAAATACGAATATCACTACAACCATTACAACCAACGAAAAGACAGTCAAAACAAACAAAGAAAATCCCCAGGTAACAGCAGAAAACAAGCGTTACTACAACGAACTGGCCGATCTGAAACGTACCTATCTGGCCAGCGACGAGATGACACAGCAGGAATACACCCGTTTCATGGAAGACCTGGAGATGCATCACCTCGAGAACATGATGGCCATCGCCGGACTGGAGCCGGAGAAACGCCAGCAGATTGAACAGAAGATTCTCGAAGCACGAATCAAGTACAAAGAAGAATGCAACAAACTGGATGAAGAAGATGCCAACAAAGCATCTGAAGAAGCCTTTACCCGCCTAGAGAAACAGTACCAGCTGGAGATTGAAAGTGTGACACAGAAGCATTATGCCGGACTTCATCAGAACAGGAATACCGTCAGCAGCTACTCGATATTCAGAATGAATATTACGACCAGGTACTTCTTCTTCTGAAATTTCCGAAGAAAAGAAAGCTGAGATTATTGACAAAAAACAACAGGCAAGCCTTGAAAAATCCCGTAAGAATTACGAAGAAAATCAGCGAAAGATAAGAGAGCAGCTTTCATTCGCACAGAATATAGGTCAGCAGTTTGGCGAAGCATTCGCAGAAATGCTGACAGACTCAGAAACGTCCTTGGGTGACTTCATGAAAGCAACCTTGGAAATAATCCTGGACAGCCTTCAAAAAATGATGATTGCATACATAGCTGAAACGCAAATGAAAAATATTGCAACCCTAGGTTTCATCGGACTAGCTAAAGCTGCAGCTGAAATTGCATTAATCACTGCAGCCTTCCAAACGGCAAAGGCTGTAATAAATGGTTTTGAAGAAGGTGGCTACACCGGCTCCGGAAGACATGACGAACCCAAAGGAATAGTCCATGCCGGAGAGTTCGTGGCCAACCGTTACGCCGTCCAGAATCCAGCTATCCGTCCGGTTCTTGACCTGATAGACCAGGCACAACGAAACAATACCATCGGCAGCCTGACTGCAAAAGACGTATCAGCCGTATTATCACCTACCAATAGAATGACAACTAACAACTACTATCAGACGGCCGAATCATCCAGCCAGGAATCAACGGCAGTCATGCTGCAAAATATGAAATGCATGGAGAAACTTCTCAAAAGATTAAACGAGCCGATATTTACCTATACTAAAGCGACTGGTAAAATGGGCGTGAATGAAGCGCAACAGTTAGTAGAAAAAATGAAGAAAAAACGTTACACGAACAATAAAATCATGACACAGCTGTTTATCGATTCTAAAGAAGTGAAGTTACCGAGTGAATTTGAACTCGAACTTGTCACAGAAAATCCATACTTTACCAGAGTTGGCTCGTATACCTATGATATTGAAATAGACTTGCGAGACCCTGCCAATCGTGAGATATACAAAAATATCAACCGATTAGATGTAACCACCCGCATAAAAAACCGCAAGGCTATGCTGATTGTGAACGGACTATGTGCGATTAATGGCATTGAGGTAATACTTTCAATAGAATCCTATACAGCAAAGATTCAGATTATAGCCGGTAACTCGCAGCTGAATTATGAAGGTGGTGATAGCTGTATAAGACAACTCCCTTTTGATGGAATGTCAATATTACCCAGTGAGGCTATTAATACCCTCTTCGGGACTTATCCTGCCCACAAGGCCGTGTATACGCCAATTATCAGCTATATAGACAAGGATGGGAACTCCAATATATTGAATATGGTAGAAGTTGGTACAGATATTACGTTTACACGAGCAAACAATATCGCTCCACAATATTATCTGCTATATTACATTGATAACTTATTACAAAAATTGGGGTTTACAAAAGGGAAAAACGAATTGGAGCAAAACGACACCTGGTGCCGTATATTCGTAGCTAACCCTTATAAAAATAGCAACCCGGGAGACTTGCTTCCAGACTGGACAATCAACGAATTTCTCGAACAGATAGAAGTATTCTTCAAATGCATTGTATCCATTGATTCGATAAATGGAGTGTACAATATAGTGAACATAGACCGGTACTTTGACAATGCAGGTATCATCTTTATCAATGAGGTGATAGAGGATGAACTGGAGAAGTATATGACACCGATACGAGTTATTCGTATGCGTATGACAACGTAGCTTACAATCTTCCGGGTGAAGACTATTACAACTACCTCAAACTAAAAGATGGCATACGCGAAGTCTGCACGATAGAACAGAAAGATTCGTACAGAGACTTCAAAACTAACTACGACCAGTATTTTTCAGGCCCCTATCTGCTGACATCAACAGACTACAACCTGGAATACGTGGTCTCAGAATATACTATCAACGATGAAAGTGTAAAAGGATTAAAAATCGTAGACAGGTTGAGAGATGCAGGAGATACGACAAGTCAAAATAAAACTTCTTTCGATATTATACCGGCACAAGTAGATGCAATCGAAATATACAGTAAAACAACCAGCCATTACTTGATAGGGCCTGCTATAAAAAAAGTCCGTTCTGAAACGGAAAGCCAGGCAATCAATGACCTTATCAACGGTAACACAGATGTAAAAGGTGACATCCCTGATAAATTATATGTCGGCATATATTACGGAGTCTGTGTAGCACTTAACAAGGGTACAGGAGAGCACGAAGAAGCGTATTGGGACAAAATGCCTATGTCATGCCATGATAATTATTTCATAAATAAACCTACTACCATGACCGGTTCACAATCCATACTGGAGCTACCATCATACTCTTTAATATTAGATGGTGATAATGGGTTGTTCAACCAGGTGTACAAAAGTAAAAGATCCATTGATACAACCTTGGAATATCATTTCAAATTCATTGCAGACAGGATTTATGAACTGAATAATATTTTTCTAATTTGCAACAAAAAATATTATTGCAAAGAGATACATTATAAAATATCATCAAAAGGCATTGATAAAATAGCTGAGGGGATATTTTATTTAGCGGACCAATAAACAAAAGTAGCTCAAATCAGATTACTCTTTCACTTAAAGTTCCCTTCAAAATGTTTAGTCTCCTCATGCACCGTCATATCTGCCCCTTTCAGGTACTTATTGGTTGTAGAAATATCCGCATGACGTGCCTGATCACGGGCAATGACGATTCCTTCAGCGTTGGCCAAATCACGGATACCGGTGTCCTTCAGTGAATAGAACTGGTAGCTGTCCGGAAACTTCAGTTTTGCTCTGACCTTATTGAAGTAGTTCCTGTACACACGGGTGGTCACCTTCTCACGTGAGGGCTTGAAGCCCTTACCAAACAGATAATAATCATTGGGAGAATTAAAGACGCCTAGATCAAGCATCGACTTAATCAGAGCATCATTCAGTCCGACCATGCCATCCTTCCGGTTCTTGCTGATACTGGAGCCGATAAATACTTTCTGTTCCTTCAGGTTGATGTCAGCCAATCGGATATTGGAGATTTCATCCGGACGGATAAAGGTGTAATAAGCAAACTGACACAAGAACAGGAAATGTGGATTCTCTTTCTGGAGATACTTCTTGAACTTCTGAATATCCGGAACCGTCAGGCAGAACGTTTCTTCTCTTCTTCTGCCAGCTGTCGAATCTTTTCAACCGGATTATGAGTAGGTATTGCTTTCCATCATCCAGTTACAGAGTGAAGACAACCAGGTACGGTAGTTATTCCGGGTTCTGGCCGATGAATCCCGGTCAAGCAGCACGTAGTCCAAGAAGTCAGAGATGAAAGACTGGTCAATCTGATACGCATACACGATGGCCGGAATATGTTTGGCTGTATACTCCTCAAATACCCGCAGGCGCTTCTCATAATCCTTCAGGGTATTCTCCTTAATGGTACCAGCTGCATACAGTTTACCCAGATATATATGATACCTTTGGATAATATCTATATACGGGGTGTATTGCCTAGAGTTCTCCACATTAGCCCAGGATTCCATCCGGAACGGAGCTTTACATTAAGATTGGTGATGATTTCATTTGCCCGACGACGACGGTCGGTCAGCTTGGGTATTCCATCCAGCATATACTTTTTCCGCTTCATTTTCTGTTCCAGCGGATCGTATGCCGTGAAGTCAATATACCATGTTTTACCAGTATGCAACTTGGGTTCTGTGTACGAAATTACACTCTGAATCGATGCGTTTTTTTCTAAGTGATGAACACATTTTTTTTTCTACGTTTCGAATTCGAAAACGCAGTACGGTTTGACATCATGAAAATGGGTCAACGTAATAATCTGAGGGGTAAATCCGATAAATTTATATCTTTGCCGGAAAGAAAATCAGCAAAGTTATGGAAACCAGCGGTTACCGTCTCCTTCTTCCTGAAGGGACATTGGATTATTTCATCATTTCGGATGTAAAGGAAAGCAGTACGGAAATAGTGATTTACCTGGAAGAGAAGAACGAAGTTCCCGGTGAATACTCAAGCATGCAGGTGGAAAGCAAAGGCTTTTATGAACCGGTAGTAGTTCAGGATTTCCCGATTC
>ENA-OQHP01000700-OQHP01000700.1-human-gut-metagenome-genome-assembly--contig:-NODE-700-length-10611-cov-1.383251_pt1 | contig 10611 bp, 22 predicted proteins | sample MGYA00242563_ERZ504717 | MGnify/ENA primary metagenome ERZ504717 (study PRJEB26092, sample SAMD00036212) | human gut metagenome | host: Homo sapiens | study: EMG produced TPA metagenomics assembly of...
TGATTCGGTTTGTGTTCTGTCAAGGGCATGATCTGAAAAACGTGTAACCAGTATTCCATTTGAAGCTTTTACAGGTGTTCGCAACTGGCTATTCATTCTTGCCTGGATAGAGCTTCTATCATGAGCTAATTGTTCTTTCGTTCTTCGACTCCCCATTTCATACCTTTTATTCCATAATGCATCAAATTACCACTTGATTCGATACGAGCTACTTTTCCGATGGTGTAGGGTCGTAATATAGAAGAGCTGTCAATTAACTTTGCGACTGGCATCTTTATACACCCCCTACTCGAATGCTTCCCGATTCGCCTTGAATGCGATGTATGCATCCATCATTGCTGCAACGGCATCGATTTTTTGCTCATACCGCTTTTTCAGCAATTTACGGTTTCCATTGGTATCTTCCAACGTAATACAGTTTCCCATAGCGAATGTCATCAAATCCTCATCAAACAGGAGCATTCGCTCTTCTGAAAGTTTCTTCAATTCGCCAAGTGGAACAGATTCTGTCTTTGCTCCCTGGATAACTTTTTCTATTCCGAATGGTCCATTTCGCTCGCCCACGTTCAACAAATTCCTTTGCGTTGTATGGGTCATAACCAAAGCATCGTACATCATAACCGCATTCAATAATGTGATTATCCAAATCCTCATATACTTCCATCATGTCAAGAACCGTTCCTTCCAACACAATAAGACTCCCCTCTTTCATAAACTGATCGTATTTAATCCTCATTGCTGCTGGGAGTTTCATAAGAGTCGATGATGAAATGTAGTTTCTGGTTTTGACACCGAACGATCCATTTGACAATGGAAATAAAAATGTGAATGCACAGAAATCGTCGCCTTGTGATAGATCGGCTCCCAAAGAACATGGCATCTGCCAATAATCTCTATGGCGATGTGGAAGAGTTTCTTCATATGTAAAGTAATATGTGTATCCCTCCATAGGAAGTCCGAAGCGCTTAGCCAAATATCGTTTCGAGCTGCCGGAGCCTTTTCTGCTCTCTCAACGTCCAGCTGATAGGTTCATAAGAAACAGTCTTTCCAAGGTTCGGATTTGCTTTCAACCATTTATCCGGATCGGCAACCTCATCAATAGAATCCAGCTTATACCACCAGATCGATACGTGCGGATTGATATAATCCCCTTTTAGAATGTCCATCAATTCCATTTTGATTGTATCACCAGCACCGTTACGGACAGTACCCTCTGAACTGATCGCAACGATAAGGTAGTCGTTGACCTTCGATGCACCCTGTTCGATTGCTCCGATTACATCTTCTCGAATATCACCAGAAAGCCACTCATCAACCGTCGCAACTTTAAGCTGAAGTCCCTGAAGTTTGTCGATTCTCATTGGACGAATTTCAAGAAGCGATCCAGTAAGGAAGTTTTCAATTCCTTTCTTAGTGGATGCCAATTTCATTCTATTCGCCTTTGATCCAGTCGTGTTCTGCAACGATCCTTCTGTAAGGAACTTATAGAAAGGTCCTCTTGATCTGGTAATAGCGGTTCGAATCGGGGACAACACCTCTTCTGCCTGCTTCATCGTCGGGGCTGTGGTTATCTGATGTGTCGTTGTGACATCAACATTTAAGAAGAAATTCTGCAAGCATGAACCATACATTGACTTTGCAGCACCTCTGGCCACTATGAGATATTGCTTATTAACTAATCTTTTTCGGATAGACTTGGTGACATAATGTCCGCCATGGCCATCCTCATAAGGTTCGTATACACTTCGCTCAACAAAATAGTACCAACCGAAAATCTGTTCAGCCCAAACTTGAATGTATCAAGTAGTTTCAAATCTGAACCGTCAGTTAAAGTAAGCTCATTCTCGCAATAGCTGATAAAGCCCTCTACTGCTTGATCGTCGTAATAAATTCCCGGATTCGCAATGAGATCATCGATTCGGTTCATCTCCATCTCGATTTCTCGGCATACCGGAATTTCGCCACGAATTACGGCATCACGAAACATGCCGTAGTATTTCGGGACGCAGTGTTCGATAACGCCATTATTTTCTTCTCCTACTTCTTCTTATTCGGGTTTGCAGCGATGTACTGTGAGGCCTCTTTAAGATTGAATTCTTTTGTCATTGCAGTCTTGACAGCATAGGTCATTGCTCCAGCCGCAGCCACAGTCAACGCTTTCTTTCCGGATGCAGAAAGAATTTCTGACACATACTTCTACCAGGTGCGATGTCGTCTTCTGTAAGATTCTTAAACTCGCGTTCTAATTTAAGTCTCTCAATCTTTTTCTTCAGATCGGCATCAGACATTGTTCGCCGATTCTTAACAGCCGCTTTACGTGCTGATACCTCATTCTTATCATCTGAAGATTTGGAAGAATGTCCTCTGGCTCTTGCAAGCTGTGCTTCTGATCTTCGAACTCCCCATTTCATTCCAAGAATTCCATGGTGTGCTAAATAGGTGTTATTCATTTTGAATCCCCCTCCTTTGCGATGTAACTGGTAACACCTCCACTGTCATTCGATGTTTGGTAATACGGAACTTCATGAATCACGAGGTCTTCACTAAGCACTTTTCCAGACGTATCCAAAGTCTGAGTCTGATGCGCCTTTGGTGTAACTTCGTATGATCCGGAATAATGCTCAGGCTCATCCAGATCGGTATCATCGTTTTCCGCAGCAACATTTAAACGCCATTCGTACTCGCTGATTTGTGTTTTATAACACTCCAGCACTGCCGAACTAAGCGGCGGATCGAAAAGAAGTTTGACCTTCAAATGCATATAAGATTTGACAAGCATGTATTTGGATTCATCAGAAATGAAATCTTTCCACGTTGCATTCTTATCTTCGATCATGAACCTTTGGATGGACCGACACCAAGCTGTGTAAGAATTGAGAACACAGAATTGATGTGCATGATCAATCTGCATCGAAATGTTCATACTCCTCTGCGATACCGAGTAATTTCTTGATTGATGTCAGTACACTATCTGTAATATTCATGATCGCACCTCCATCTAACAGAGTTTTATAAACTCACTCATACAATACCCGCTGATACCGTCCCCAGTCTTTACTTTATAAAAACCAGAAACAGACTCATCGTCGCATACCTTCACAACTGTATCCGAGCCTATGATTCCTAATGATCTGGATGCCTGCGTCGGGTCTTTGCGAATGTTTAAATTCATACAATTTACCACAACACCCATAAGTGGCTTCTTGTTTCCTTCCATAATTTTCCTCCTAATGCCTCCATGGGCATGTATCATTTTTTCGTCGTTCATTTGGAACTGTTAAAAGTAGTTTCTCATCTCCATAATGTATAGCATTGTGGGTCGATAAAGTTGTTGCAATTAGATACTCTGGATTCAGAACCAAATCAGTCCGCAACAGTATGTCCTGCTGCCTTATTGGATTCATATGATGAATAAGAATCTTTCCACGAATCTCGTAACCATCCAATCCAAGATCACATCCATTATCACGAATAATAATTTTTCTCCGAATGTCCTTCCATTCTTGAGAATTGTAAAATATCTGATTAAGGTATCTATCAAATCCGAAAGTCTCTTCGCCTACTACTCCATCCAAACGAAGATACTCGTATCGTTCCCTTAAAGGTTGGAATCCGCAAGAGTTCTGAATAGCATCTAAGCATCATCCACCTCATCTCCATGACCGCTATAACCACGAAATGCTTTTAATGCATCCGCATACAGCTTCTCAGAATTTTCAATAGATTTCAGATTCTGTGTCTTCGCCTCTATCAGTTCCTTTCTGTTTTTCCAAAATCTCTTTTTCGATTCTTTCTTTCGTCGAACCGAGCTTCAAATAGTGAGTAATCACCTGTGACGAAGCTGTTCCCTCTCGTAACTGCTTTTCAGCCAAGTCAACCGCCAATGAAACAAGCTGATTTTCTCTCGCTTCTGGCGTTAATGCTGGACGCATCATCCTAGAAGACTCGGATTGCTTTGCTTTCCTCAAAGTTGATGCCTCCTTCCATTTAGTTGTTCGTTATTTCTGTGATAGTTCTCACATACTTTTCCAGTATTTAAAAGGACCTACAAATCATGACAATGCTACTCAACGAAAGGAGAACTAACTTTGAGCCGATCCCACAGAAACCGTTGTCAAATATCATGAGTTATAGACCTTGTAAACACTGGAACAGCTGAAAAGGCTCCCTAAAAATGCCCTCCGGGGAAATTTTAAAGACCGCCGCGATATGGGTGGGGGTATGTTTTTAGACACCCCCCTATACCCCTTTTAGTTATGCACTGGCGGTTTCGGCTTTTGATATGCCGACGAAATCACTTTTAGGAAGCTTTTTCTTTATTTTCATTTGTTTCTGATTTACTTGTAACCTTTCGATAGATATTCTGGAAATCATAACGGATTATCTCATCAATAGCTCGCTCTACTTCCTTGTTGTTCTCTTCATCCGACAACTGATCCGATGTTCGAGCGATTCGACCAAGGTAAGCAATTGTGTGATAACCTTTTTCTTCATCGAACATGAACCATTGAGTGAACTGTTCAAACGGATCATAAGGATTATCAAAAGTTGTAAGCGCAAATCTCATCTTACTTAGTTCACTCCTTTCCATTCAAATACTTAGAAACTGTCGAAGAAGAAACCCCAAGAGCTTCCGCAATCTCTGAAGTGCTGTAGCCAGATGCGCTAAGTGCAGCGATACGATTCTGTTTAGCTGTGCTCAGAGCAGTGCTTGCACGAGGAGTCGCTCTCTGACGAATAGTATCGGTATTCGTGTTATTCAGAATTTGCGTAAGCTTATTCTCAGAAATTGCTCCGGCCTGGATGGCTTCCCATTCTTTATCCGTAATTTCGATGTTAGATCTCTTAGCCCCTACAGAACTTCTTGCCTGTGCCAGAGCCTGCTGACTTGCTTCTTAACTTCGGCTTTTGTCATATCCGGATTGTCTTTTCTCTTAGCCGCAACAGTAGCATTCGCCATTGTCTGAGCCTGCCTCTCTCTAGGAGCATTTGCCAAAGCCAAATCCAGCTTAGCATTTAAAGAGTTTACTTCTTCATAATAAGTTGCCTTAGCAGACGCAGAATAAGCAATTTTACCTGTACTCATCATCTCCCTACGAGCCTGGTTAGCTAAAGACTTCATAGAATTTGCATAATCGGCATAAGCTTCTTCCTGGGGGGTACCTGAAGAAAGTGTACGGGCATCTTTTGTTTCAGCCATCTTTGTACTCTTCTGAGTTCTCACCTGAATTTTTCCGTTCTTATCGACATACTCTTCCTTAACAGACTTGTATGACAAAGAACCATCTTCATTGATTGTCGGGGAACCTTTTCTCTTAAGAACCTGTGTCTCAGATTTTGCTCTTGAAATGAGGGTAGATGCACCTTCATGGTAACGACCTTCTGAATCCACATTTCCCTGATACTTCTTCTTAAGAGAAGCGATACCGTTATCGATTTCACTCTGCTTATATCCAGTTTGTGTTTCTCGGCATCAATTACAACCATACTGTGACGAACTGCTCTCGCTAATTCATCCTGTGTGGCTCCCTTCAGAGTCATATCAGTAATCAGATTCGATACTTTACCCATTTCTGTCTGAGTATTTCTCATAATCTTATACTCTTTACCATTACGGTAATAGTGATCTACACCATCGACATCCTTCTTAACGGTTCCACCATAAGCGTCTTTGGTATCGAAACCTTCCAAACCTTTTAATGGAGAAGTGGAAGTAATCTTTACCTTACTCTTTGTGGAGTTGCAAGGAATTACCATTACGGTATCACCATCAAAGTCTGCTCCTGACAAACGGTCTGCATTCTTCTTATTGATACCGATTGCATCTGCCGGCGTGTTTCCGAGAACGCTTTTTCCTTCAGCCAGTTTATTGTTGACTTTCAGAATAGGAATCTCAAAAGTTCCACCATGCGGGTATCGGATCAATGCAACCGTTTCTCCATCTTTGTAGTTTGGAGCATACACCTCATTATCTTTAATTGTCGTTAATGGAAGAATTACCTGATACTTCTGACGAGGTAACGCTGCTGCCTGTAAATGTACGGCGGCTGCATCACAATCATCAGCAAATGATTTCAACAGAGCCTTCTTACTGTGGGGTTTGTCAGCGAACAGATTTCGTCATATTCAGCCTGCTTATCGGCTTTTGCTAAACCTAACTGTTTTTGATAAGTGTCAAACTCTGCTTGGAAAGAAACTGTGACGGAAGTGTCTTACTCCATTCACCCCAATCGCCTTCTTCTGCTCGCTTATTGATCAGAGAAAGGGACTGTTTCTTTCCGGTTACAGGATCTGTATACTTACCCTTTGGATCATCGTAATAGCTCTGACCACCATGCTCCTTAATCAAGGAACCAAACGGATTATCCGGGTCATCCTTAATCTTCTTAAGAACATCTTTGGTTGGCGTACCAGACTTTTTGTTAGTGTTGAAAATCACATCAACACCATCCGGCATATTATCAGAGTAAACAGCCATACCTTTAAGGTAGTGGGTTCCGTCTACCATAATGCGAACCTGTGCATAGTGGGAATCGCCTAAAGACAGGTCTTTCACACCTCTACGAAGTTCGATTACGCCATCCTTATCGACACCACCCTGATCAGCATAGCGGATCTGTAGGCGCTTTGAATCCATACTGGCTGGATACTCAAAAGATTTTCTGAAGGACTCTCCATTGTCATAGGAAATGTAGTCTCTTACAGAATGGACATTCTCAAGTCATAAATATCTTTATGCTCGGTACCTGGTGGACAAATGACCTTGATATTGGTCTGCTTTCCGGGATTGGTAACCTGTGGAACACCGCCTCCATAAATTGGATAGCCTTCCAGTTCCAGCATATAAAGAGCCTGATTCAGTTTTTCTTTTGACACGCCAAGCTCTCTTTCAACGCCGGTTCCGACATCGATCATTCCCTTTTCTTCGATAAGTTTCCGCAGAACATCCGCAGTGGCCTTAGCCTGGTTCATTCTGTTTTCAGAAGTTTCGTTCAATAAAGAGCGGACAGATGAGTCATTAGCGAATCCCATCTTATCGGCAATTTCATTCAAACTGTAACCCTTCTCGCGAAGACCTTTTGCGGTTGCTACCTGAAGAGCACGACGCTCATCTTTTGCGAGGCTCATCTGAGTACGAAGCTGTGTGGTAGTCAAACCCATATTCTTAGCTATGTCGGTTTCGCTCATTCCGGATTTTTTCAATTCCTGAACACGGCTAAGAAAGTCACCACTATGCTGATACGGATTTCTCCAGAACCATAAGGTAACGGCCCAGAACGCCGTGGCATACCATAATGCATTAAAATATCTTCCACGATGGAATTCATAGCTTACCCCTCCTGTTCTCTGATTCTTTTAATCACCTTATCAAAAGTAATGATTCTGTCCATGATTGGAACGATATCCTCAGCCGTTGGATTATGGTACAGAATTTCATTGTTCTGATAAATTCGCAATTCCATTTCAATATCCGCAGGCTTCACTTTATATTCCAAACAAAAAAGAGCCGCATATATTTCAAGCTGCTCCATGTGTGCCGGAATCTTTCCGGTCTTCAAATCGTGAATTCTTAAGAAATTATTCCGAAACAAAATTGCATCAGCTGTGCCAAAACAATTATCGGAATAGTAAAGGATCTGTTCCGGCGTCATCTTAAAGCCAATAGCGTCATTCACATACATATTTAATGTCTGCTTCGATTTTGGCAATTTCTGATTGAGCATAATGCACTGAGCCGCAAATGCATGTAATACAGTTCCTTTTTGTGTGGCAAGGAAATTCCGATATGCTTCCGCAACTTTATCCTCACCATAATTTATCCAGTGATATTTACTGGCACCAAGAAAGGCGTGCTGTCCTTCAAGGTTCGAATGATTGTTGAAGTTCATCCAATACCTCCTCTTTATTTTCTGGACATATAAATCTTGAAAATGACATCTGATTCATACGGTCCACATAATATTCCTGATTCGGCTGCTTCTTTGCGCCAGCACTTTTTTTACATTCTAAGGAAGCCCATTTGTCTTTATGCAGAACCAGCAGATCTGGAATTCCCTGAATATACGTCGGGTCATTTTTCATCACGATACACCCCGGAAATCTTTCTTTCAGTTCCTTGATCAAATTTGCCTGGAACTTATTTTCCAACATAATGGAGCCTCCTTTCAATTTTCTAAAAACTCAAAAGAGGATGTGGTATTTAATAAAAATGCCTATTTATCCTCTCTCTTCATAAAAGGGCATGTTTTCGCGCGCAAAAAAGAGCATAAAAAGACAGAGACACGATTAAGCATCTCTGTCCAAATATGTAGTTGTCAGCTGTTATTTCTTAAATACCGGATCAGTATCCAAATCAACCATAAGCCACCGGTACACAATGTAAGAATCACATCAAGGATTAACCCAGCCGTGCTACGCTTTTTCTTTCCACCTTTACTCATCTATCGTTTCTCCTTTCTCAGCTTCTATAGCTTTTCGATCTTTCTTAAATATCTTTCCTAAACCACTCTTAGCAGAATCCATAGTTTCAGAAACACTTTCTTTCAAACGTTCTTTCTTCTCCTGCTTCTCAGCGGCCTTCTGTTCTTTAGCCTCCTGTTTAATACGAACGTCATCATCAAATATCTTTTGGCTCTCCTCGATAACTTCAGCCGTTATGTATCTCAGACAAACAGTTGTGCCGACTTTCACCTTAGCGCCCTGCTTAGGATTTGAGTCTATGACTTGGGTATCCTCGTAATCTCGATACTTTGGATCTGCTTCTTTCATACGAAGCTTACTCTTTGAAACTTTCAAGCCACGTTCGGTTAATAATTCTTCAGCCTGTTCCAGGTCTATCGGAAATCCCTTACGATATAATTCTGGAATGATAACTTTCGTATCTATTTTCTCAGTCGGCTTATTCTGAGCATTATCTATTGCTTTTTCAACCAAAGGTGTAACCGCAGTAATCAAACCGCCAACGGCTCCGATTGCTCCTATGACACCCGAAATATTCTTATTTGATTTCGTTCCCATACAATCACCCTTTTCATACTCAAGTAGGAATTAGGGCAAATAAAAAGTGCGCCCCAATTTGAGAGACGCACCGAAAAAGCGCATCTCTTATTGTTGCCACGCAATCCTCTTCGCCGTTCAAGGGTACGAGTAAAAGAGAATACACTTTTTACCAAAGTTATTCCCTCGAACGCGATTTCATTATTAGATTGTGTGGCTCTTATAGTATAGCATGAAGCACACAAAATGGAAAGCGGATTCTGTAGCCAGATCCTAGGCTGCAAGCATCTTAGCTCGCTTTGCCATATCATCATAAACCACCTTGGTTCCGTCTGCTAAATATACGACAATGCTCATGTAGTTGTACGGACGATAATCCTGGGCTTCTTTTGATAACCGCGGATACACCGATTTGAAATTATTGAAAATATCTTTCCATGTCACTTTACGCTTTACATTCACGCAAACCTCCTACTATTGGATGCAATGCTCCAAATGGATATCCACAATAGATGCCTCCAGCACCTGAGTAGAAATCTCTAGGAATGGTATAGCCAAACATCAGATCATCAAAAGATCGATATGGCGGATTATCAACCCACAGCCACCATTGTGACATAAGTATTTCGTTCTTCATCATCACATACGCACCTTTCGGAATATCTTTATCCACTCGCAAATAATACTGAAAATGCTCGCATAACCAATCCTCGACCAATTTCTTGTCATTCGTCACGAAATCACCTCTTTCTTGCTTCTGGTCAAAAACCCACTTTTATTCGCCTATTACTATATATTTTTAAACTTTCTATCATAATAGTTTGGTATTAAAAGTGGGAAAGTGGGCAGAAAACCCGCAAACCCGCATAAATACTTGGTTTTCACTGGTCAAATCCGGGTTTTTAAAAGTGGGCAAAACCGGGCAAATGGCCAGAAATTTGACCAAAATTCATAAATTTTCTCCAAATCGACACCGATTTTCAGCTCTGGTCAAAAATATCCGGCTTTGGTCAAATCCTAAACCCAAAAGTGGGCAGAAAAATGACCTGCTACTACAAAGATTTTTAACCTAGATTAGCTGAAATCGGTCAAAAATTTCGTCTCTGATAGGGCAAATTACGCTTCACAACAGGCTTATAATTGTACGTAGACATCTTAGAATCCGGCACATGCTTTACAGATTTATGCCTTCGCCTAGTACAATTTTACGTTTCTCTTCCTCAGAAGCATACATTCGTCCGAATGCATCGCTCAAAGCTTTAGCCAATTTCTCCATCGGTTCCAAAGCTTTATTCCACGCTTCCGCCAAGTTTCACACGCTTTCTGTAATTCTTCCATAGTCATCATAAACTCTCCTTTACGTCATAAACACGGTTTAATGATACTTTGGTAATTTTGCCGTCTTTTTGAACCATTGCATAGTCACCGCTCCAAAATCCAGTTCCGACCTGTAATAATTCGTAAGTATCCGTATTTAATTTACATTTAATGCAATCGTCAACCACGTTGAACATTTCTTGAGTAGCCACACACGCCGAGCAGGTTGAGTGATCTGGTCTTACTTTACAGATTTTCAATCTCGCCTACCTCCAAACCTTTCCCGTTCTTTTACTT
>ENA-OQHP01000701-OQHP01000701.1-human-gut-metagenome-genome-assembly--contig:-NODE-701-length-10606-cov-3.408054_pt1 | contig 10606 bp, 17 predicted proteins | sample MGYA00242563_ERZ504717 | MGnify/ENA primary metagenome ERZ504717 (study PRJEB26092, sample SAMD00036212) | human gut metagenome | host: Homo sapiens | study: EMG produced TPA metagenomics assembly of...
ATATGGGTTCTATAGGCTTTATTAACACAGATTTGTGAAAAGATGGAGGCAATAGGAATTCATTGCCGTGTATTCAATCCGTTTATGCCAGGTTTAATCTGTTTTGAACAATCGTGATCATAGAAAAATAACAGTTATTGATGGAAAGTCGGATTTACAGGTGGATATAATCTAGCAAACGAATATTTTAATTACACACACCCGTATGGACAGTGGAAAGATACAGGTATTCGTTTAGAAGGAGATGCTGTTCAGTCGCTTACAGTGACATTTTTAGAAATGTGGAATGCTGTTAGTGAAAAAGCTACGAATGATACTGATTTTAGTAAATACATTATTCATTACGATTATAAAGCACAGCAAACAGGTTTTGTTCAGCCTTATGCAGACAGTCCTATGGATAATGAGCAGGTCGGAGAAGAAGTTTATATCAGTATGATAAATAAGGCCGAAAATTACTGTTGGTTTATGACACCATATCTAATTATAACAGACGAAATGACACATGCGTTATGTCTGGCTGCTAAGCGAGGGGTAGACGTAAGAATTATCACACCAGGAATTCCTGATAAAAAATTCATTTATAATATAACTCGCTCTTTTTATCATGGATTGGTTAAACATGGAGTGCGAGTTTATGAATGGACACCAGGATTTTGCCATGCGAAAATGAGTATAGTGGATGACTGTATGGCAACCTGTGGAACAATCAATCTGGATTATAGAAGCTTATATCATCATTTTGAAACGGCTGTTTTATGGCAGATTGTCAGGCAGTTGTGGAAATTAAAAATGATCTGATAAGAACGATGGGAGAATGTCGTGATGTAACAGATCAATATTGTACTGGGCGCAGTGCATATTTGCGACTGGGACAATTATTTATGAGATTATTTGCTGGATTGTTATAAGAATTTAGTGAAACGACCTTTCAAAAAATAGTTGATTTTGAGAGGTCGTTTTTGTTATGTCTGATTGCCGGTACAGGAAATTTACATGGATAAAATTAATTCTGTTGAGGTAAAATTGAGGTTGACTTTGTATTGTATAGACATAGGATGAAAAAAAGTCAGGTGATGTGCGATGGGAAAACGTAAGATATGTAAAATTGTTTTTGTTATACTGTCAATTTTTTTTATGTGTGGCTTTTTATGAATTATTTGGAATCTGTATTGCATATAAAAAAACAGCCGGAAGTGTCTAATACCATCAAAAAAGAAACACAAAATGATTCGTGGAACGAACGCAGCGAGAATATGGAACGAGCAGTGATCATAGAAAAAAATCCAGAAGCACTTTTACAAAGAGTGCGTTTGATCCGAAATGCAAAAGAAGACATTATTCTTTCTACTTTTGCATTTCAATCAGATGAAGTGGAAAATTGATCTTAGGAGCACTGCATGATGCGGCAGACAGAGGTGTGCATGTTCGTCTGTTAGTAGATGGAATGGAGAGCTGGTTGATATGGAAGGCAATCCGTATTTCTATGGATTATCTTCCCATGAGAATGTTGAAATTAAACTGTATAATAAGGCCAATCCGTTGAAACCATGGAAGATGATGGGGAGAATGCATGATAAATATTTGATTGCAGATGGTAAGACATATATTCTTGGTGGAAGAAATACATACAATTATTTCCTGGGTGATTTTCTGGGACATAAGAACTATGACAGAGACGTGTTAGTGGTTTGCGATGAACCTGAGAAAGAAATTCAGTTAACCAGTTGTTAGAGTATTTTGAAACGATATGGGAACAAGAAGACAGTGGTTATTTTCATGACAATAAAAAACTGGCAAATAGAAAATCTGTAAAGAACGCAGTTTTAGAGCTGCAGAACGGCTATCAGAAATATTTTGAAGAGAATAAGGAAAGAATCTGCGATACCGATTACACGGACGAAACTTTTGAGACAGAAAAGATTGCATTAGTGTCAAATCCTATTCACACAGGTTCCAAAGAACCAGTAGTGTGGTATCAGTTGGGAGAATTGATGAAAAATGCAAAAAATCGTGTGAAGATCCACACGCCATATATTATCTGTAATGATATGATGTATAATACATGGGAGGAGATTGCAGAGAACGTTTCAGATTTTTCTATCATGACAAATTCAGTTGCGAATAATGGGAATCCATTTGGGGCTGCCGATTATGCGAAAAACAGAAATAGAATCTTAAGTACAGGAATTAATATCTGGGAATATGAAGGCGGTTATTCATACCACGGAAAAAGTATTCTGATTGACGATGATCTGTCTGTAATCGGTTCCTTTAATATGGACATGAGAAGTGCATATCTGGATACGGAACTGATGCTTGTAATTCGCAGTAAAGATATTAATAAACAGTTGGAAGAGGGCATGATGGAATATGAAAGAGTGTCCCGCCAGGTATTGGAAGATGGAACCTATCGTGATCCATATCATGTAGAGCCAATCGAATTAACAAAGAAACGTCAGAGAAAAATATTTTGGTACAGCATCTGCTTGGATGGGCAAGGTATCTGTTTTAATAAGGAGGAAGGAAAACGTGTTTCAAATATTGATTGTAGAAGATGATAAAGAATTAAGCCAGCTATTCCAAAAAGTGCTTGAGAAGAATGGATATCAAGTCAAAAGTGCATCGGATGGAGCACAGGCATTAGAAGTATTGGATAAGGAATATATTGATCTGATCATTTCTGATATTATGATGCCGGTTATGGATGGCTATGAACTGGTGTCAGAACTTCGTTCAGCAGGATATCAGATACCAGTGCTTATGATCACTGCGAAAGGTTCCTTTGATGATATGCGCCAGGGATTTCTTTCGGGAAGTGACGATTATATGGTAAAACCGGTAAATGTGAATGAAATGGTTTTAAGAGTCGGAGCACTGCTTCGCCGTGCACAGATACTGAATGAACACAAAATTGTGATCGGTTCAACAGAGTTTGATTATGATGCAATGACGGTTACAACTGATAAGGAAAGTCTTGTTTTGCCTAAAAAAGAATTCCTGCTTTTATATAAGCTTGCAGCTTCGCCAGGCAGAACATTTACAAAACAACAGTTGATGGATGAAGTATGGGGATACGAGACGGAGGCAGACCCACATACGATAGAGGTACATATAGGAAGAATCAGAGAGCGTTTTAAAGATAACCCTGATTTTGAAATCGTAACAATGCGTGGAATTGGATACAAGGTGGTGAAAAAATAATGGAACAAAAGAAAGAAAAAGGATTGCGGATCCGATCCTGTCTGACTGGTGCAATCTGGCTGGCACTTGTATTTTCAACAGTCATATCTGCTTTATTATTTGCTTTTTTGAATCATTTTTTTAATCTGCCGGGCAGCATACCTGTGCTTGGCTGGCTTTTGATTTTCAATACATTGATTGCAGGGCTGATCACTTCCTTTATTAATGCAAAGTTACTGGAACCAATTACTAGGCTTAGTAAAGCAATGAAGGAAGTTTCTCGGGGAGATTTTGAACAGCATTTGGAAACGAACAGCCGTATAGCAGAAGTTGGAGAATCTTATCAAAGTTTTAACGTTATGACAAAAGAACTTCGTGCAACAGAGGTGCTGCAGATGGATTTTGTATCTAATGTTTCTCATGAGTTTAAGACCCCGATTAATGCCATTGAAGGATATACAATGCTGCTTCAGGGAGAAGAACTGTCTCCGGATCAAGAGGAATATGTAGAAAAAATCTTATTTAACACCCAAAGACTTTCCGGATTGGTTGGTAATATTTTGCTGTTATCCAAGTTAGAGAATCAGAATATACCAATGAAAAAAACAGAATATCGTCTGGATGAACAGATCCGCCAGGCATTTCTTTCATTGGAAACAAAATGGACAGAAAAAGAAATTGGTTTTCAGGTAGAATTGGAGGAAGTTAAATATACTGGGAATGAAGGACTTTTTATGCATATCTGGATAAATCTTTTGGATAATGCGATTAAGTTCAGCCCTTCAAAGGGGACAATTACGATGTTTCTGAAACAAGAACAGGATTCTGTTAAGTTCATTCTGGAAGATGAAGGACCAGGAATAGAGGATGATGTAAAATCCAGAATATTTGACAAGTTCTATCAGGTAGATGGATCTCATAAAGCAGAAGGAAATGGCCTAGGTCTTGCACTTGTAAAACGGATTGTAGATAGTGCCGGAGGAACAATCAAAGCAGAAAACCGTGAATATGGTGGATGCAGATTTGTTGTAGAGCTTCCAATACAGAAAGATGAGGCCATATAAGTTTAAGAAAAACAGATAGAGGAGGAATTACATGACATTTTATCAGGAATTGCAGTTAAATCAGGCAGGTTCTAAAAATCTGTTGAAAAAGAGTGAAACAGTGAAAGAAAAATCATATCATATACTGGTATATTTGGTAAAGATAGCTGTTACAATGGCATTTTGTTTTTTATTTGTTACTATTTTCAGTATCTTATTTGGAAATGAGAATAGTATTGTGGGTGTAGTAGTTTTATTATGCCTTATGGTATTTCGGAATGCGGATCTGGGGATCCACACCGGACAATCTACGATGCTTTTGGCTTTGTTCTTTGTAATTATGACTGTATGTCCGCATTTAGCAAATCAGTTTTCACCGGTATTGGGAATGCTGTTAAATATTGCGGCACTGGCTGTGTTGATTCTGTTCGGATGCCATAATCCATTCATGTTTAATCAATCTACATTGGTTCTTGGGTATCTGCTGCTATATGGTTATGATGTTACGGGAAAAAGCTATCAGATGCGATTAGTCGGAATGGCTTTAGGTGCAGCACTTACCTGCTTCGTATTTTATCGAAATCATAAAAACAGAACTTATAAAAGAAATCTGAAAGATCTGATACAAGAATTTGATATCACTTCTTCCAGAACAAAATGGCAGATATGTCAGATTTTATGCGTACCGATTGTCCTTTGCATTGCAGAACTTTGTAATATGCCACGTGCAATGTGGCTGGTATTGCGGCCATGTCCGCGATTTTGCCGTTTATGGAAGATATGCACTACAGAGTCCGTAAAAGGATTGTCGGAAATATTGCAGGTGTTATATGTTTTACAGTATTATATTTTCTGCTTCCTTCGTCAATCTATGCATATATAGGAATTCTTGGTGGAATCGGTGTAGGATTTTCAGCACAATATGGCTGGCAGGCAGTATTTAACACATTTGGTGCTTTAGCCATTGCTGCAGAGACTTATGGACTACAAGGAGCGGTTAGTCTTAGAGTGATTCAAAATGTTTTTGGTGTTGTGTTTGCTTTAGCATTTTGTGTTATATTTTATTGGTTTATGTCTAAAAAAAGGAAAGTGAGGTGACCGTACATGCAGAGTGAAGTGAATCAGGAAGAAAATTTGAATAGAATTATTACGGTTCCTAATCTTCTTTCTTTTTTTCGGCTTTGTCTGATTCCGGTAATTATATGGAGTTATTGTGTAAAGAAAAATCCTCTGTTAGCTGGTGAAATCTTATTGCTGTCTGGTCTTACGGATCTTGCTGATGGATATATCGCAAGAAGATTCCATAGGATTAGTAATTTAGGAAAAATACTTGATCCGGTGGCTGATAAGCTGACACAGGCAGCAATGTTGATTTGCTTGTTTACTCGCTTTCCACATATGCTCCCGTTGATCGTTATAATGGCAGTTAAGGAACTTTATATGGCGGTTAGTGGATGTCTTGTGATACAAAAGACAGGAAAAGTACATGGTGCAGACTGGCATGGAAAGATAGTAACCTTTTTATTATATGGAACTGTGGCTGTACATATTATATGGTTCCACATTACACCAATGGTGTCAGATCTGTTAATTGATTTGTGTGCTATAATGATGGTTGTATCAGTTGTTTTGTACATTATCAAGAATACCAGGACTCTTAAGGGAGAGACTGTATAAGCAATTTTATATTGCAATGACTAGAAAAATATTTAGGAGAACACAGACATGAACAGTAAGTCAAACGCACAAGCTATGGAAACAGAAAAAATACCACGTCTTTTGGCCCAGCTTGCAATACCTGCTGTTGTGGCTCAAATCATCAACCTTTTATATAATATTGTTGACCGTATTTATATCGGACATATTCCAGGTGTCGGTGCCGCAGCATTAACAGGTGTTGGATTGTTTACGCCAATTCTCATGCTGATCAATGCCTTCGCCATGCTGGCAGGATCCGGAGGTGCACCGCGTGCAGCGATTTCTATGGGAAAGAAAGATAATAAGACAGCGGAAAAGATTCTTGGAAACTGTTTTGCAATTCTCATGCTTATGGCCGCAGCTTTGACGGTGATATTCTTTACTTTTGCGCCACAGTTACTGACGATGTTTGGTGCTAGCGATAAGACACTTCCTTATGGCGTGGATTATGCAAGGATTTATATTCTTGGAAGTATTTTTGTTTTGATCGTGATGGGAATGAATCCATTTATTACGACACAGGGATTTGCAAAGATCAGCATGATGACAACAGTGATTGGTGCTGTAATCAATATCATTCTTGATCCGATTTTTATCTTCGTATTTCATCTTGGAGTAAAGGGAGCTGCACTCGCAACTGTTTTGAGTCAGGCTGTAGGGGCAATATGGATCCTTCGTTTCTTGTCAGGAAAGAAGACGATTCTGCATCTTAAAAAAGAAAACTTTAAACTGCAAAAAGAAATCATCTTACCATGCCTTGCTCTTGGTATATCTACATTTGTCATGTTATCTACGGAAAGTATTTTGTCTATCAGTTTTACTTCCAGTTTGTCAAGATATGGCGGAGATCTCGCAGTAGGGGCTATGACAATTATTACCAGTGTTAGCCAGCTTGCAACATTACCATTACAGGGAATTTGTCAGGGTGGACAGCCAATCATGAGCTATAACTATGGTGCAGGAAATAGAGATCGAGTAAAAAAGCATTTTTTACTCAATTTACAGTTTGTACAATTTTTACGGGATGCTTCTGGTTGATTATGCTTCTATTTCCGAAGATGTTTGCAGGTATTTTTTCGAATAATACAGAATTAATCACGTATACGGCATGGGCGTAAGAATTTACATGGCAGGTATTTTTTCTCTTGGATTCCAAGTTGCTTGTCAGCAGAGTTTCATGGCATTGGGCCAGGCAAAAGTTAGTTTATTACTTGCCTGCTTAAGAAAATTGATTCTGTTGATTCCGTTGATTTTTATCCTGCCGCATTTTATCCAGAATAAAGTATTTGCGGTATTTTTGGCTGAGCCAATCAGTGATATTTTGGCAGCGATAATAACAACTTCAACGTTCTTTAGTCGGTTTAATAAAATTTTAGATAGAAAATAAAGCATTATAAAAAAGATCCTGTTCAAACTATGCTATAAATCAAATACGTTGGAAGAATTTAAAAACATCCTTTGGGAGCAATATAAAATTCAGGTTCGGGATAAAAGAGGACGTTTCAGTTATCTACATCCGGATCGTGAAAAAGCAATTAGTGAGCGATCACTTGGAACTGCATTTTCAAAAGAAGAGCTCCTTTCCAAAATTGGAAAAGAGCTCAAGAAGTCCAATCAGCCTGGATATCAGAATGATCCACTTGCTATTTTTAGCTATCCTACTAACCTACGTTTGGTTATAGATTTACAGAAATGTGTAAAGGCTCAACAAAATGTTGCATATGCAAGAAAAGTTAAAATCAGTAATCTGCAACAAATGGCGGAAACATTAATTTTTCTTCAAGAGAATCAATTTGATTCCTTAGAACAGTTGCAACATGAATCCGATACCATTTCAAAACAGATTGATAATTTATCCGACCAAAAAATAACCTACAGGATCAAATTGCAGATTTGAACACAAAGATCCATTATCTTGGACAGTATCATGTAAACAAAAAGTATTTTTCTTCCATGTTGAAATCTGACAATAAAGCTGACTACCGGAAAACGCATTCTGATAAAATAGCACAATATGATGAAGCACGAAATTTTCTTAAATCCGTTTATCCCGATAGCGATTATCCTGATTTAAATCAGCTAAAGAATCAGAGAAAACAAATCCTGACAGATTATAAATCATTAAATAGTGATATACACGATTTATATAAACAGAATCAAAAATTAAAGATTGTATCCCATAATTCTCAGGAATTGTTGTCACATAAGCAAGTAATCTCAAGAGAAAACTTACATTTATAGCCCAATAATTCATTTATTATTTTTTTGATACTACAATGTCAGGCGCTAGAAAGTTTATTAATTATTTTAATCTTGCTTTCTCCGCCTGACACTTTTTATTTAATTATTCTGCAGAATCTGCAAATTGACTATTATATAATTCTTCATAGAAACCACCCTTAGCCATTAATTCTTCGTGATTTCCTTGTTCTATTATATTTCCATCTTTAATAACTAATATTAAATCTGCACTTTTTATAGTAGATAATCTATGTGCTATAACAAAGCTTGTTCTTCCTTTCATTACATTTTGCATTGCTTGTTGAAGCATTAACTCTACCCTAGTATCAACAGAACTTGTAGCTTCATCTAATATAAGAATCTTTGGATCAGAAATTATTGCTCTTGCTATAGTAAGTAATTGCTTTTCTCCTTGTGATATATTAGATGCTTCTTCATTTAAAAACATATTATATCCATCAGGTAATGTTTTTATAAAATGGTGCACATTAGCTATTTTAGCGGCTAAAATAACATCATCTTTTGTAGCATTAAATCTACCATATTTTATATTATCCTCTATAGTTCCATTAAATAACCATGTATCTTGGAGTACCATACCAAACATACTACGTAAGTCCTCACGCTTCATATCTCTTGTATCTACTCCATCTATTTATTGAACCACCTTTTAATTCATAAAACCTCATAAGTAAATTAATTAATGTAGTTTTACCAGCTCCAGTAGGACCAACTATAGCCACATTGTCCAGCCTTAATTTCTGCATTTAAATCATGTATTAAAATTTTATCATCACTATATCCAAATTTAACATGTTCAAAAGAAACATTACCTCTTGGTCGCTCTAATTTAACTGAAGTTTTCTTATCTTCTAACTGCTCTTCTTCATTTAAAAATTCAAATACTCTATCAACAGCTGCAAATGCTGATTGAATTGCTGATGATAATTGAGTCACTTGTGATAATGGTTGATTTATTTGCCATATATATCTTATAAAAGCTTGAAGATTACCAACTGTAATTCCACCTGCAATTGATATAATAGCTCCAAAATCCCCATTGCTGCTATACCTAAATAACAAACTAATGAAACTAAAGGTCCCATAGTACTTGATATAAATTGAGCTTTAAATCCAGCTGCTTGAAGTTTTCCATTTATAGCAATAAATTCATCTATTGCTTCCTCTTCCTTACCATAAAGCTTTATTTCATTAAAACCAGTATACATTTCTTGCACTGTACCATTTAATTTCCTAAAGCATCTTGTTGAGTTTTAAATATCCTTGGGACTTACTTACTACCACTTTTGAAACCATATAACTAAGTGGAATTATAAGCGTTGCTATCAATGCCATTTTAACATTTATAGAAAACATCATAATAAGTGCTAAAGTAACTGCTAATATTGAATTTACAACTTGGCTTAAACTTTGTTGAAGTGCATTTGAAATATATCTATATCATTAGTAATTCTGCTTAATACATCTCCATAACTATTTCTATCAAAATAACTTACTGGTAATCTTTTTATTTTATCTTGAACTGCACTTCTTAAATCTCTCATACTATTTTGAATAGCATTTGTTAATAAAAACTTGCTCCATATGTTGCTAATACATTTCCAAGATAAACTCCTAATAATACAATTAATATTTTAGTGATATATTTAAAATTTACACTTGCCCCATTTACTCCTTTAATTAAATCAAAAGAATCATTTGTAAGCTGAGTAATAACTAATCCTTCAGTTCTAGGGGCAATTGCTGAAAATACAGCTGCTATTACTATAAGTAAAATAGCAGTTAAAAATCCAAATTTATATGGTTTAACAAAAGGAGTAATTTTTTTCACCGAATCTTTTATCTTTGACATTATGCTAATTCCTCCTCTGTAAGTTGTGATAAAGCTATTTCTTTATATACTGAACAAGTTTTTAATAGTTCTTTATGTTTTCCTATTCCAACTACATTTCCTTCATCTAAACTATAATTTTATCTGCATCCATAATTGAACCTATTCTTTGAGCTACAATTAAAACTATTGCATGAGTTGTTTCTTTTTTTTAATTCAGCTCTTAAAAATAGCATCTGTTTTAAAAATCTAATGCAGAAAAACTATCATCAAATATATAAATTTCTGGTTTTCTAACTAATGCTCTTGCTATAGATAATCTTTGTTTTTGTCCACCAGATACATTTGATCCACCTTCACCAATAGGTTCATCAAACTTCTTTTCCTTTTTATTTATAAAATCATATGCTTGTGCTACCTTTGCACTATGCACCATTTCTTCATGACTAGCTTTACGTTTTACCAAATTTAATATTACTTTTTATGCTTCCTGTAAATAGTAATTGTTTTTTGTCTTATAAACCCTATCTTACTTCTTAATGTTTTAATATTAAAATCTCTAACATCTATTCCTATCTATCTTTATTGC
>ENA-OQHP01000702-OQHP01000702.1-human-gut-metagenome-genome-assembly--contig:-NODE-702-length-10604-cov-1.069390_pt1 | contig 10604 bp, 17 predicted proteins | sample MGYA00242563_ERZ504717 | MGnify/ENA primary metagenome ERZ504717 (study PRJEB26092, sample SAMD00036212) | human gut metagenome | host: Homo sapiens | study: EMG produced TPA metagenomics assembly of...
AATGTGGGTGGTTTAGATGAGCCGAGCGCAAATCAATATGCTGGAAGGATCCCTTGTGGGACCTATTTTCAATTTGCAATCCCTGTTGCAATGATTGGTATCCTGCCAGCAGATGTTCAATACTGCAGATATTATGGTCTTGGGCCGTTTTGTTGGGACGGAGGCCCTTGCCGCGGTGGGCAACAATGCACCTGTCATTGGGGTTCTCGTTAATCTTTTCCTGGGGATTTCCCTCGGCGCCAATGTGCTGATTGCCCGGAAACTTGGCGGAGGACGGCTGAAGGAAGCTTCTGAAGCGATTCATACAACGGTCCTTATGGCCGGACTCACGGGGCTTTTTATCCTTGTCGTGGGCGAAATCTTTGCGGGACCCTCATGGGCTGGATGGGGGTTCCTCTTGAGGTGCGGGAGGCTTCGGAATTATATCTGCGCGTCTATCTATTGGGAATGCCAGGGATGACGCTCTATGACTTTTATCGGCCATTTTACCGCAGTCATGGCAATGTCAGGACGCCGCTTCTTTCCCTTGTAACGGCAAGTATCGTCAATATTGCAGGCAATTTGCTGGCTGTCTTTTTAGGGTTTGGCCTTGCCGGCGTTGTAACCGTGACCGCTATCGCAAACTATATCAGTTCGGGTCTTCTCCTGCGTTCTTTTGCGTTATGAACATGGGGTGCTCCATTTTTATCCCGGTGCCATCCGCGTCCGCATGGAGGACATCAAGGAAATCCTTCGCGTTGGTGTGCCGGCAGGTATCCAGGGGATGGTCTTTAATTTTTCGAACCTTGTTATCCAGTCGGCCATCAACAGCGAAGGGTCTCTTGCCATGGCTGCTTCGGCAGCGGCCTATGTCCTTGAAATCAATACCTATCCTTTTATCAATGCTTTTGGGCAGGCGGTGACGACTTTTACCAGTCAGAACTTTGGTGCGGGCAATATCAAGCGTTGTTTGAACGTAGTGAAAAAAGGCCTGACGCTGAACTTTGGCTTTACCTGCTTTTTGACGGTGCTTGTCTTTTTGGCTGCGCGGCCCTTTTGGAGGTCTTTGGCCTAGAACCTGATGCCATGGAACTTGGCATGATGCGTGTCCATATCATCATCGGCTTTTATTTTCTCTCGTCTATCTATGAAAGCTTGCCGCATCCATGCGTGGCTTCGGAAACTCCCTTGCACCGGCTCTTGGCATGCTGGTCAGCATCGTCGGCACACGGATGCTATGGCTTGCAACGGTCTATGAGGCGGATCCGACTTTCGGAATATCATGTGGTGCTATCCGCTTAGCTGGTTTGCCGCCGATGTACTGATTGGGGGGACTCTTTGTGAGGGAGATGGGGAAGCAGAAGCGGTTAGCAAAAATTTGATGTAGAACGTGAGCCCCTTGCTTTCAGGAAAGATTACCTGAAGCAAGGGGCTCATGGCGTATCAGAGGAGGACCCGCCTCACGGTGGGGGATCGTGTAAAAGGCTGTCAAGCTGTCTTATTCGGGCAAGGCCCGAATGGCTTTCTCGCGGCCAAGGACGCGGCTATCAAGCCAAAAGACTTGGAGGGTAAAGACCGTGAGACCGGCGCCAAGTTTGTTGTCAAAGACACGTTTTCTGTCGTTCAAAAGCGATTTCTATGGTAAGGATTCACATAGTTCCAACCAGATCCAGCCCTGCCATGCGGTCTTTTCCCTTAGAACTCGATATAGCGCATCGATCCGCCTTTGCCAAGGCGGGGGTCGAAACCGGGAATTTTCCATAAGCATTGATTAACAAAATTTACCGGTTTTGGTGGTGGATGAGAAGCGCAGCGACGTTTCCTTGCAAGCGGTTAGCGAGTCAGATTCGCCCGAGTTTCGAAGGACGCTTTAAAGCGTTAGCGAAAGTCCGAGAAACAGGTTCCCGGGCGAATCATTTTGGACCCGTTCCCCCATGAGGGGGCAGTTTGGGGCCGGCGGCGTTACATGTGCCAATGAGTACCTTAAAAGACCATAGCGTACGGCGCCATACCGGATCCTTCGGTTGTGGCGCTTTTTTAGTCAGCCCGAGTTTGACTGATTAACTCTTAGATTCACCGATCTCTCGTACGACATCGATGATCGATCCGTCCCGTGCTTCGATGATCCCTACGATGCGGTCCTTGAAGGTGACGGCATCGGGGACGCCGGCAATGGCATAGGCCCTGTCGCGCAGTTCTTCTATGGTACAGAAGGGAAGGTCGACACCTTTCATGGCGTCGATGAGGTCCTGACGCTTGGGATTGATGCGATGCCAAAGTCCGTGATGACAACGTCCACTGTCTCGCCCGGCGTGGTAATGGTGGTGCATTCGGTCCTCACGGCAGGAATGCGGCCTTGCAGCAGCGGTACGATGACGATGGTGCATTGGGCCCCTGCCGCTGTATCTGGATGCCCGCCCTGGGCGCCTGTAACCATGCCGCTTGAGTCAACGACAACGTTGCAGTTGAAGTGGGTATCCACTTCTAAGGATGCGAGGATGACAAAGTCGAGATGATTGACGTAGGAAGCTTTGTTGAAGGGGTCTGCGTATTCACTGGTTGAGATCTCAATATGTCGGCCTGGATGATTCTTGATGCTTTCAATGGCCCCTGTATCAAAGACTTGGGCATCAACGATACGGTCAATCAGGCCTTCGTCCATCATGTCGCACATGGTCTTTGTGATGCCGCCGAGGGCAAGGCCCATATGGATGCCGTCCTTTCTCATATGTTCGGCAAGAATACCCGTCGAGGCAAGGGAAGCGCCGCCGCACCTGTTTGGTATGAGAAGCTTCTTTGTAGTAGGGGGTGTGGATGAGAAATTCTGTCGTATAGCGGGCCATGAGGAGCTTACGCATATCCGTTGTCGGTTTGGCTGGCCCTGTGGCAATCTTAACCGGGTCGCCAATGGCATCGACCACAACGCAGCATCCACGTCTGTCATGGAGATGGATGCCGGAATATTGGGAAAGGGGACCAGGGTGTCCGTAATGGCGACGACATAGTCTGCATACTGGGCATCGACCATGGAATAGCTCAGGACGCCGCAGTCACTTTTTCGCCGACGGCACGGCAGTTTCCCATAGGGTCACAGGTGGGGGCGCCGATGAAGGCACATCAATGTGTGTTTCCCTGATTCGATGGCCCGGACACGGCCGCCGTGGCTGCGCATGATGGCGAGTTTCTTCAGTTTGCCTGTGGAAATGCTTCGCCAATCTTGCCGCGTACACCGGAAGACTCAATGCCCGTGATCGTTCCGTCTTCAATATAGGGGACGATGGGATCATGAGCTTTTCCTAGGGAGCTGGCACAGATGGTGATGTCCTTGATGCCTATCTCATGGACAGCTTCCATGACGAGGTTCACGATATAGTCCCCTTCGCGGAAATGATGGTGGAAGCCAAAGGTCATGCCGTCATGAACCCCGCCGGCAATGAGGGCGTCCTTGATGGAGGAAAGGACCTTGCTGCGGGTTGGCACTATATGGGCGCGGGATTGATTGGCCGCGCGCCGATACACTTTTTGGTCGTTATGGAAACTGCCTTTAAAGACTTCTTTGCCGGTTCGTGCAAGGATTTCATCTGGAATTTCACGGCCGACTGCATTTTTCATAGAAAAACCTCCTTCGAGCGATGAATGGTCTTTATCTACAGCCTATTGGTTCAAGGATTGATGTGTCAAGGGGCCTTGACCTCCCTAAAAAGGGGGACTGCTTTTTTTAATGGATTTTTGTAATCCGCGGTGTTATGGATCTGCTTTCCTTGAGAAAAAACTTCCCGCCTCAAGGAAGCAGGAAGTTTTTGACAGGTTCTTATTTAATGAGGGCACCAAAGAGGATGGATCCGATGATCAGGACGATACCGCCGCCCAGACGGCTGGACAGCTGGGCATAGGCGATGAGGCCCATACGATGGGAAGCACCCAGTACAGCAAGGTCGCCGGAACCGCCGCGGTTTGCCATGCAAAGACCAGCGTGATGGCAGAGTCGATGGGATAGAAGCCAACGAGCTGACCGACGATTGCGGAACCGATGATGGCGCCGACAACAATCAGGAAGGCGATGACGACGTTGCTGAGGTTGATGGCATCAATCAGCTGGTTCAGGTCCGTATCGGCACCAACGCCGACCATGATGATGAGAACGAGGCAGGAGCTCATGAAGGACTGCAGACGTTTAGCTGCTGCTTTTGTTGCGTTCGGGACAATCCCCGTCATGGCTGCAATGGTAACGATGATGATCATCCAAGCAAAGGGATGAATGGCAACACCGAAGACTTCGGCAGGATGGCTTTACCCATGAGACGGCCGGCTGCATAGAAGCCAACGCCCATGAAGAAGGCACCGCCCATTTCCTTGATGGAAGGAATGGCATCGTTCTTTTCCGCTTCGATATCAAGGCCGGTACGGATCAGGGTGTTGCCGTCGCCGGTGAGCTGCGGATGTTTATGACCGATCTGGTTCAGGATAGCCGCCGTCAGGATGGCGAAGATGTTCGCAATGGTCAGGATCGTAATGGCGAAGGTGTAGTAGTTGGCTGCCTTGTCGCCCGTTACGGTCTCATAGATCTGGGAAAGCGGTACAGCACCGGCACCGTTGCCGCCGCCCATGATGGGAAGGACATAGTTCAGAAGGATCATATCCGGGGCAATGCCAAAGACGAGGCCGCCGGCAACTCCGAGCACGGCCGCGCCGATGAGGCCGCCAAAGATGGCAGGCAGATACCCAGCGAAGGATTTCAGCAGGAGTTTCTTTTCCAGACCAAGAATGGAACCACAGATCAGGAAGACAATGAAGAAGCTCAGGAAGTCAGCTTGATCCATGACCATGCCAACGGCTTTGGCATATTTGGCGGGAACCATCTATTTGTAAACAGATAAGCCGAAACGAGGAAGGTCAGAACGAGACCGCCCGCCGATATAGGAATTCCAGAAGGGGATGCGTTCACCGATTTCGTTGCAGATAATACCGAGGGCCAGCATGAAGGCAAAACCACCAGCAAGATCAGTGCTTAGGGAACCGGTCATAACACCTGCGGCCACAATGATGATGAAGCGAGGCAGAGGGGCCAACTAAGGCCGAAGGGGGTGAAACTTTTCTTTTTTTCGTCGCTCATGATTGGACTCCTTTCGAAACTTGAATGGCTTTTGGGATGTGAAGGGGCAGGGGACAGCTGTCCATTTGTCACGCGCTTTCGTCAGGACCCGTAAAAAATAAAATGGCGGTCCGATGACAGTGGGCCCAAGGGAAAGGCGTGGCGCCGTTTCACATTCGCAAAGGGGCGCGGGCGACCCCGCAGCCAAGTGAAGGTGATACTGTTCTCAAATCCTTCACAATTGAATCCTATCATAGATTAGGTGGACTCTCAAATAACAAGTTTTAAATATAAATAATAAGAAAAACCTTATGAAATGGCTGAAATCCTTGTAATCATGCGGTATATGGACGACGACGGTAAAATTCAAATTTTACTGAAATTAAAATAGTTGTTTTAAATTATGGATACTTGATTTGATTTTTGAAAAGAAACGTTACGGTAATCAAGAAAAAAGAGCGGGAAAGGCGTTATTTTGTCTTTCACCGGTTCCCATATGCTTTTGTCCATTGGCAGCTTTTCACCAATCCTTCCGCTTACAGGCTTTCTTTGGGGAAAAAGCGTTTAATGGCAAAGGGCACGGCAAAGTTCAGCATGAGAACACGGATCAGCTGGTAGGTGAGGATCATGCAACATCCTGCTCATTCCATGCCGGCTAGACACATTTCAGCAATACCACCGGGAGCTACGGCAAGGAAAGCGCCAATCGGAGAATAGCCGTAAGCTTTTCCGATGATGACGGCTACGACCGCGCTGGTTCCGACCATGAGCAGGGAGCCAACAAGGACATTGGGAACAAGGCGCTTGGTTCGCAGCAGTTTATCCCGGTCAAGCATGGTTCCAATATAGATGCCAATGCTCATTTGGGCAAAAGCCATGACGGCGGGGGGAACAGAAGGAATCGGACCCCAGAGTGTGGCATAAAAAGCGGTAAAGAGGATGGGCCCTAAAAGGTTCCCCGTGGGTAGCTGGACCTTGCGGGCAAAAAGCTGCCCCATTACGGCAAGGGGAAAAACGATGAGCCAGCCCGGGTGAAAGAGCTTCATCCCGTCTGTGACAAGGCCTGCCAAAAGGTCCGGCGCGGCGGTCTTGGTCAGGATCCCGCCAAATAGGTTGATGGCAAGGAAAGGAACGCTCACTTCAACGACGAAAAGGCGCAGGCATTGGGAAACGACGACGACGTTTCGTCGGCATCATGGTATTCTTCCATAAGGAGCGTCATCTGCGTCAAGCCGCCAGGCAGGCAGCCCATGACACTGCTCAGCAGATTGGCAAAGGTGTGGCGGGCCATGTAGATGGCAACACAGACGGAAACAAAAAGCGTGCTGAGAGAGGCCCCCAGGACGCCGGGCAGTTCTGCGCCCATGCGCATGATGGTGCCTGATGTGCAGTGGGCCCCAATGCCGTACCCCGCTATGCCCAGCATGGCGTTGCGAAGGGAGAGGGACCCAGAAATGTTGGTCTATAAAAGGTTTTACAGCAAAAGGCAGCAAGAATCCCGCCCAGCATGTAGGAATTGGGATCTCAAGCTGGCGGAGCAGGAACCGATGAGTGCAGCAGCAATAAAACAAGATAGTTAAGCATAAGGCATCTCCTTTCTGCGGCATCCTGCCCCTCAGGCTGCCGAATCATTCCTTTCCCTTATTGTACCCGGAAAGTCAGGGGATGGGCAAATGGGGATTGGGAGCGATGCTGACCGTGTTGGGAGCGGTGAGGGACAAAGAACGGGGATCTTGCCTGATGCCTCAAAGAGGGGACGAAAGGAGAACTTCTTTATTTTTGTTGTTTTACCAACAGAATCACATGACCGTTTCCCCTATACTACAAGTAACGAAAGGAGGAACCGACTATGAAAGCCGTTCATACGCCTTTTTCCATTGTAAAAGAAAATGCTTATGTCCCAGGCTGCACGGTTTCGCAGCAGCTTCTTATGGGACCTTCAGCTGCCTTTCACGCGTTTTCCCTTGCGCCCCGTACGGATATCAGTCCAGAGACCTATGCCTATCCTAAGCTCCTGACGGTACTTGATGGGGCCATGACGGTCCAAGCGGGCCGCACCGCGTTTTTCCTTTCCCAAGGGAATAGTCTCATTGTTCCTCTTGGTGTTGCTTTTGGCGTCCACACAGAAAGCGGTGCGATTTATACCGAACTATCGACAAAGGAGGATCTCATCATGAATCTTGAGGCTGGTCAATTATTTGTATTCAAGGACCTTGTCCCGACAGAAGCGGGAAAGATTGTCAATCGTGACGTTGTTTCGTCGCCCCATATGAAACTGGCTCTCATGGGCTTTGGTGAAGGGACGGGCCTTACGGAACACGCGCTCCCGGAAAGGCCCTTGTCATGGCCTTGAAGGGAAAGCTGTCATCACCTATGAAGGAACGGACCATCTCATTTCTGCTGGTGAAAGCTTCGTTTTTGATAAAGGCGGCCGTCATGCGGTTACGGCACAGGGCCCTTTCAAGATGGCGCTGTTATTGGTGCTTGATTGAGAAAGCCTTTCGCCTTGCAGTGAGGAGGCGGTGCCGCTGTCATGAGCATGACCGGCATAGGCGGCCCGCTCATGACGGGAAACTCGTCCTGTGTGGGTTTCTTCAAAATGCAAAACACGCCAAGGAGTGCATGAATCGCGCTCCTTGGGCCGTGTTTTGCATTTTTTTATGGATTCGGTCTGGCGTGGCCGAGGGGCAGCCTTATTCCGCTTGCTCTGCGTCCCTGCCTTCTACCTGGTCACAAGTTCCCTTAGTTTTCGAGCCGCTTTCGTGTCACAGGGTGATCGGACCATAGGCGGCCAAAAAATCCGGAGTCGTCAGCACCGCCGCCCGATATGTCAAAGAGGGCGTTATGGAGCTCGACGCCGTAGCCGATTTCAAAGGCGTACCTGTCGGCGGCATATTCGTCCTGCCTTGCTTTGACAAGCCGGAGCAGGTGGAGCGGGAAATTCATGGTAAAGCTCAAGGCCTGGATCCACAAGTTGCAGAAAAAGACCATGAGGGAAATGAGTAGGCCCAAGATGGGGATGATGAGAAAGATGCGGAGCATAAAGACGATGGCCCGGTACGATGCCACTGACGAAGGTAATGGGAAGATTCATGCCGTAGCTTAAGAGCAGCCACTGCGTATGGTGATAATGGAGGTGACCCAATTCATGGGCGAGGACACCGCTCACCTCGTCCATGGGAAGCTGGTCAAGGAGCCCCTTAAAGACGACGATATGATGGTCGCCAAAAGCATAGGCGTTGAGCTCTGCCGTGTCTTGGATATAGAGCGTAAAGTCACTGCGCCGAAGGCCCGCTTTTTGGAGCACTGGGTCAAGGCAGGCTTCGATGTAGGCAAGATCATCGCCTTTGGCTCTGCGCGCGCGTTTACATGGAGAAGGATGGACTGGAAAAAGGAAAAACGGCTCAAAAGGGCAGGAATGATGAGGCAGAGGGCAAGAAGCAAGGTCACATCCTGACTGGTGAGGCCACCTGTGTGCAGGGGGCGGAACCATGTGGAGGGCGTAAAAATGACAAGAGCCTGGATAATGAAATATAGATGCACGACGAGCATGACGTAGTCGATGGCAAACTGGATCAGGAAGAGGAGAAAACTGATCATGAAGGAACCCACTCCTATCGTGATGGATTTTTCCCATTATAGCATAGAAAGAGGGACCTTTTATCCTCTCGGAACCATTTTGCTTTTCTTTCGGGAATGTTCGTTTTAAAAAGACAAAATTAAGCTATGTTGTTAGTAAGTTTACAAAATGCTATCGGATAGAGAAAATATAAAATATTTTGTTGACACATTCCAATTCTGTGGTATACTTGCGTCAATACAATTTTACAAGCAAAAGGTAATGATCAGGAATAGCATGAACGATGAAGCTAAGAGAGCTGCCGGGTGATGCGAGGCAGTGCGGATAGGGCATGCTTCTCACCTGTAAACCCCTTATCTGAAGGGCCGCGTCCCCTAGGGTAAGGCGCTATGGATGCGTTATAAGGCCAAGAGTACAATGGTAGGGTGGTACCGCGAACCAACGCCCCTGCTGGAGAAGATCCAGCAGGGGTTATTTTATGTTGCAACTATGGATACAGTATACAGCGGCCTTGCCAGTGTGGAACAAGGAGGAAAACGATGAAAACGAGGAAGATGATGAAAGTGATGACGGCAGCCTGTCTGGCGGTCCTGATGACAGCCTTTGCGGGGTGCGGCAAAAAGGAAGCAGCCACAAGCGGTCAAGGCGGCAAGATCGAGTACAAGCTTGCCTATCATCTGCCAGCGGACCATCCCCTGGCAAGGGTGTCGAATCCTTTATCCAGAAGGTGAAGGAAAAGACCCATGGCGAGGTGACGATTACGCCTATCCGGCAGGGCAGCTCTATAACGACAAGAGCATGAACGATGCCATCATGACAGGCGGTGTCGATATGGGCCTTAATACGGTGGGTCGCTGGGCGACGGTGGTGCCTGCTATGGAAGTCTTTGATGTGCCCTTTGTATTTCCTAGCTACGAAAAAATCGATCAGGCCATCGATGGAGGCATGGCAGGACCCTTGCTGATGAACTGGCGAAAAAGCATGTCAAGGTCGTCTATTGGGCGGACTACGGTTTCGTCCAGTTTGCCAATAACAAGAAGCCTATCCAAAAGCCGCAAGATTTTGAGGGCCTGAAGATCCGTGGTTACAGCGAAATTGCGTCGGAAACCATCAAGGCCCTCGGCGCATCGCCCGTGACCATGGGTTCTGCAGAAGTCTATATGGCTATGCAGCGTGGCACCATTGATGGACAAAGTTCCGGCACGAGCGCCATGCGGGACCGCAAAATCCACGAAGTGGCCAAGTATCTCACCGTGACGAACCATGCATCGCCGGAATTCATTCTCGCCATGAACGACCGCTCCTTTGCCAAGATGAGTAAGGAGCAGCAGGATGCCTTTATGGAAGCGGCGAAGGAAGTGCAGGAAGAGACCCGAAAAAATGCGAAGGCCATGGATGAAAAGGGACTGGCGGACCTCAAGGCCAAAGGCATGGAAATCTACGTAGTCCCTGAAGATGAACTGATTGCTTGGCGCAAGGCGACAAAGTCCGCTTGGGATACGTTCCTGAAGCATACGGTTCGATTGGCAAAACGGTCCTTGATATGGCCGTAAAAGTCTAAGGAAGGGAGGGGCGAAGTCCATGCAATCTATCTTTGCTGTCTATAACAGGATCCTTGAAAAAGTGACAAATTTTACAGCCGTCCTTGCGGGCATCCTGCTCTTTGTCCCTGTTTCTTCGATTTTTATTGAAGTCGTATCTCGCGGGCTTTTCAATGAACCGACGGAATGGGCCACGGAGCTATCTACCTACTGCGTCCTCATGGCGGGATTTTTAGGCATGGGGGAAGCCCTGGCCCGGGGTCGCCATATCCATGTTGATATGATGATTTCCCATTTGCCTCAAAAGACAAATGAAGTCCTGCGCATGGCCGTCTCTATCATTTGCATGACTTTTTTACAGTCATTTTCTGCTATACATCGGCCCAAAATGGTCTATAACCATCCTATGACC
>ENA-OQHP01000703-OQHP01000703.1-human-gut-metagenome-genome-assembly--contig:-NODE-703-length-10597-cov-1.755778_pt1 | contig 10597 bp, 16 predicted proteins | sample MGYA00242563_ERZ504717 | MGnify/ENA primary metagenome ERZ504717 (study PRJEB26092, sample SAMD00036212) | human gut metagenome | host: Homo sapiens | study: EMG produced TPA metagenomics assembly of...
GCATGGTCTGGGAGGTCGACTCAGGCCGATCGATATCCCCATCAACTGGTTGTCGGCGGCGTCATGACGGGTCGAAGATGCGGCGGAGTTTATCCTGTGCTGCGCCTGCGTGTCGGTCGCATGGCCAACTTGTCGATCCGTGCGCATCGATTAAGATCGCGCACGAGCTCGAGGCCTGGGCGGAGTCCCAGGGCGTGAAGGACATCAATGAGCTGGTAGGTGCTTTCGAATGCTAGAAAACGATGCCCGCGACCGCGTTATCGTCGCCCTCGACTGCGACCGTGAGCGTGCACTCGAGCTCGCCCACGAGCTTTCTGGTCATGCCGCTTGGCTTAAGGTCGGCATGACGCTCTATTACGCCGAGGGCCCCGAGATCGTCAAGACGTTCAAGGACCTGGGCTTTAAGGTCTTCCTCGACCTCAAGTTCCATGACATTCCGCATCAGGTGCGCGGTGCCGCCCGTTCGGCCTCGCTTGCCGGTGCCGACCTGCTCTCGGTCCACGGCTTGGGTTCGGGTGCTATGCTCGCCGCCTGCCGTGAGGGTGCCGAGGAGGCACGCGAGGATCGAGCCAAGCTCGTCGCCATCACCGTGCTCACGAGCATGAACCAGGATTCGCTGGCCGAGATCGGCGTTGAGTCGCCTGTGGCCGAGGAAGCCGCCCGCCTGGCGAAGCTTGCTCAGGCCAACGGCATCGACGGCATCGTGTGCTCTCCGATGGAGCCCATGACATGCGCGAGCTGCTTGGTCCCGATGCCCTGATCGTGACTCCGGGCGTGCGTCCGGTGGGTGCCGCCTTGGGCGATCAATCCCGCGTGGCGACGCCTTCTCAGGCTATCGAGCGCGGTGCGAGCCACATCGTGGTGGGCCGACCCATCACCGGTGCCGACGACCCGGTTGCCGCATTTGATGCCATCGTTGCCGAGCTGGTCGAAAACGTCGCCTAAAAGATTCCCTCAAGTCACCACTTTTGGGTCTCATTAGCACAAATTAGCCCCTGTGCCTGCGAAAACTTTCCCATCCTTTGTGTGGAATCGCAGGTCAGGGGCTCAACTTTGACCTCCGTATATTGCACTTTTCGCAGGTATCGTCTAACCTATGGTGCCGTCGATTGGGCATTTAGTGCGTTTGACGTGCTAAAATGCCAATTATTGCATCAGATATAACCCAACTATTTGGAGGTTCGAATGGCACTCCCTCAGCTTACCGACGAGCAGCGCAAGCAGGCTCTTGAGAAGGCTGCCGCCGCACGTCACGCCCGCGCTGAGCTTCGCGAGCAGATCAAGAAGGGCGAGAAGTCCCTCGAGTCCGTGCTCAACTCCGATGACCCCATCGCTTCCCGCATGAAGGTTTCCACCCTCATCGAGTCTCTCCCCGGTTATGGCAAGGCCAAGGCCGCCAAGATCATGGAGGAGCTCGGCATCTCCGCTACCCGTCGCGTCCAGGGCCTCGGTGTCCGTCAGCGCGAGCAGCTCCTCGAGCAGCTGACCAAATAAGTGAGCGCTCAGGATTCAAAGCTCTTTGTGATTTCTGGACCGTCAGGTGCAGGCAAGGGCACGCTCGTCACTCGTGTGCGCGAGCGTCGCTCGAACCTGGGCCTGACGGTTTCGGCTACCACGCGAGCACCACGCAAAGGTGAGGTCGACGGCGTCAACTACTTTTCCTGACGCGCGAGGAGTTCGACCGCCGCGTGGCAAACGGTGAGTTTGTTGAGTGGGCCGAGGTCCACGGCAACTGTTACGGCACGTTGGTGAGCGAGGTCACATCCAAGCTCGCCTCTGGCTCGTCTCTGATCTTGGAGATCGATGTTCAGGGTGCCCTGCAGGTCAAGGAGCGTTTCCCCGAGGCCGTGTTGATCTTTATCAAGCCGCCTTCGCTCGAGGTGCTTCGCGATCGCCTGGTCGGTCGCGGTACCGAGACGCCCGAGACGATTGAGCTGCGTATGGCAAACGCCGCCGATGAACTTGCCCTTGCCGACCGCTACGACGACGTCGTGGTGAATGACGATCTCGACCGCGCGACCGATGAGCTCGTTCGCGTTCTCGATATGCATGAAAGGATCTGAGGTCCGTGTCCGTTGTAAAGCCTTGCATTGACGATCTTCTGGAGAAGACCGATCACAACCGCTTCCTGCTCGCCTCGCTTGCCTCCAAGCGCGCCTGCGACATTAACAGCATGCTGCGTGGTCAGCACAACCGCGTGCTCGCCGTCCAGGATGTCGATGACATCACCATTGCGCTTTCCGGCGCCGATACCATCTCGATGGCTATGGACGAGATTGTCGACGGCGACATCTCCTACGACGAGGCCCGTTACGAGAAGGCGCTCGGCCACAAGGTTGCTGAAGCCTAAATGGCAGCTCGCGTCTGCCTGGTCCACTATCACGAGGTTGGACTGAAGGGCAAGAACCGCGCACATTTTGAGCATATCCTCATGGATAACATCAAGGCGCTTGGCCGCCTTTTCCGTGAATGCCGTGTCTCGAATTTCCGGTTATATCCTCGTGACCTTTAACGAGCATCAGGCCGACGATGCGGCGCGCGTATCCGCACCGTCCCCGGTGTTGCCCGTGTGTCCCTGGCGTACCACACCAACCGCGACCCGCAGGAGTACTGCGCCGCCGCCGTGAAGGCGCTGCGCGAGTTTGGTTCCTTCGATTCGTTTAAGGTGCACGCCAAGCGCTCTAACACCGACTACGAGCTCACCTCGATTGATATCAATCGACAGGTTGGCGAGGTACTGTGCGAGGCGTTTCCCGATAAAAAGGTCCAGATGCACGATCCCGACGCGATGGTGCACGTGCTGGTGGTCCAGGGTAGCGTCTATGTGTATGCGCGCTCTGAGCGCGGCGTGGGTGGTCTTCCGGTGGGGTCTGCCGGCAAGGTTGTGACGCTGCTTTCCTCGGGTATCGATTCGCCGGTGGCGACCTGGATGCTCGCGCGTCGCGGCGCGGTGTGCGTGCCGGTACATTTCTCCGGTCGTCCTCAGACGCCTGATACGAGCGAATATTTGGTGCAGGACATCATCCGTGCGCTTGAGCCGGGTGTCCAGATCGGCCGCCTGTACGTGGTGCCGTTTGGCGATTGTCAGCGTGAGATCTCGGTGACCTGCCCCAGCAACCTGCGGGTGATCATGTATCGCCGCATTATGTATTCGGTTGCTGAGCGCATTGCGCATATCGAGGGCGCCAAGGCTATTGTGACCGGCGAATCGCTCGGTCAGGTTGCATCCCAGACGCTCGAGAACATTATGGCCGTCAACGAGGCCGTCAAGATCCCCGTGTTCCGCCCGCTGATCGGTTCGGACAAGCAGGAGATCATTGCACGCGCTGAGGAGATCGGTACGTTCGGTATCTCGACCGAGGCTGCTCCCGACTGCTGCACGCTGTTTATGCCGCGTCGTCCCGAGACACACGCCAAACTCGATGCCGTGCACGAGGCCTGGGAGCTGTTCGACCACGAGGAGATGATTGAGCGTTTGCTCAAACAGACTGAGTACATCGACTTGAGAGCAACACGTATAAGGCCCCTAAGACCTTAAAACGCAAGCATTCTGAGCTCGCTCCACGTGAGATTTACCAAGATTACGAATAATGTTGTGTATAGACCGGCGGTGTTTTTGCATCGTCGGTCTTTTTCTATCTGGGCATTAGGCGATAAACGGTTCATTTGTCGACGTGTGCTTGAATAAATGGATATTTTCTCGCAAGGTTTTGGTCAGCTTTTGGTTTGACCGCGATAACCGGTGTGGACGTGCGGAGGCTGCGGCGCTCGTTTCCTGACACGATGGTGTTGGGAGGTGTTTGCTATGGCGCAGCGCGAGCAACACGAACGGGTTAAACGGATGGACCGCTGGCAGAAAAGCTGCTCGGCCATAAGGCGATGGTCGTGGCGATCCTGGTTGTCATTGCCGCCGCGAGCGGCTTGGCGATAGCAGGTTTTGGTGGTCACTCCAGCGACGTATCGTTTGAGCGTAGTGATGAGGCGAGCGCCTCGGATGTGCGCGGGGCCGGGGATGCCTCTCCTGACGATGCCGATGAGCCGTCTGCCAAGAGCTCCTCTGCTGCCGAGGTGTACGTCGATGTTGATGGCGCCGTTGTGAAGCCTGGCGTGTACCGGCTTAAAGATGGAGCACGGGTGTCCCAGGCGATTGATGCCGCCGGAGGGCTTACGGCCGAGGCGGATGTGACGGGTCTTAACCGTGCGTCCAAGATCACCGATGGTCAAAAGATCTATGTGCCGACGGTAGGGGAGCAACAAACGGCTGCGGCCGTCGGCGGCGCCGAAAGCAGTGCTTCCACGACCCCTGGTACAGGGTCTTCGTCGGGACTTGTGAATATCAATACGGCAAGTGCGGCGGAGCTGCAGACGCTTTCGGGCATCGGGCCTTCTATGGCCCAGTCAATTATCGACGAACGGACGCAAAACGGGGCCTTTGCCTCGGTCGATGACCTTATGCGCGTATCGGGGATCGGTGAGAAGAAACTCGCCAAAATTAAAGATTGCATCTGCGTATGAGTGCGACCGAGCGCGAGCATGTGATGCCACCGCGCCCATTGATGCCGTGGACGATAGCCCTTTGTGCCGGCTTGTGTGCGAGCTGTGGGTTAGTGCTTAACATGGCGGCCGATGCGCTGCTGGGAGAGCGGGCGGCGCCCGTCACATTGCTTATGGCCATTCCCGTTGCGGCAGCAGGGTGCATCGTATTGGCTCGGTCCTGCATGCGCCTTGTGCGGTGGAGGCGATGGCTGTATGCCGCGGCCCTCGGCCTCGTGGCGGGGGCGGTAGTGTCCGCGGGTTGGGCGATAGGGGCGCTGCGCGCTTCGAGGGCGTGGATAATCGGGCTGCGAGCAGTCTCGAGTTTGTTGTGTGTGGCGACCCGTCCATCAATGACGGTGCGTACTCCTATACCTGTGATGCGTATGCGGGCGAAAAGCGTTTGGGTCAGGTACGGCTGTCGTGTGATCGTGAGCTTGGCGCCGGTTCGCATGTACGTGCTATCGGTCGAATTTCGCGCTTTGAGAATGATGCGTATGGGCGCTCACGCGTGCTTCGGGGCGGAGCTTCGAAAGGCTAAAGTCGTCCGGTTGGTATCGATCGACGAGGGCCCTCCAGGCCCGTTGTCTTGGCTTCGAAACGAGCTCCTTGCCGTTATCGCGCCCGCGACCGACCCAGCGCGCTCGCTCATCGCCGGCGTTGTCTGTGGGCGCTCGTCCGAGCTGCGCGCCAGCCTGCGGGCGAATGGTTTTCGGTAACGGGCACCGCACATCTCATCGCCGTTTCGGGCAGTCATCTTGCCATCGTGGGGTTTGTGATTGAGAGTGCCCTGCAAAAGACGCGTCTCTCTCGTGGGCTTCAGCGGGGGCTGTTGGTGCTGGCCCTCGCTGCCTATGCCGTTTTTACTGGCGCTTCGCCTCGGCCGTGCGCGCGTGCTCTATGGTGGCGGCGTCGCTTGTCGCCAACGGCGCCGGGCGTCGTCGGCATGGCCTCTCGGCTCTATTTTTGACCATGGTAATCTTTGTGTTGCTCCGGCCGACAGTACTGTTCGAGATGGGTTTTCAGCTATCGTGCGCCAGTGTCTTTGCCATCCTTTGTTTTGCCCTACGCTACCTAGCCTTGGGCGAGCTGAGTGTGCACCGGGCCTCGCCAGTATTTTGTCCGTCACGCTGTGCTCGCAGCTGGCGACACTTCCCGTAACCATTCCCGCATTTGGGACGTTTCACTCATTGCCCCGCTTGCAAATGCCGTGATCGGTCCGGTGATAAGCATGCTGCTCGCTGTATCGGTTGTGTTGGTGCCCTGCTCGCTTGTGCCGCTGCTGCGTCACGGGGCGCTCGTGGTGCCCATGATTGTCGCTCGCTGCGCTCTGTTCTTTGAACAGCTCTTTGCCGCCGTTCCGGGCGCATCCGTTAGCGTGCCGGCCCGATACGCTCTTGGTATACGTGGTGCCGTTTGCGCTGGCGGTCCTCTTGGTCTGGTGGCCACGCCCCCGCGTGCGGCCCATGGCAGTGGGGCTGCTATGTTTGATGCTTGCTGCGGGGTTCCGTATGTCTATTGGGATCGATGTGTGCCGCCTTCGGTAACGGTTCTCGATGTTGGTCAGGCCGATGCGATTCTGGTTCGCCAAGGCAGCGCTGTGGCGCTCGTCGACTGTGGGCTCGATGACCGCGTGGTGTCGGCGTTGGTTCGCAACAATGTCCACCATATCGACGCCGTCTTCGTGACGCATTGGGATGAAGACCATTGGGGTGGTCTTCCCGATGTGCTCGATCAGTTTTCGGTTGGATCCATTGCGGTTGCAGCGGATGCGCTGGACGCGCGCCTTCTGAGGTCCTAAATCGCCCCGGCGTAACGTATCGGCAGGTGGCCCGCGGAGACACGGTCGATATCGGCGCATTTCGGCTCGTGTGATGTGGCCGTTTGACACAGTGGATGGCGAGGGCAATGAGGACTCGCTTGTCTTGCTGCTCTCCTATGCTCGGGAAGGCAAGAGCCTGCGTATGCTCCTCACTGGTGATGCCGAACTCGATCAGGAGCGCGAGTTTGTACAGGAGGTGGGCGATATCGATGTGCTTAAGCTGGGACATCACGGCTCAAAAGTTTCCGTCGACACAGAGCTGCTGGAAACGCTTAAGCCGAGCTCTCTATCGCGAGTGCGGGCGAGGCAACCGCTACGGCCATCCATCCGATGCCTGTATCGATGCCGTTCGCGATGCGGGCGGCGCGTTCGCATGCACTATCGAACAAGGAGACATTACCGTCTCGCCGACCGCAACCGGTTTTGCCATGCGATGTCAGCGACCGTGATGCTGCCGTTGGCGCGGGACCAACCCGTGGGCTAGAATGGCACGGTACGAACACGAGATCCTGCGGGAGGGGAGCGCAATGTCCGAAACCGGTCTGCTGCCGGCATATCTGATCGTCGGTACCGATGGGGTCAAGCGCGACCACGCCGTCTCGCGTATGAAAGCTCGCTTGGAAAGTCGGTATGGTTGAGTTCAACCTCGATGAACGTGACATGACGAAAGATCCCGATATTGAGTCGATCATCGGCTCGCTCAATACCTTTCCCATGGGCAGCGAGTTTCGCCTGGTGATCCTCGACGGCTGCTCCAAGCTTGCCAAGGCGGTCTCGGAACCGCTTGTCGAGTACCTCGCAAGTCCCAGCCCCACGACGGTCTGTCTCATTATTGCCGACTCACTTGCCAAGAATACGCGCCTGTATAAGGCAATCGCCAAGATCGACAAGAAGGCTATCGTCGATTGTTCGGGTACCAAGCGCTGGGAACTGCCGCGCCGCGTTCAGCAGATGGCGACGCAGCGCGGTAAGTCCATCTCGACAGCTGCTGCCGAGGAGCTCGTCTCGCGCTCGGGCGAGAACACTCGCATGCTCGATAACGACTTGGCCAAGCTTGCCCAGATGGTCGAGGCGCCGCAAATTGAGCTTGCCGATGTGGAGCGCTGGATCGTGCGCACGGCCGAAGTTCAGCCTGGGACTTCTCAACGCAGTGTCGGCCCGCGATATGCGCCGCTCGCTTGAGCTCTTTGGGCTGCTGCCCGCCAAGAGCTATGTGTGGACCTACACGCTGCTATGCGGTCGCATCCGCGAGTTGATCGTCGCCAAGCGCTCGACTCTCGTGGGCAGGGTCGTGAGCTTGCCGCGACGCTCAAGCTTCAGGCCTGGCAGGTCAAGAATCACCTGACCTGGGCACGTCGTTTTCGATGACCGAGCTCGTTTCCGCGCTCGAGGGTGCCGTCGATGTGGAGCTCGCGCTCAAGGGTTCGGCTGATTCTGAGACCGCGCTTTTGCTCTGGATTACGAACATCTTGAGAAAATCGTGATGATACCTGCCTATTTGACAAATTCGTTCTATCCCTTTGTGGGGGAGCGTGCTATAGTAGGCGCTTGCATGACCTCACCGTGTCTCAGAGGTGTCATACATTTTTGCAAGGAACTCGAAAGGAACTCCAGAAGTGGCAAACATCAAGTCTCAGAAGAAGCGTATCCGCACCAATGAGGCAGCTCGCATGCGTAACAAGGCTGTCAAGTCCGAGCTCAAGACGCTGACCAAGCACGTCCAGTCCGCCGTCGCCGAGGGTGACGCCGAGAAGGCCCAGGCTGCCTCAAGACGTCACCAAGCGTCTCGACATGGCTGCCGCCAAGCATGTTATCCACAAGAACCAGGCTTCCAACCGCAAGTCCGGTCTTGCCAAGCTCGTGAACAGCATCAACGCCTAAGTTGTAAATTTCACACCACACAGATTACGCGCATAAATGGAGCCTGTTTTATGGAACAGGCTCCATTTTTGTACCGCTCGGGTAAGATAGTCCGCATGAATACTTCAATTGACATTTCCCACATCCGTAACTTCTCGATCGTAGCGCACATCGACCATGGCAAGTCCACGATCAGTGACCGTATCCTCGAACTCACCCATACCGTCGACGAGCGCGACATGGAGTCGCAGCTGCTCGACACCATGGATATCGAGCGCGAGCGCGGCATTACGATCAAGTCCAATGCCGTTCGCGTTTCCTATGACGCCGACGATGGCGAGACGTATCAGTTCAACCTGATCGATACGCCGGGCCACGTGGACTTTACCTACGAGGTCTCGCGTTCGCTGGCCGCCTGCGAGGCGCGGTGCTCGTCGTCGACGCCACGCAGGGCGTCGAGGCGCAGACCGTCTCCAACGCGACGCTCGCCATGAACGCCAACCTGGATATCGTGCCCGCCATCAACAAGATCGACCTGCCGTCGGCACACCCCGATGAGGTCAAGACCGAGATCGAGGATGACCTGGCGATTCCCGCCGACGATGCCGTATGCGTATCAGGCAAGACCGGCGAGGGTATCCACGACCTGCTGGAGTCCATCGTCTTTTTGATTTCACCGCCCAAGGGCGATGCAAACGCGCCGCTCAAGCGCTCATCCTGGACTCGTATTTGATGAGTACCGCGGCGTCGTTGCCACGGTCCGTGTTTTGACGGCTCCATTAAAAGGGCGATACCGTTCGTATGATGCAGGCAGAAGGTGACTTTTTGGTCGACGGCGTGGGCGTCAAGCGTCCTGCCGAGACGCCGGTCGACGCGCTGACGGTCGGCGAGGTGGGCTACGTGGTCACGGGCCTGAAGGACCCCGAGCCGTGCACGTGGGCGATACCCTCACGTGGGCGTCGAATCCCTGCCCCGAGCCGCTTCCCGGCTATCGCGAGGCCAAGCCCATGGTCTATACGGGCCTGTTCCCGATCGACAACAAGGATTACGAGAACCTGCGCGACGCTCTCGATAAGCTGCATGTCAACGACCCGTCGTTGGTGTGGGAGCCCGAGACCTCGGTGGCGCTCGGCTTTGGTTTCCGCGTTGGCTTCTTGGGCCTGCTGCATATGGAGGTCGTCAAGGAGCGCTTGGAGCGCGAGTTCAACCTGGACCTGATTGCCACGAGCCCTTCGGTGGACTATCACGTCTACAAGACTGACGGCGAGATGATTGATGTTCGCAGCCCGCAGGATCTGCCCGAGGCACGCGCATCGAGCGCATTGAGGAGCCTTACCTCAAGGCCAAGATATCTGCCCGCCCGAGTATACGGGTGCCGTCATGCAGCTCGCTATCGAGCACCGCGGAATTACAACCGACATGATCCATCTCACGAGCAAATCGGTCGAGATGCGCTTTGATATGCCCCTCGCCGAGCTCATCTTGGACTTCTTTGACCAGCTCAAGAGCCGCACCAAGGCTATGCCTCGCTCGACTATGAGTTCAACGAGTATCGTCCCTCCGAGCTCGTCAAGCTCGATATCCTGCTTTCGGGTGATGAAGTGGACGCGCTTTCGTTTATCGTGCACAAGGACAAGGCCTATGGCCTGGCCCGCGGGCTGTGCGACAAACTCAAGGAAATCATTCCGCGCCAGCTGTTCGAGGTGCCCATCCAGGGCGCTATCGGCAACAAGATTATCGCCCGCTCTACCGTTAAGGCGCGCCGCAAGGACGTTTTGGCCAAGTGCTATGGCGGCGATATCTCGCGTAAGCGCAAGCTGCTCGAGAAACAGAAAGAGGGCAAGAAGCGCATGAAGGCCATCGGTTCGGTCGAGGTCCCGCAGGAGGCCTTTATGGCGATCCTCAAGGTGGACGAGTAGGTCCCATGGCGCTTTCTGAATACAGTACGCGGCTGCTGGGTGCCTATGCCGAGCAGCCGTTCCTTATGGCTCCCATGGCTGGCGTGACCGACCCCGCCTACCGCATCATGTGCCGCCGCCGCGGTGCCCATCTTGCCTACAGCGAGATGGTGAGCGTGGCGGGTCTTGCCTATGCCAGCAATAAGACGTGGCGCCTGGTGCTACCGGCCGACGAGGAGCAGCAGATCTGCGTACAGCTCTTTGGTTCCAAGCCCGATCAGTTTGCGAGCGCCGTCGCCGCCGTTGAGGAGCGTGTTGGCGATCGCCTGTCGCTGATCGACATCAACATGGCCTGCCCGGCTCGCAAGGTCGTTACCAAGGGCGAGGGCTCGGCACTTATGCGCACGCCTGAGCTGGCCGAGCAGATTGTCGAGGCGGCGGTAGCGCGGCGCACGTGCCCGTGACCGTAAAAATCCGCAAGGGC
>ENA-OQHP01000704-OQHP01000704.1-human-gut-metagenome-genome-assembly--contig:-NODE-704-length-10592-cov-1.999618_pt1 | contig 10592 bp, 17 predicted proteins | sample MGYA00242563_ERZ504717 | MGnify/ENA primary metagenome ERZ504717 (study PRJEB26092, sample SAMD00036212) | human gut metagenome | host: Homo sapiens | study: EMG produced TPA metagenomics assembly of...
GACAAGGCGGTCGACCTGGCCGAGTTCTACATCGTCTCCGATGTTGAGCTGACCCAGGGTGAGGAGCTCTCCGTTGCCATCGAGGCTGCCGAGGGCGAGTGCTGCGACCGTTGCTGGAACTATCGCACCACCGTCGGCGAGTACAACGGCCACGCGCAGATCTGTAAGCGCTGCGCGGAGGCGCTGAACTAGTCGTTGGGGACGTTCTTAAACGAATAGTCTAACAAGAACGTCCCCATTGACTACCTGTGTCACATTCAAGCGGCATTCTGTTTTTCGGAATGCCGCTTTCGTTTTTAGCTGGTTATTTCGCTAGCGTTGGTGAATAGCTGCGCGTTTGGCGTTTGTCACTATAAGATGATTACTTACATTAAACGGAATTCGATGTTCTTGAGGGTAGGGGATTGATTTGGGTCGTACTGGGGATATGACGCCGCCTTTGCGTTGGCGGTTGGGTGTTGCTGGTGGGGTGGCGCTGGTTGTGCTGCTTGTTGACCAGTTGACCAAGCTTGCGGTTCGTGCCGTGGGCGATGCACTGCATGTGACCGTCATCCCCGGCGTGATCGACTTCCTGTTTGTCCGCAATATCGGCGCTGCCTTTAGCATGGGCGAGGGGCATGGCATCGCGTTTGCCGTGCTGGCGTTGGCGGTCATTATCGCTATTGCCGTGTACCTCGTTCGTGCGCCCCAGCTCGCCCATCTTGAGGTTGTAGGCATGGCTATGGTTGCGGGCGGCGCCATCGGTAACGCGATCGACCGCCTCGCCTTTGGCTTCGTGACCGATTTCATTGCCACCACGTTCATCGACTTTCCTGTCTTTAACGTGGCTGATATCGGCATTACGGTCGGCGTCGTGCTGGCGCTCATTGGTTACATGTTCTTGAGTCCCGCCGCTCGCGAGGTCGATGCGACTGCCGAGCTCAACGCCCGTGACGAGGCCCGAGCCAAACGCAAAGCTAAGCAGCGTGGGGAGCGTGCCCGCAAGATTCGCGAAAGGAATGAGCGCTAATGGCCGACATCCATATTCTCGTTGCCGACGATTCCGCTGGTCAGCGTCTTGACGCCTATCTGGGTGCCAACGATGGCTGTCCCACGCGCTCTGCCTGTGCGCATCTGATCGAGGGCGGTGCCGTTGCCGTCAACGGCGAGACCTGCCTGTCAAAAGTATGCCGTGCGCTCCGGTGACCGCATCTCGGTCGACCTTCCCGAGCCGCACGATCCGACTGACGTGATTCCCGAAGCCATCCCGCTCGACATTCGCTATGAGGACGATTATCTCATTGTACTCTCCAAGCAGCGCGGCCTGGTGTGCCATCCTGCGCATGGTCATGAGAGCGGTACGCTCGCGAATGCCCTGGTCTATCACTGCGGTATCGACCATCTGGCACCGTGCAGGGCGAGGACCGCCCCGGTATTGTGCATCGCCTGGATCGCGATACCTCGGGTCTCATGCTTGCGGCAAAGGACGACGACACCCAGCGCGCGCTCCAAAATCTCATCCGCACGCGTACGCTCGACCGTCGCTATATCACACTTGTTCACGGGCACATCGCCATGGACGAGGGCACCATCAACACCGGCATTGCCCGATCGACGCGCGACCGCGTCAAGATGGCGGTTTCCGATGACCCCTTTGCGCGTCAGGCCATCACGACCTTCAAGGTGCTCGAGCGCTTTGATTCCACGCGTTTCGACGACGGCTACACGCTCGTCGAGTGCCACCTGTTTACCGGTCGCACGCATCAGATTCGTGTGCACATGCGCCATATCAACCACGCCTGCGTGGGCGATCCGCTCTACGGCAAGTGCGACGCGCGCGCCGATCAGGGTCTGACCAGGCAGTTCCTTCATTCCTGGCGTGTGGCGTTCGACCATCGTGACGGGAGAGCGCATTGAGTGCCGTGATGAGCTGCCGTGGGACCTTGCCGCGGGTTCTGGATGACCTGGCCCCGCGTTCGCTCGGCCGCACTGCCGCCGGTGACGAAATTGTCCCGCAGCTCGGTCTGCTCGAAGCCTAGCCAGTATTAGGTGGTTTCTTGAACTCGGTAAGCCTGCGGTAAGATATACGATTGTTTACGTAACGCGTTGCTGGGAGCCTGCATGCTCGCCTTTTTACAAACCAACACACCCATCGTGATCTTCAACCAGATTGTCGTCACGCTGCTCACGGTCTGCTTTCTGTACCAGGTGGTCTTCTTTGTCATCGGCGCTCTTCGTGGCGAGGTCGCGCCTCCCAAGGCCAAAAAACTCCACCGCTATGCCTTCTTTATCGCGGCGCATAACGAGGAGGCTGTGATCGCCAACCTCGTTCGCTCCATCAAGGACCAGGATTATCCGTCCGAGCTTATCGAGGTCTTTGTGGTCGCCGACGCCTGCACCGACAACACGGCGCAGCTCGCGCGCGAGGCGGGCGCTGTCGTTTATGAGCGCAATGACCTTGCCCGCAAGGGCAAGAGCTGGGTCATGGACTTTGGCTTCGACCGCATCCTTAACGAGTATCCCGATACGTTTGAAGGCTACTTTATCTTCGATGCCGATAACGTCATCGCCCGCGATTACGTCTCCAAGATGAACGATGCCTTTGATCAGGGCTTCCATGTGGTCACGAGCTATCGCAACTCCAAGAACTTCGGCAGCTCGTGGATCTCGGCGGCTAATGCTACGTGGTATCTGCGAGAGGCGCGCTTTCTCAACAACGCGCGTAATATCTGCAAGACGTCCTGCGCTGTCTCGGGTTCGGGTTACCTTATCTCGGCGAGCGTGATCGAGGGCATGCACGGTTGGCAGTTCCATACGCTGACCGAGGATATTCAGTTCACCACGTTCTGCGCCATTCACGGCATTCGCATTGGCTATGCACCGGCGGAGTTCTTTGACGAACAGCCCGTGACGTTTAAGGCTTCCTGGAAGCAGCGTATGCGCTGGACCAAGGGCTTCTACCAGGTGTTCTTTACGTATGGTAAGCACCTGGTCAAATCGACCTTTCGCTACCATCGCTTTGCCGCCTACGACATGTTTATGACGATCGCCCCGGGTATGTTGCTATCTCTGATCTCGATGCTCGCCAATGCCACGTTCCTGATTGTGGGCGGTCTTTCGCACGGCTTCCTGGCCACCGAGGTTGAGATGCAGGCGTGTGCCGCTTCTCTCATTATGACCTTCGCCATGATGTATCAGACGTTCTTTATCCTGGCGCTGCTCACGACCATCTTTGAGTACAAGCACATTCACTGCGCGCAAAAGTGGCGTCTGGTGACCAACCTGTTTACCTTCCCGATCTTTATGTTCAGCTATATCCCCATTACGGTGGCAGCACTGTTCTTGAAGGTCGACTGGGTGCCGACGCAGCACGCCGTGAGCGTTACCCTTGACGAGGTCATGCAAGGCGCCAAATAACCACGATCAAAACCACCACAAAGGGGACAGGCACCTTTGTGGTGGTTTTTGCGTTTGAGCTGCTGCCCAAGGAGGTGTTAGATGGTCTATATTCCGTTTTGGATTTGCATCTTTGCCGGCGCGGCGATTGATGCCCGTGAGCGACGGTTTCCCAATCAGCTTGCCGGCGCGTGTGCGGTGGCGGCGTTTGCAGGCGTTTGGCTCGACAAGGGCGTTAACACGGCGCTTGACCATGCCGGTCTTGCTGCCATCGCCTACCTTGCCTTATGCTTACTGAGTCGCTCTGGCGTCGTGTTCGCCACGCTCCCGGCATTGGTATGGGGGACGCCAAGGCGCTCTTTGCCCTTTGTACCTTCGATCCCTTGGGTGGTATCGTCGCGTTTGCGGCTGCGCTCCTGGCCCTTGCCGCCGCCTGTCTCATCGCAAAATCGCGCTCCCTGCCATTGCTGCCGTTTTTGGTGCCGATATTTGCCATAATCGAGGTTGTGGGTAGTACACTGTAACCGTTTGCGCGCCCTTTTAAGGAGCATGCCATGGCAACCAATCAACAGACAGCCGCCATTAAGGCGCGTATGGATCGCATTCCCGCGGCGTTGTCGCCCGAGTTGGTCGGGCGTATCGCCGCCGACCGCGGCTCAGGTGTCGTTAATCCCTATCAATGTGGTGACGACCAGGTCATTCGACGCTTCGATCGAGCCGCAGATGTGGGCACGCTCATGCGTCCGGCATTTATGCGCGATACCGAAAAGATTTTGCATCTGCCCGCATACACCCGTTATGCAGGCAAAACGCAGGTCTTTAGTTTTCGCAGCAACGACGACCTGTCGCGTCGCGGCCTGCACGTGCAGCTTGTTTCGCGCATCGCGCGCGATATCGGACGTGCCCTGGGCTCAACTGCGATCTGATCGAGGCGATTGGCTTAGGCCACGACTTGGGCCACACGCCCTTTGGCCATGCCGGTGAGCGATTCCTCAACGATATCTATCACGAGCGCACGGGTCGTTATTTTTTCCATAACGTGCAGTTCGGTCCGCGTGCTCGAACGCGCTGTACGGCCGCAACGTGTCGCTCCAGACGCTCGACGGCGTGCTATGCCACAACGGTGAGTACGAACAGCGTGTGTTTGAGCTTTCGGACATGAGCTCCTTTGACCAGTTCGACCTTACGGTTGAGGATTGCATTGCCACAGGTTACAGCGCAATTGAGCACCTGCGCCCCATGACGCTCGAGGGCTGCGTGGTTCGCATCTCGGATATCCTTGCCTACGTGGGGCGCGATCGCCAAGACGCCATTTCGGCGGGTCTGCTGTCACCCGACGCCTTTGACGATGACCTGGGCGGGGCATACAACAGCTGGATCCTTACGCATGCCTCCATCGATATCGTCGAGCACAGCTATGGTAAGCCACGCATCGAGATGAGCGAGGACCTGTTTGAGGAGATCCGCCGAGCCAAGCGCGAGAACTACGAGAAGATCTATAGCAAGGGCGGCATTGAAGGCGACTCCGAAGCGGAGCTGCGCGAGGCCTTCGAAAAGCTCTACGACCGTTGCCTGCAGGATATAAACGAAGGCGACGAGTCTTCGTATATCTTTAAGCACCACATTTCTCGCATTGAGCGGCAGCTTTCTACTACGATCGCACCTATGCCTGGCAGGACGACAAGGATCAAGCGGTGGTGGATTACATCGCGAGCATGACGGACGGCTATTTCTGCGAGCTTACGAGCAAGCTGTTCCCGGGATTGAAGTTTCCGCACCGTACCTATATTAACGAACGGTAGTTCGTATTTATTCGGTATACTGTTGGTGGAAACGTTTTTGATTGACGCACGGGATGGCTATGGACGACCTTTTTTCTGCTTCGACGCGCGAGCGTTCCTTTCAGAATGCGCCGCTTGCGGTGCGCATGCGGCCCAATTCGCTCGACGAGTATGTGGGCCAGCAAAAGGCCGTCGGTAAGGGTTCGTGGTTGCGTGCCGCGATTGAGCACGACGTGCTGTCGAGTGTGATTTTGTATGGGCCGGCCGGTACGGGCAAGACGACGCTGGCACATATTATCGCCAACCATACTAAGAGCGAGTTTGTCGAGGTCAGCGCTGTGACGGGCACCGTAAAGGATCTTCGTCGCGTGATCGACGAGGCTAAGACGCGCCTGAATACGTACGACCGCCGCACCATTCTTTTTATCGATGAGATTCATCGCTTTTCCAAGTCGCAGCAGGATGCCCTGCTGCATGCAGTTGAGAACCGTACCGTCATTATGATTGGCGCCACGACGGAGAATCCGTACTTCGAGGTCAACTCGGCATTGCTCTCGCGCGGTCGCGTGGTGGAACTTGAGCATCTTAAAGACGAGGATATCGCCACGCTTATTGAGCGTGCGCTCGAGGCGCCGCAGGGTTTGAACGGTAAGTTCTCGGCCGATGAGGATACGGTTAAGACCATTTGCACACTGGCAGCGGGTGACGCTCGATCGGCGCTCACGACGCTTGAGCTTGCGAGCGAGATTGCCGTCACGCGCCCCGATACCGAGGGACGCCCGCGCCGGCGGCGGGGGAGCGCTATCCCATCACTGTTGACGACGTGAAGATTGCAATCCGCGCCGTGGCTTTTCGTACGACAAAAACGGTGACATGCACTACGACATCATCAGTGCGTTTATTAAGTCTATGCGCGGTAGCGACCCCGATGCCACGATTTATTGGCTCGCGCGCATGATTGACGCGGGGGAGGATCCTAAGTTTATCGCTCGTCGTATTATGATTCAGGCTTCTGAGGATGTTGCAACGCCGACCCACAGGCGCTTTTGGTGGCGCATGCCGCGTTTAAGTCTGCCGAGGTCATTGGCTATCCCGAGTGCCGTATTAATCTGGCTCAGGCTGCTCTCTATGTGTGCTTGGCGCCTAAATCCAACGCGTGCGAGGCTTCGATCGATGCGGCGTTGGCCGATATCCATTCAAGTGGCTCCGCGAGGTGCCGAGTTATCTGCGCGATCGTCATCGCCCGGGCAGCGACGAATACGGTGTGTATAAGTATCCGCATGATTATCCCGAAGGCTGGGTCGATCAGCGTTATTTGCCCGAGGGGTTGGAGCGCGGTGCGTTTTGGCAGCCTGCCGGCCGCGGCTGGGAAGAGTGGCGCGTAGAGCAAAGCGAGCGCGACCGTAGCGGCAATGCGCAAGTAGGTCATTGGCACCTCGCACATCCCTTTGGGTATCTTTCCCCTTCTTTGGGGTACCATGAACAGCGTCTGTATTTCGATTCCTTCGGGAGGCTTGTATGAGTCCCATTCAAATCGCCCTGCTGCTGCTCGCCGTTGCCGGTGTGTGGGCTGTTATCGAGCTCGCGCTCACACTGCGAAAGACCCGCACCGTCGTTGATTCGCTCGATAAGACCGTGAGCGACCTTAACAACACCATCGCCGAGGCTCAGCCTGTGGTGGCAAAGCTCGATGGTGCCGTTGACGAGCTTACGCCCGCACTTGCCCAGATGGAGCCGCTGCTTAAGTCGAGCAAGACTGCCGTTGACGCCCTGACGTCCAACCTCGTTGAGGTTGAGGCGTCGTTCGCGACATCTCTGAGGTCACGGGCACCATGGCCGAGGCAAGCAACGCTGTGTCGAGCGTGACTGATTCTGCTGCTGGCGCCGTGCAGAAGCTTTTCAATAAGGTGAAGGCTCCTGCAGCCGACGCCGATCGCAAGCTCGCCGCTGCCGCCACCGAGGCCGAGCAGCCTATCGAGCGCGTTCTGATTGGTGAGGCTGAGGACGAGGCCGCCGATGGTGCGGTTGCGGCTCAGAAGCCCGCAGCCAAGCCTGCTCAGTATTACACCTATACGCCCGCCGAGACCTCCGAGGAGTCCTGCGATGAGTAGCGAAGCAACTTGCCCCATCACGCTGACTGTTGCCGGGGATCCGCGTCTGGCGCGCCTTGTGCGCATGACGGCGGCAAATGTCGGTGCGCTGTGCTCTATGTCCGTCGATCGCATCGAGGATATCCGTATGGCTGCCGAGGAGGCCTTCATCTTTGGCTGCACGGCCGTTGATTCTGACGACATTTCGATCAAATTCGACGTCGACGAATCGCACGTGGGCATGACCTTTACCTTTGGTGACCAGGCGACTGTCGATGAGGATGATCAGGCTGCCGTGTATGCCGAGCTCATTCTGGCAAGCGTGTGCGATTCCTACGAAAAGACTGCGGCGCCCCTGACGCTTTCCCTCGACCTCAAGGCGGATATCTAATATGACCGAACGTTCCGGAGCGGTAAGACCGCTTGGGACAAGGAGAAAACCCGCGAGCTGTTTCGTCGCTACAAAGAGACCGGTGATCCGGACGCACGTGAGCAGCTCGTCATGTCCCATATGAACCTGGTAAGGTTTCTTGCCAACAAATTTAAGAACCGCGGCGAGCCGCTCGACGACCTCATGCAGGTCGCTATCTGGGTTTGCTCAAAGCTATCGACCGCTTTGACCCCGAGCGCGGACTCGAGTTCACGACGTTTGCCACGCCTACCATCCTGGGCGAGATTAAGCGTCACTTCCGTGATAAGGCTGGAGCGTGCGCGTGCCGCGCCGTTTGCAGGAGCTTTCTGCCAAGGTCAACCAGGCCACCGACAAGCTCACCAATGAGTTGCAGCGCTCGCCTAAGGTTGAAGAAATCGCTGAGTACCTGGGTGTGACCGTCGACGAGGTGCTGGAGGCCATGGAATCGTCTTCGGCCTATACCTCGGTGCCCATCGAGGCTCCTGGCGCGTCCGATTCCGATGATGCCCCCTCGATTCTCGACCGCTATGCCGATGACGACAACGAGCTCGATTTTACCGATGACCGCCTGGTGATCGAGGAAGCCATCCGCGATTTCTCGCCGCGTGAGCGTGAGGTTATCGAGCTGCGCTTTGTGAAGGGCATGACCCAGATCGAGATCGCCAAGAAGCTGGGTATCTCGCAGGTGCAGGTTTCGCGCCTGCTGCGCCGTACCCTTAAGAAGATACAGGACAAGATCGACCCCGACGGAGTGATGGTTCGTTCATGATTGAGCACCCCCAACAAACCGACCGCACGCTGCGTGATACTCGTATTCTGACGCTTCGCATTTGGGCTGTCGTTGGCTGCATTGTCATCGCAGCGTCATCTTTAACCTTATGGGTATCCTGGCGCCTGTTATCGAGTTTCTCGCTGTCGGTTCCATCATCGCTTTTGTGATGTCGCCGATCACTAACTGGCTCGAGCATCACGGCGTCGGTCGTGGCATCGGTTCGCTCATCGCGCTGATCGTGGTTGTGGCAGTGCTCGTCGGCGTCGTCTGCATCCTGTCGCCTATTTTGCTCGGTCAGATTATGGAAGTCCTGAGCCGTCTGCCTGAGCAGCTTCGCGTTGCGGGCGGTGATCTCAACGAGATGATTTCGCACGCTAAGACGCTCAACAACACGCCGCTCAAGGAGTACCTGGACGATAATCTGTCCTCGCTGGTTACTGTGGCGTCCAAGTACGTATCGCAAATCGCCGCTGAGCTCGGTCGCGGCGTGTTCCCGCTGATCACCAACACGGCCTCGCAGCTGTTCGTAATCTTCCTGGGTTTGGTGCTTGCCTACTGGCTTGCCTGCGATTATCCCCGTATGCACCACGAGGTCTGTACCATCATCGGACAGGAAAAAGAGACCTCGTACCGCTTTATGGTCGCGATTCTTTCGCGCTCGGTCGGCGGTTATATGCGCGGCATGGTCGTGACGTCCATCTGCGGTGGCATCCTCGCCTTTATCGGCTTTACGCTCATTGGCCATCCCTACGCGGCACTCATGGCCATCTTTACCGGCATCATGCACTTGGTCCCGGTTGTCGGTCCCTGGGTAAGCGCGGCGATCGCACGGTGCTCGGCTTTATGTTCAGCCCCATGCTGGCGTTGTGGACGCTCGTTGTGACCATGGTGGCTCAAAACGTCACCGATAACGTCATTTCCCCCAAGGTCATGCAGAGTTCGGTGCAGGTGCATCCCATCATGAGCCTGACGGCCCTCGTTATTGGTTCGGCACTTATGGTCCCATCGGCATGGTCATCGCCATTCCGCTGTGCGCGGCCCTCAAGGGCATTTTCGTCTACTACTTTGAGAACGAGACCGGTCGCCAGCTCGTGGCATACGACGGCGCTGTATTTAAGGGCACGCCATATCGCGATGCCGAGGGCAACCCGGTCGCCGCCTACGACGCGCTTGGAGACGATACGTTCATTTACGAGTCCGAGCTCATCGGCAACGAGACCGCGCCCGAGGCCCAGGCGATGCCCAAGCCCGAGCTCGAGAATCCCTGGATCAAGCTCTCGGGCCTGCAGCCCGATGCGACGAGCTTTTTCAAGAATCCCTTCGCCAAGGACGATGACTCCAACTCGGACGACGATACCAAAACCGGCATCGACGGCTCCATGGACGATTCGGATTCCAAATAGGCACCGCTAGCGTTCTTGAAGTTGTAAATGACAAGAAACGCGAGCAAAGCGATTGATAAGGGGCCGGCTACATAGAAAAAGAGAACGTCAATTGCGCGTAGAGTGTAATAGCTTTATCGCCGGACATTACTGCATACAATACGTAGCCAAATGCTGGTTGGTTTGCGTACCAGCAGGAGAAAGCCAAAAGCGCTAAAAGTGCTACAACCAGAAGTGCATTCAGGACAAATCGTTTGCTTTTCATCGATCGCTCCTTCCGGGTGAATCTTATATGTAATTATACAGTAGCCTTTTTCAAAGCATCGCATACTCCTAAATAACGTGCACTTCGCTGTAGGGTCGGCTTTATGTCGGCCCTCTTTTTTGCACTTGCGCGGCGGGATGGTAATATCGTTACGTTTGAACTGTTTCGATGTGAAACCGAGGAGATTCCCTCTATGAGTGCTGACTACCCGTCAATGACTACGGCCGAGATCCGCTCCAAGTTCCTCAACTTCTTTGAGGAGCGCGGTCTTAAGCTCTATCCTTCTTCGTCCCTTGTTCCCGACGACCCCTCGCTGCTGCTTGCCAACGCCGGCATGAACCAGTTTAAGGAGTACTACCAGGGCAAGAAGGCCATGAAGGAGATCGCGCGATCTCCTGCCAGAAGTGTGTCCGCACCAACGACATCGACTGCATCGGCGAGGACGGCCGTCACCTCTCGTTCTTTGAGATGCTCGGCGACTTCTCCTTTGGTGGCGCCTCCAAGCAGCAGGCTTG
>ENA-OQHP01000705-OQHP01000705.1-human-gut-metagenome-genome-assembly--contig:-NODE-705-length-10586-cov-1.941581_pt1 | contig 10586 bp, 15 predicted proteins | sample MGYA00242563_ERZ504717 | MGnify/ENA primary metagenome ERZ504717 (study PRJEB26092, sample SAMD00036212) | human gut metagenome | host: Homo sapiens | study: EMG produced TPA metagenomics assembly of...
GAATCGGGAAATCCTGAACTACTACCGGTTCATAAAAGCCTTTGCTTTCCACCTGCATGCTTGAGTATTCACCGGGAACTTCGTTCTTCTCTTCCAGGTAAATCACTATTTCCGTACTGCTTTCCTTACATCCGAAATGATGAAATAATCCAATGTCCCTTCAGGAAGAAGGAGACGGTAACCGCTGGTTTCCATAATTTTTGCTGATTTTCTTTCCGGCAAAGATATAAATTTATCGGATTTACCCCTCAGATTATTACGTTGACCCGATGTTAACTTTTGTCGTTCCAAAAACAAATATTCGATATCATGGTTATTAAGTCATCGAGATTGATAAAAGTAATTAGGTATTAAAGTTTTTGAATGAAAAAATGAAAAAGGTAAGTTTTTTAGTAGCAGCGTTAGCTGTATCTGCTCTTTCTGTGAATGCACAAAAAAGCGTATGAAGGAACTCGTTTCTTGGATAATTGGTATGTGGGTGTGAAAGGTGGAGTGACTACTCCTACTACTCATTCTGCATTTTGGCCTAATATGCGTGCGGAAACTGGTATTGAATTAGGAAAACAGATTACTCCGGTGTTGGGTGTTTCTTTCGAAGGATTGACAGGTATCAATACGTCTTTCAGCAAAACAGCTTTTGATGATTTGAATTTAGGCGTATTGGGTAAGATTAACTTGAATAATCTTTTTGGGGGATATAATGGTGAACCCAGATTGTTTGAAGTAGAAGGTATCGCTGGATTTGGTTGGGGACATGATTTTGTGAACTCAAGTATGGGTGCGGACCGTTCTTATATGGTAAGCCGTTTTGGTGCTAGCTTTAACTTCAACTTGGGTGAGAAAAAAGCATGGGCTGTAAATGTACGTCCGGCTATTGTTTACAGAATGGATGGTGACCGTGCACAACAACTGAACGTAAACAAGTCGAAGATTGAAATTTTGGCTGGAGTAACTTATCGTTTCGCAAGCAGCAACGGAAAGCACTATATGACTATTCAGAAGCCATACAACCAGGCTGAGGTGAACTCTCTGAATGAGGCGATTAATGCCTTGCGTGCAGAAAATGCCCGTAAAGATGAAGCTTTAGGAGCAAAGGATGCAGAAAATGCACGTTGGAAAAGAGCTGACAGATTTGCGTAATGCACCTAAGCAGATAGAGACTATTATTCAGAATACACATTCTAAGTCATTGGAATCAGTTGTTACGTTCCGTCAGGGAAAGACCACAATCAGTACGGATCAGATACCTAATGTAGAGCGTATTGCAACTTATATGAAGAATAATCCGAAGAGTACGGTATCTATCAAGGGATACGCTTCTCCGGAAGGTAGTGCCGAAGTAAATGCACGTGTAGCTAAGCAGCGTGCGGAAGCAGTAAAGAATATGTTGATAAGTAAGTATAAAATTAGTGCTTCACGTATCACAGCTGAAGGTCAGGGTGTAGGATCTATGTTCTCAGAACCGGATTGGAATCGTGTAAGTATTGCTACTTTGAGCGAATCAGAATAATTCTTTTTTATTGAAATAATGTAGTCTGAAGGCTGTTGCAGGTAAATACTGTAGCAGCCTTTTTATGTCTCTTTGTTTTCATGTATGTTTTTACATTTCTTGTACAGATAAAGACTGGGAAAAGTAACTGAAAATCCTTATCTTTGCGAGGAATTTGTAAACTCATGGGAGAACGTACACGATACAATGATTTTGCCCGGTTTTTGGCCCTTCATTTTCCTTTTAAGGTGCAAAAAATCTCATTGAATGTGGGATTTACTTGTCCGAACAGAGATGGTGTAAAAGGATATGGAGGATGTACCTATTGCAATAACCAGACCTTTAATCCGGCATATTGTCGGACAGACAAGTCTGTTACGCAGCAGTTGGAGGAAGGAAAAGAGTTTTTTGCCAGAAAATATCCGGAAATGAAGTTTTTGGCATATTTTCAAGCCTACACAAATACGTATGCAGAGCTGGACAAGCTGCGTCGGATGTATGAAGAGGCATTGCGGTAGAAGGAGTTGTCGGACTCGTTATCGGTACGCGTCCCGATTGTATGCCCGAAGAATTGCTGGATTATCTGGAAGAGTTGAATCGGCGAACCTTTCTTTTAGTGGAATATGGTATTGAAGTACGGATAATCATACTTTGCAACGAATAAACCGGGGACATACTTTTGAATGTACGGTGGATGCCGTAAAACGTACAACAGAAAGAGGGATACGTGTGGGAGGTCATGTGATTTTAGGACTTCCGGGAGAAAATCATGAAGCTATCATCCGTCAGGCACGACAGGTGTCTGAACTTCCTTTGACAACGCTGAAAATGCATCAGTTGCAGCTGGTGCGTGGTACACGGATGGCACATGAATATGAGTTGTGTCCTGAAGATTTTCATTTGTACGAGGTAGATGAATACATTGATCTTGTGATAGATTATCTCGAGCGTGTACGTCCGGATCTTGTGCTGGAACGTTTCGTTTCGCAATCTCCCAAGGAACTGCTGATAGCTCCAGACTGGGGCATTAAAAATTACGAATTTGCCGTTCGTATGCAGCGTCGCCTTCAGGAAAGAGATACCTGGCAGGGAAAATTCTATGAAGAAGTAAAAAAGGAAACAATATAATATCAAATTTTTAAATTAGTTAGGATTCAATGGAAATTAAAGGTAAAGTTCATTATGTCGGTGTGAACGACCGTACAAAAGCTTTGTTTGAAAATTTGTGGCCACTTCCTTATGGCGTGTCTTATAACTCTTACCTGATTGCCGATGACGATATGGTCGCATTGGTCGATACGGTAGATGTGGCTTTCTTTGAAGTATATATTAAGAAGATACGCAGTGTTATCGGAGACCGTAAAATCAATTATTTGATTATAAATCACATGGAGCCTGACCATTCTGGTTCAATTGCTCTGATTAAGAAATACTATCCTGAAATTGTATTGGTAGGTAACAAGAAGACTTTCGAAATGGTAGAAGGATATTATGGAGTAACAGGTGAACGTTATGTGGTAGGTGATGGAGATTTCCTGAAACTGGGACATCATAGCCTTCGCTTCTATCTGGTGCCATGGTACACTGGCCGGAAACAATGGTAACTTTTGATGAAACAGAAGGTATCCTGTTCTCTGGAGATGCTTTCGGCTGTTTCGGAGCATTGAACGGAGGATGCATCGACCGTAACATCAATACTGATATTTATTGGAATGAAATGCGCCGCTACTATGCTAATATCGTAGGTAAGTTCGGTAATCCGGTACAGAAAGCTTTACAGAAATGTGGAGGACTGCCTATCAAGACAATCTGTCCGACTCATGGACCGGTATGGGAAGAATGCATTCCGCAAGTGGTAGATATGTATGACAAGCTGAGCCGCTATGAAGGTGAAGAAGGTGTAGTGATTGTGTATGGAACCATGTATGGTAATACAGAAGAACTGGCTGAGGCTATTGCAGAAGAACTGAGTGCACAGGGCATCAAGAATATCATTCTGCACAATGTTTCTCATACGCATCATTCTTATATCCTGGCCGACATCTTTAAGTATAAAGCTTTGATAGCAGGCTGTACTACTTATAACATGCAGTTGTATCCTGAAATGGAATCTCTGTTGAGCAAGGTAGCCGCTCGTGAAATGAAGAACCGTCTGTTTGGTTACTTCGGTTCGTTCACCTGGGCCAGCGCAGCAGTGAAGAAATTGGGTGAGTTTACTGAAAAACTGAAATTGAAGTAGTAGGTAACCCGGTAGAAATGAAGCAGAGCATGAAGGCCGACAATTATGCACAGGCTAAGGAATTGGCTAAGGCAATGGCCGACCGTTTGAAAGCAGACCGTAAATAAGTTATCTTTTTGATAGATATAAAAAAAACTTCCACTAAAGGATTTTCCCTTGGTGGAAGTTTATGGAGTGATATATGCTTATCAGTCTTTTGCCTGGTGTACGGTCAGTTGCGGGAACGGGAATCCGATACCTTCTTTGTTGAATGTGTCGTATACGATTTTATTCATGTCAAAATACACATCCCAGTAGTTTTCGGTCTTGGTCCACACACGTACCTTAATATCTACACTGCTGGCAGACAAAGCTCCCAGTCCGATAAATGGAGCTGGAGTCGTGAGGATTCGTTCATCGGCCGCAATGATTCGCTCCAGTACAGCTTTTACTTTTTCATAATCTTCTCCGTATTCCACTCCGAATACCCATTCAGCGCGGCGCATGTCTTGTTTGCTGTAATTGGTGATGGCATTGCTGCTCAGAGCACCGTTAGGTACGTAAATAATTCGATTGTCTACCGTAGCCAGAATGGTGTGGAAAATCTGAATTTCTTTTACTGTTCCGCTGGCACCTTGTCCGTCGATGTAGTCTCCTACCTTGAAGGGCTTGAATACTAAGATGATTAATCCTCCGGCGAAGTTAGACAGGTTTCCGGACAATGCCATACCGATTGCCACACCGGCAGAAGCTAAGATTGCAGCAAAGCTGGTGGTTTCTACTCCTAATTTGCTGATGATGGCAAATGCTAAGATCAGGTTCAGAAGTATGCTGAGCAGACTTTTTAAGAACGTCTGTACACTGATTTCCAGTTTACGTTTTTCCAGAATTTTGCTGACCAGTCGGCTGATTTGTTTGATGATAAACCGGCCGACGATGTAGATAATAATGGCAGCCAGAATGTCTTTTCCAACCTCGATTCCCCAGTTGAGCAGTCTGTCCAGCAGCTGTTCTACGTTAATTTTTGAAGCAGTATTGCTTGCTTGTGCTGTAGCTTGTAATAATGTAAGTAACATGTGTAATGTGAATTAAAATTTTTATAGTTAATCATTCATTTAATATCCCCTTGCCTTGTCGGACAATTTCAGGTACATCATCACAACAATTTATGACGGTAGAAGGTTCAATACCTCCCGTACCTCCGTCAATAATAAGGTCTACTTTCTCTCCAAACTTTTCGTCAATCAGTTCCGGTTCAGTGATGTATTCAATGTCTTCTCCTTCCTCTAACGGCAGAGTGGTCGTCAGAATCGGTGCATCGAGCAACCGACAGATTTCACGGATGATGGCATTGTCGGGTACACGGATACCCACTTCCTTCCGGTTGCGGAAAATCTTAGGCAGACGGCTGTCCGCATTCAGGATAAAGGTAAACGGACCGGGCAGATTGTGTTTCATCAGTTTGAAAGTGGCATTACTCACGCGAGCATATTCGCTGATGTTGCTCAGGTCGTAACAGATGATGGATAAATTATTCTTGCGCGGATCGATATTTTTCAGTTTGCAGATACGCTCAATGGGGCGTTCCTTCAGCGCATGACATCCTAATGCGTACACCGTGTCTGTGGGGTAGATAATGATGCCCCATCGTTCAGAATGTCTACTATGCGCTGCAGGTCTTCCGGTCGGTTGTTTTTAGAATATAATTTAAGTAACATGGCGTTATTTACGAAGATTTGACTTCGTATGAACGCAAAAATAAGAAAATTATTTCTTTTTCTTTCGCAGTTCTTCTGCAATTCGATAGTGAATGGCAGCTTCTATTTCCTTTCCGCTTTTTTCGAGTGCTTCAGCAAAATATTCATGCGCACCGGCATGCTGTGGCTTCAGGCTGGTAGCCTTGTCCAAATCGGAGAGCGCTTCTTCCGTTTTTCCGGTCAGCAGACGAAGTTTTCCTCGGTTGTATACTGCCTTGAAGTCCTGTGGCCGTAGTTGTACGGCATGATTCAGGCATTCTTCAGCTTCTTCCATTCGGTTTTCATCGAAGAATGTCACTCCTTTCGTACCCAGGCATCCACATACTCCGGATACAGCTCCAGGGCCTTGTCATAGTTGCTTGTGCCGCCCTCGGGTCTGTGCCTTAGTGATGCATTCGTTTCCCATCAGGTAATATTCCCGGGCGTATTTCTGCAAATTCTGCCGCTGTTGTTGCATTTGCTCCTTCAGCAATCGGTTTTCTTCCTTTAACCGGTTGATGATGCCTAATTTCCGGCGGATAAAACGCTGTATCAACGGTTTTTCAATGTCATATCGGCTGTGGATGGCCTTAAAGAAAGCTTCTAAGAATTCGGCAAAATTGCCTTTGTCGAAAGCTTTTACAGAGGCTACGTATTGAATGTCTGCCTGTGCCTGCTTCATGGCCCTCTCAAATGTCTGGTTGTCATTGAAGCGCTGGGCAAAGCTGACAATTTCCGGTCGGACAAACACATCTGCGTGCGAAATCCGCCGCTTCAGCTGGATGCCGTCCAATGAGGTGCAGCGGCTCAGAGCTACATAAGCCTGTCCTCCGGCAAAAACTCCTCCCGTAAAGTCGATAACTACCCGGTTGAAAGTCAGCCCTGACTCTTGTGTACGGTGATGGCCCAGGCCAGCCGGATGGGGTATTGTGTAAATGTGCCTAATTCCTCTTCTTCTATTTTCTTTTCCGTCTCGTTATATCGGTAGCGGATGTTGCTCCAGCTTTCCTTGTGTACATCGAATTCACTCCCGTCTTCCGTTATTACATAGATGGTACCGTCTTCCGAAAGACCTGATACCGTACCGATGGTACCGTTCACCCAGCGTTTTTCCTGGTCGTTCTTGATGAAAATCACCTGTGCTCCCGGCTTGATGACCAGTTCCATCAGGGTAGGGAGCTGCTTTCCGGAAATTCACCATGTATTTCTCCTTTTAATGTGACCGGTTCGCCTGGCAGTTCGTTGAGTTTCTTTTCGTTGATATATCTACGTTGTCCCTCCGGGTGGCCAGCGTGATGTACAAATCATTCTCTTCCGGGCAAGGAGGTGTCGGCGTATAACGGGTGTTCAATAGTTGTAAATCCGCATTTCCGGCAGTATTAGTCCGGATATGGTCGAGCACGCTGACGAATACCTGGTCTGTTTGCCGGTATACCTTGGTGAGTTCGATGGATACCAGCTCCATCTCCTGGAACACTTAGCTGAGAAGAAATACGGATTCGGATAAAACGGTTCAGAATCTCCGTTCGTCACTTTTACTACCGGATCCAGTTGGAATACGTCGCCCACTAACAGCAGCTGTTTTCCACCGAACGGCTCACGTAAGTTATGAGAGTACGTGCGAAGCACCTTGTCGATAAAGTCGATGATGTCGGCCCGCACCATGGAAATTTCATCGATGATGATGAGTTCGATGTTCTGAATAAGTTTCCGGTGGTCGGAAGAATATTTCAGAAAATCTTTCAGTTTTCGCCCCTGAAACTTCGGATCATCGGGCAGGAGTGGATGAAACGGAAGCTTGAAAAAACTGTGCAGGGTACTGCCACCCGCATTGATAGCCGCAATACCCGTAGGAGCCAGTACTACATATTTCTTTTTGGTATGCTGGCAGACGTATTTCAGAAATGTAGACTTACCCGTTCCCGCTTTTCCGGTCAGAAAGACCGATTGGCGGGTATATTGGATGAGTTTCAGTGCATTCTGAAATTCGGGGTTGTCGGTATCTATCAGGGTAGGAGTCATCTGTCATTGTGTTTAGAGATTCATGCAAAGATACGGACAAATGGGAAATAAAAAAGCGGTTAGAAGTCTAACCGCTTTTTCGTCAGAATATTTACGAGAAGCCTTTCGGCATTTATCAGATTCGTCTTTAAAATGCTGAACTTGTCAGCGTCGCAGTTTTATTTGCGTCTTTCGTCATTCAGCATTACATAACCCCAGATCATTGGATCTGCATTTGCAATCTTGTGGAAAATGTTTTTTACCTTTTTCATAATTGTTACCCTTTCTTTTTTAGTTAGTTTAATTAAATCTTCTTAGCGGACTTCCCAGCCGGCCGTTGTACTTGTTACCTTATTTACCTTGAAAACTTTTTATTGGCTTTTTCTTTTAGCCTTTCTTTTTACACTGCAAATATAGACCTTTTTTCTTTACAAAATATGTTTTATAGCATGTTTTTCTTGTAAAAGGCCAATTTGTTGATGTAAATCAAATCCGGAGGCAGGGTTATTTCTTTTCAATTACATTTTCCCCTTTCTCTCCCGAAAAACTCGTAACTTTGCAGCCGTTTTGTAGAATACCTATGGCAGCAAGAATGAACAATCAGTACGAAGAACGCCTGGGAACGGAGCGGATGCTTCCTCTCATTTTCAAAATGGCTTTACCGGCAGTGGCCGCGCAGTTCGTCAATCTCCTATATAATATAGTAGACCGTATTTATATCGGTCATATACCGGAAATCGGGACAAATGCATTGGCGGGAGTAGGAGTGACCACTTCCATTGTAATTCTGATTTCTTCTTTTTCGGCTATCGTGGGGGCCGGAGGTGCGCCGCTGGCTGCCATGGCACTGGGACAGGGCGACCGGGTGCGTGCGGGGAAATTCTTAGGCAACGGTTTCATGCTGCTGATTCTGTTTACCGTGCTGACTTCGCTGGTATCTTATTTGTTTATGGAGCCTATTCTGCTGTTTGCGGGAGCATCTGCCGTTACACTTCCTTACGCAGAAGATTATCTTTCAGTGTACTTGCTGGGTACTTTGTTTGTGGAAATCTCTACCGGACTCAATACGTTCATCAATTCACAGGGGCGTCCCAATATTGCGATGTATTCCGTCTTGATTGGGGCCTTGCTGAATATTGTGCTTGATCCGATTTTTATTTTCTGGTTTGATATGGGCGTAAAAGGAGCGGCACTAGCCACTATTCTTTCGCAGGCATGCAGCGCCTGGTGGGTGTTAGGCTTTCTATGTTCCGACCGTGCCTCTTTGCGTTTGCAAAATGTTACCTGAAATTCGACCGCCGTATCGTCGGGGGGATGTTGGCTTTGGGGGTATCTCCCTTCATTATGGCTAGTACAGAGAGTCTGGTAGGATTTGTGTTGAACGGCAGTCTGGAGAAATTTGGCGATATATACGTAGGAGCCTGGCTATTTTACAGAGTGCCATGCAGCTGGTCAGTGTGCCACTTACAGGATTTGCCCAAGGTTTTGTGCCGGTGGCCAGCTACAACTACGGACATGGTGACCGCCAGAGGGTGAAAGACTGTTTCCGCATTGTACTGACGGTAATGTTCTCTTTCAATTTTGTCCTGATGTTGCTGATGATTTGTTTCCCTACGGTAGTCGCCTCGGCATTTACGAGCGATCCGGAGTTAATAGCCACCGTAGAGCATGTGCTGCCGCTCTTCCTGGCAGGAATGACAATCTTTGGTTTGCAGCGCGCCTGCCAGAATATGTTTGTAGCCCTTGGTCAGGCACGGATTTCTATTTTTATAGCTTTGCTGCGTAAGGTTATTTTGCTGGTGCCTCTTGCTCTGGTGCTGCCTCGCTTCTGTGGCGTGGAAGGCGTATTTATGGCCGAAGCAGTTTCGGATGCTACGGCTGCTATTTGTTGCACATTGCTCTTCTTCTGGCAATTCCCGAAGATACTTCGCAAGATGCAGAATCTGGTACAGAACTAATTTTACGATTCTGATAGGTAAATTGTTTGAAACACAGATAGATAAAGTGGTAAATGCTTAATCGTATTCTCTGTTTCACAGTGTGGGATACAAAAACCACAGTGTGGGATACATATTTCACACTGTGAAATACAAATCCCGCAGTGTGAAACAGAGAATTCTTCGAAGCGTTCTGAATTATGCTTTTCGGAATTTGTAATTATGTGTCGGGAGAGGTAGAATTTCCTGATAGAAATTATCGGCTTTGCTATAAATCTTTATAACTTTATCCTCCAAGTATATCGTGGCTATTATTGGGATGGCTTAAAATGTAAAAACGAATACAGTTGTGTTTCCTGGGTGATTAGTCCGGCATGTAAGTTTTATTTATTGAAAACCAAGTCTTATAAATGAAAAATATAATAGAGAGTATCAGAAAGCAATATCCGGTGTCCGATTTGACCATAAAGGAACTTGAGTCCTATTTAACACCTTGCAGTTTTCCTAAAAGGTACCAACTTATAAAGGAAGGTATTTATTGCAAGTATGCTTATTTTATAGAGAAGGGTATCTTAAGAGCCTATTGGGTGGTCGATGGAGAGGAATACACTACCTCGTTCGGAGCAGAGGGATGTATTGTTTTCAGCATGGATGAATTATATTACAACAAAAAAAGTGAGGAATATGTGGAAACGCTGGAAGAAGTGGAAGCCTACAGAATCAATATACGTGACCTCAAAAATCTTATGGAAACCAACTTGGAGTTATGCAACTGGGGGAGAATCATACATCAGAATGAATACAGACGGTTGCACAGGAGCCATAAAGAGAGGTTGTCATTGCCGGCAAAGGAGCGTTATGAGGAATTTCAGAAACAATTTCCGGAAATATGCAAAAAGGTAAATCTGAAATACATTGCATCCTATTTAGGAATCACCCTTTCTACTCTCAGCAGGTTGCGAAGCAAAAGACAGTAATTTGATTTAGGACAAATTTTTAATGGATGAGATTCCCTATCTTTGCACGATGTAAATGTATAGTATAAATCCTAATCAGTTTAATTTATCCCGATATGAATCATCGAATCTCATCTTCAGCTTTGCAGATACAAAACCGCATTATGAACTTCTTGACGGGCTAAGAGGGGTGGCCGCACTGCTTGTTGTGTTCTATCACATTTTCGAAGGTTTTTCTTTTGCTGGAGG
>ENA-OQHP01000706-OQHP01000706.1-human-gut-metagenome-genome-assembly--contig:-NODE-706-length-10580-cov-1.584234_pt1 | contig 10580 bp, 13 predicted proteins | sample MGYA00242563_ERZ504717 | MGnify/ENA primary metagenome ERZ504717 (study PRJEB26092, sample SAMD00036212) | human gut metagenome | host: Homo sapiens | study: EMG produced TPA metagenomics assembly of...
TCCAAATCCACGATTTCCTTAACCCGCGTCCAAGTGTTCCATACCAGATATTATGATTCAAGTCTTCACATACAGGCACTATATAGTCGAGTTCATCAAGTCCCTTGACTGAGTTCAAAACAGGATTATCTATATACAAATCTGCAGATTCCAATACTTTAAGACCGAAGCTGGAAGCTACCCATATATTACCCTTATGATCTTTAACGATGTTTCTTACTATCTTAAGTTCTTTATTGTCAGATGTTTTGATTTCCTTCATCACACCTGTGGACAAATCATATCTAAAAAGACCTTTATTATATGTGCCAATCCACAAATATTTTCCATCGGCAAGCATTGCGCGCACATTTCTCAAGCCTGAGATCTTTTTATAATCATTATCAGAAGTGAAACTGTAAATACCATCGTACATCAGAGACACATACATGCAGTCGGTGTAGTTTGAGTATGCTGTTGAGTATACTATCCTGTTTGCCGTGAAAGGAATAAGTCTGGCATTACCGGTAATGGAATTAAAATGATATAGCCCTGAGCCTTCTGTGCCTAAATATATATCGGATTTGGCAAATGTATAAACGGACGATATATGGTCATTTCCTATTCCTCTGAATAAATCTATAGGTTTATTATTTTCGCGTATACTCATAAAGCCACTCTTGAAAAATCCTATCCAAAGAATATCGTTTTTATCAAGAACTACAGTTTGCGGATAGCTGTAAGAATATGTAGCAATAACCTGTGGTTTTGACTCGATGGCATGCAATACATCAAAAGTCAACACATTCACAGTGCTTGTAGTGGCATAAAATAATCTTTTGTTTTTATATACCATTTTTCGTATATCGCAGTTTTCCAACAGGGTACTTACCTTGCAGGTATGCTTGTCGTATAAACATAATTGATGATTTTCCAGATTTGAGTACAATATTTGAGAAGATGAGATGACTATGGCTGAAGCTATAGGGCATCCCAATAGTTTGTTAAGCAGTAATTCATCTCCATCGACGTTACATTCGTACAGGCCGTCTTCGGAGGAGAGCATTATCGTATTATCTATTTCTATGATGTCGGAAATGTATGGTAATTTTAATGTTGATCTTAAGACAGTATTTATTTTGCCATTTTGAAAATCATAATTTACAAGGTATATACTCTCATCAGAGGAATGAAACCAGACTCTGTCTTTAGAGTCGACAAGAATCTTATCGCAAGTGAAATTTTTATCAATACCGCTGTGACCAAGATTTAATGAAACGAATTCGTTCTTTACAGAATTGAACAGGAACACTCCTCTATCGGCTGTACCTATCCACAGATTTCCATGTGAATCTTCGTCAATACATACTATCAGATTACTGTTAAAACCGTTTGACTGATATCCGTAAACCTTAAATTCATATCCGTCAAACCTGTTCAGTCCGTCGTTCGTGGCCAACCATATAAAGCCTTTAGAGTCTTGATAAATACATTGCACATCATTTTGGGAAAGTCCATCAAGAGTAGTGTACTTTCTTGTGACAAACTCATTGGATGCAAAGGATTTGCAAACTATAATCAGAACTGATATTAAACTTAAGATTAATCTAAACATATAACTATGTATTCTTTATATTTCATCAAGATTACAAAGTTATTGATTTTATCTAAAACATCAAGTATTTACAGTAGTTAGGTTCTGTATTCGCCATCGTTTACTGAAAATCTTTGCACCTTGTTTGTAATATATTTATATACAAGATGTTAAGTTTTTTACCCCTTGCCAAGACTTTACTGATTTTTACTGAAAGATACAACCCCGTCCGATACCTCATAATTTTGCATCAGACGAAGTCAGAAACGTAATCATTAAAATGAAATATTATGAACACAGAATATCTACTGTTAAAATCGGTTAATTATTTCCCCTGCTGCTGTTCAGTCTGTGCAGTAGTTTCAATGCCTCTTCGCAGACTGTATACAAGTCGGAAATCAATGAATTGAGAGTATCCGGTTATATCAGATCAGGATTTGCAAGAGAAGTAGGTGGTAAAATACCGGAAGGATTATCCGTCTGAACAACATACTTAGCACAGACGAGATAATATGGTTCGGAAAGAGATTCTATGACAGATACGCAATCCACATGCTCGACAGTTAGTGGTTGAATCCGAGGCAGAAAACCATAGATCTCGATATGGAAAACATATTGCCGGAGTCGAGGACTGAGGGTACGGACGTAAAGTGGGGTATATGGCGGTTTGAAAAGTTATTCTTATGTAAATTAGCCGGTAATACGGTATTATTCTTCTGTCGGGTTTTATATATCGTAAAAACACATGGTTTCATGAGTGAAATAATTGTGTTTCAGGGAGTGGTAGAATTTTACCCCACCTTTACGATGTAAATCCCCCTTAATGCTTTCATGAAACTTATATACTTTTGTCGTGTAACAAAAAATCTAAAACGACAAAGTTTATGAGAAAAACAGTATTGTATTTATCTGCTGCATCTTTATTCCTGTCATCTTATACATTAAAAATGATAAGGAATATTCTTTGGCTGAAGAGCATATAAAAATTTGCCTGAGGCTCCTGAGGGTTATAAATGGGTAGTTAACGAAGATTATACTGATGAATTCAATGGTAAACGTCTTAATGCCGCTAAATGGCATGCTAAAGTCCTTATTGGACTAACGGTCGGCCGCCTGCAACTTTCAAGGCAGAGAATGTTAGTGTCAAGAAAGGTTGTCTTCGTATAATCAATACCGTTTTGTCGCCAACAGAAGGACTTGATGGAAAGCCGGGCGATAAATATCGTCTTGCCGGTGGAGCGGTTGCTTCTGTAAAGAACCAGGCACATTATGGGTATTATGAAACAAGGATGAAGCTTCGCTCACTACCATGTCGTCTACTTTTTGGCTTTCCAACCGCCCGGTAATGAAGGAAATAATGAAAGGCGGCAAGAAGATAAAGACATGGAGCAGTCAGGAACTTGATATTATAGAAACAATGGGTATAATAAGAAGTGTCAACCCTGATAATCCGTGGAACAAGACATGGAATATGCAGATGAACAGTAATACTCACTATTGGTATCAGGAACAAGGAGGCAAACGTACTGACAATACGGCGAAACGTTCGGATGTGGTTTCGTATATGACAGACCCATCGGCAGAAGATTTCCATACTTACGGTTGTTGGTGGGTGGATGCAAATACCGTGAAATTCTATTATGACGGAAAGTATATGTACACTATCAAGCCTACAACAAAATATACAGATACTCCGTTTGACCGACCTATGTTCATACATATAGTTACTGAAACATACGATTTGGGAAAAACAAGTACCTACAGCTGAGGACTTGAAGGATAAGGACAAAAGTACTACTTATTATGACTGGGTCAGGGCTTATAAGTTGGTTCCAATAGAAGAGTGATTTTAATAGATACAACATAATACTTAAATTAAAAACCTTAGAAAAAATGAAAAAAGAAATTTTAGCAATGATGGCTTGCGGAATGATGATGACTTCTGCATACGCTCAGGAAATTAAGAACGGTGATTTTGAGTCAGGTGACTTGACATCATGGAATGTCTGGGAAAAGAAAGATAACAAAATAGTTGATGCGAAAAAGGCACATTCAGGCAACTATGCTGTTGAGGTGAAGGTTGGTATGTGGCAGGCTGTAAACATCAGCTATGAAACTGGAGCAGAATATCAGATTTCAGCTTATACCAAATACAGTTGGGGTGACAAACCTAACTTCAGGATTGAGTACTATAATCCGGATTCAAAGAAACTGGAAGAAATTGCCACTGCTGAGGTCAAGAAAGACCGTAAGAATTACAATCTTACAACAGTTAAATTCAAATTGCAGGAAAATGGTTTTGTATATCGTTTCACAGCTGTTCCGGGTTCAGGTAATGGTGGATGCTTCCTGCTTGATGATGTCAAGATAGAAAAGGTTAAATAACATTGTTTGAGGGTTTAGTTATAAGATTAGGTAATTAGATTTAGTTGTTGATTTATTTATTGTGATTGTAATCTGGCAAATCGGAAAAATATGTTCTAAATAAATAACATATTTTTCTGATTCCGGATTGAAAAGGTAGATTGATTTGTTTTCATGGTAATAAGGCATATTCAGGGTTTCCTCTTATGCCTTTTGAATATTGAAAATTTTGTTTGGCGCTTAAATAACATTTTATTATGGTTGATATAAAACCACGGATTCTGTCAGTATACAACCTTTTCATACTTCTTTTTATACAGTTTACGGCAATCTCGTGTGATAAGGATGATGATGGCGTAGGTGGAGGTGATGGAACACCGGCTGAGGAGATAAAAATTGAATATGTAGTGTTCAAGGATGGGCAGACTGACAACAAACCTGTCAGTTATATAGAATTACCATATAGTGGCACTGTGGAGTTGGGTATTAATATAACCAAGGATAATCTCCCTTATACCGGTTACAAGTCAATAGTTTGGGGAACTTCTTTCCCTGATGTGTTGATGATTACACCATCGGACGATAAAATGAGATGTACGGTCGTGGCAATCGACGGGGGCAGAGATTCTAATATCGGTGCTTCTGTAGATACGGGTAATGGAATAAAAAGTGCGGTATGCCGAATATCAATACCTCCCGGAATTGTAGATGGCGGTCATGATGATTTTGAAGATGACGGTACTGAATGGAAACCTGATCCTAAAGAATAAGAATATGAATAACAAGTGATGTGATTTTTATTATTGAAACTGTTTAACAAATAATTTATGTCATGAAAAATACGATGCTATTTTGTGGAGCGGCTTTGATGAGTATTGCAATGCTCTAGTCTTGTACAAAAGACGAACTGTCGAATGTAAATGCAGTCAGTGGTCCTCAGGATATGACTTTTGTTGCCGGTACGCCTTCAAGCCGTAGTTCGTTGCAGAATGGAACAACGGTGTGGTGGACAACAGGAGATGCAATCAATATCTTTTCAGGCCAAGAAAATAACAAGTTTACTACCGCTACAGGTGGTAGCACAGTTACAACGTTTACAGGTAAGGCTACACCTAACAATTCGTATACAGCTCTTTATCCTTATAATGCCGAAGCTGTGTGTCTTGAAGGTGTCGTAACTACTACACTGCCATCTGAACAGACAGCTCCGGTTGGGGATTCGATGCAAATGCAAATATATCTTATGCTACTGCAACAGATAATAACAAATCTTTAACTTTCCAGAATACTTGTGGATTGGTTAAGTTTAAAAATAATCTTACTGACCTTACAGGTATTAAAACTTACTGCTGGTGGTGATGTAAAGATTGCAGGGAACGTAAAAATTGATGCTTCAGCAAACCTGACAGTGGAATCCGGTTCTAATGTTATAACTCTAACCGCTAAAGAGGGAACATTTGTTGGTCCTAATGAACAAAATAAAAATGCCAAGGAATACTCAATGGTTGTAGCTCCGGTGACATTTACCGATGGATTTACTTTGGAACTTACAAGAAATTCTGGTACTAAAACTTATAACTTCAGTGGTGAAAACCTTATAGTTACTAAAGGACAGATTGTAACGATAGTATTGAATGATGATCAAGGAGGCGGTGAACCTCCTGTAGATTTGGAAAAACAAACTACTGTTGCCGTTTCTTCAGCTAAAGAAATTGTTCCTGATCAGACAACAGGTAATGACCGAATTGAACTTACACTCGATAAGGAAGTTTCTGGAACATTCACTGATGCTGTTAACAAAGCATTTACCATAACAGTAGCAGGAAAAACAATTCCTGTTGCTTCCGGTTCTGTGAATGGAACTACTATGACTCTTATTCTTGGTGATAAGATTTATAGTAATGACGCAAATATTAGCGTAAGTTATAACACTGATTATGCTGTTAGTGCTTTGACTGCTAAAAACGAAAACAACGAAGATGCTAATATCAAGATTGAATCTGCCAATGTTGCTTTGACTCATGCAGATGCTTTTGATTTTAACTTCGCTAACATAGATGCAGTTAAGGAATATCTTGCAGAAGGAGTTGCCGAAAAAATTAATGCAAGTGGAGAATTGGAAATTGTTCCAGCAGATAATCAATTCCCAGTTACTAAATCAATGTCATTCCGTGATGGTTGTACTTACAAATTTACTTATACATACGCATCTAACGACTGTGCAACAACATTCAGATTGGGAGCATCTGATAAATATAAATTCTGGATTGGAAGAAATACCGGAAGTGGAACCTATACAAATACATTCACAATCAGTAGTTCTACTTCTGCTGAAACTCCAGCTTCAAGAGCAGATGGTTCACTTAGTGTGGGCCGGTTCTTGAGAACGTTATTTTAACTGTACAGACTAATGTCCCTGGTGGTACTGATGCTACTGGAACCGCTAAAATCACTTCTTTTAAGATTGAAGAAATTACAGAAAGACCAAGTACAGGAGCAGATGCAAGTTTTGACTCTACAACAGAAGGTTTCAACAACGGAGCAGAATGGACTCCTAACAAATAAATATAATAATACAATTATTCGTGAAATGAGGGAGGAATATATATTCTTCCCCATTTCGTTTTAGAAAATGTAAACAATATCACAAAGATGAACTGTTATAGATACTACTGGATGTTATACATCCTTATAGCCGTTTTACCTTCATTTTCCTTCGCAAAAAAAACTGATGCTCAGCAAGTTAGGGAGATGATTGAACAAGTGAACGATGCCTGGCAGAAAAATCATGCCCCCGAAGCAAGGTCTTTCTGGGATTATGCGGCATATCACACCGGTAATATGGAAGCCTATTTCCTTACTGGGAAAGAAGAATACAGAAAGTATTCGGAGGCATGGGCTGAGTATAACCAGTGGATGGGTGCGAAAAGCAACAACAAATCTGAATGGAAGTATAAATACGGGGTAAAGGATGATTATGTGCTGTTCGGCGATTATCAGGTGTGCTTCCAGACTTATGCGGACTTGTATAACATCATGCCGGAGAATTATAAAATCAAGCGTGCACGCGAAGTCATGGAGTACCAGATGAGCACACCGCGTAAGGATTACTGGTGGTGGAGCGACGGACTTATATGGTGATGCCGGTAATGACGAAGATGTATAAGATTACGCATAATCACCGGTATCTTAAGAAACTGTATGAATATCTTTGTACGTCGGACTCAATAATGTATGATGAGGAGGAAGGACTCTATTATCGCGACGCAAAATATGTTTATCCCAAGCATAAGAGTCTGAACGGAAAGAAGGATTTCTGGGCAAGAGGCGACGGATGGGTGCTTGCCGCTCTGGCAAAGGTGCTGAAGGACCTGCCGGAGGGTTATGAGCATCTGTCTTTTTTTCGAGGATAAGTTTGTGCGTATGGCAAAGGCGGTTGCATGTCTGCAGCAGCCGGAGGGCTACTGGACAAGAAGTATGATGGATCGGAACATGCTCCGGGACCGGAAACAAGCGGTACCGCTTTCTTCACTTACGGTATGCTTTGGGGGATAAACAACGGTTATCTTGACAAGGATGAATTTATGCCTGTAGTGGAGAAAGCATGGAAATATCTTACCAAGACTGCACTGCAGAAAGACTGGTCGGTGGGTTATGTCCAGCCAATCGGTGAAAAGGCTATTCCGGGACAGGTGGTTGACGCCAAGTCGACTGCCAACTTGGGGTAGGCGCATTCCTTCTTGCCGCTTGCGAGTATGTGCGTTATCTCGAGGCAAACAACAACGAGACAAGAAAATACTGGACGGATATGGCTTACAGGATGGCTGCTCCTGTGTTGAGCAATATGGCGAAAGGGGAACTACAGAAAAATATGATTCTTGAGGTAAGTCCAAACTGGGATAACCGTAACAAGAAGGTTGCATATATGGAAACTTTCGGACGTCTCATGGCCGGTATAGCTCCATGGTTGAGCCTGCCTGACGATGATACAGCAGAAGGACAGCAGCGCAAGCAACTGAAAGAATGGGCATTGAAGAGTTATGCAAATGCGGTGGACCCTAATAGTCCGGATTATCTGTTGTGGAACGGTCATGGTCAGGCACTGGTTGATGCTGCCTATATTGCGGAAAGTTTCCTGCGCGCGTTCGACAGCTGTGGAAACCGCTGGACCAGACAACAAAGGAACGCTACATAAAAGAGTTCAAAGGTCTCCGACGCATTGACCCTCCTTACACTAACTGGCTGCTGTTCTCGGCCACCATTGAAAGCTTCCTTGCCAAAATTGATGCCGGACAGGATACATATCGTATAAATTCTACTTTCCGCAAGGTGGAGGAATGGTATGTAGCGACGGATGGTACGCAGACGGACAGCACTTTGCATTCGATTATTACAGCAGTTATGTGTTCCATCCTATGTATCTCGAATCTATACATGCAATAATGGAATCGGGCGTGAGGACACGTTTCGACTATCGCAAGTACTATGACAGGGCATTGATGAGGCACAGAGGTTCGCCATGATTCTGGAGCGTTTCATATCTCCTGAAGGAACATTCCCTGTTTTCGGACGCTCTATACCTTACCGTATGGCAACAATGCAGCCACTGGCTCTTATAGCATGGTATAATGAGTTGCGGCGGGAGTATCGAAGCACAAGGTGAGATGTGCGCTGACAGCGTGTATGAAACGTATGTTCAAGTCGGGCAATAACTTTAATGAGGGCGGATTCCTCACCATAGGATTCTGCGGACATCAGACTGGCATTTCGAATCATTATACAAACAATGGCAGCCTGTATATGACTACACTTGCATTCCTTCCGTTGGGATTGCCTGCCTCTGACCCGTTCTGGACTGATGCCGACCAACCTTGGACTTCTGTTAAGGCATGGGGAGAAATGGAGTTCCCGATAGACCACCGATGGGGGATACAATCAGGACATGGGATTTATATTAATTTACTAAATATTTGCAACAATGAAATATTCTACTATTATTACTAAAACCATTTGCTTGAGTGTTCCGTTCTTCGCTTTGTCATGTGAAGACCCTCAGGAAGAGTTCTCATATATTCCGCCTGAGGTTATTTACTCACAACCGGGGAATGTGGAGGACTATAATACTCCCGGCGACAATGCAGGCGATAATGACGATGATGATGTGGAACTGCAACTGCCTGTTCCCGGTCCTGCTGAAACCTATCCTAATAGCACCAAGCAGTATCAACCGATAATTGTCGAGTATGCGGAAAAACCTGACAAGCTTTTATAGAGGCAAAGACAAGGATATTGCCATACCTGGTTGGTTATGAACAGCAGACAAAAACACAGGATGAGTATTTGCAAAGCGTGAATAAATATGGCTCATACGCAAAAGGGCAAAAATTCAAGGCTACCGGACGGTTCAGGGTTGAGAAAAACTCAAATGGAAGAAGTTGGATAGTCGACCCCGAAGGTTATCCATATTATGTAAGGGGTATCGCCTCATTCAGAATGGATGGCAACAGCTCAGCTTTCGGCAAGCTTACAGTTCAGTAGATGACTGGGTGGCAAAGTCGCAGAAACAATTCTCTGAAATAGGATTTCATAGTGTCTGCGCTTCGGTAAGGAAGAGGCGACAAGGCTGTAAATGATTATAATAAATCGGCTTCAAGTCCTCTGACACAGGCTCCTTCCTTTTCATTCCTTGCAGAGTTCAAGAATAGCAAGGGAATTAGCTATCCGGGGCAGAACGTGAATCTTAAGATAGGTCTTGTGTTTTATGATGGATGGGATGAATGGTGCAAGGAGTATCTCAATTCGGATGCTTTCGGCATGTTCAGAAACAACCCGGATGTGTTGGGATTCTTCTCGGATAATGAGATAGACTTCTCTACATGGGGAAACAGGCTGCTCGACAGATTCCTGAAAATTCAAACAAGCAGGATCCTGCTTATATTGCAGCCGCCAAGTTTATGACGGATAAGGACAAGAGTGCAAATGTTTCTGATGTAACGGATGAACTGAACAATGAGTTTGCCGGTATTTGTGCGGAAAATATTATTCTGCCATAAAGAATGCGGTTAAGGCATCGAAGGACCCTGAATTGCTTTATCTGGGTTCACGCCTGCACAGCCTTCCTAAATACAACAGTTATATAATTAAGGCAGCGGGAAAATATTGTGATGTCATTTCCATAAATTATTATAGTAAATGGTCGCCTGAAAAAGGCTACATGGATGGCTGGAAGAACCAGGCGGGCGGTACTCCTTTCATGGTAACGGAATTCTATACCAAGGGTGAGGATACTAAGCTTGACAACTCAAGTGGAGCCGGTTTCGTGGTACGCGACCAGCAAAACCGTGGATTCGCTTACCAGCATTTTACCTTGGGACTGCTCGAAGCCAAGAATTGTGTAGGATGGGTTTTCTTCAAGTATCTGGATGATGAGGATTGCAATAAAGGTATGCTCGATTATAACTATAAACCTTATACATCATTGACCAAATACATGTCGGATATTAACTGGAATGTTTATAATCTTATAGATTATTCGACAAATAAATCCATAATAATAATTTAAAACCGATTTCTACTGCTCTGAGTATTGATACATATATTATCATTGGAATACCTGTAAGTATAAAAAGGCGACTGTTAATTC